>JAEEGL014413262.1_pt1 | contig 14545 bp, 8 predicted proteins | sample 9134231 | NCBI WGS metagenome assembly JAEEGL01 (sample SAMN16246548, study PRJNA631951) | gut metagenome | biome: gut microbiome; feature: rumen; material: fiber-attached | host: Bos | place: Iran: Karaj | collected 2018-10
AATCCGAACTTCCCGTAAGAGCGGCAATCGTTGCCACCAGCTCTGCCTCCTTCAAGAGATGCTCCAGCTGTCTGTTATATCTCTTGTTCCGGCCCATGGAGGTGTAGGTTCCTCTGTGGAATTCCAGGTAGAGTTCATCACACCACTTGGGAAGACTATCCCATTTATTTCCCGCATCAAGATTCTTAAACAAATCATTGAAAAATCCTGAGACAGACTTCTGAACTGTCTTTGGAACTCCGGGAAGACCAAGTCTTAGCCTTCTGTCCATTTCCAGCATTTCAAAAGTCGGTCCGCCTCCGCCATCTCCAAAACCGTAGCAGGTCAGGGTCTCATCGGTAAATTCCTTGTCCCTGAAGGCCTCCCAGGTTCCCATGATCTGGCTGGAATCCTGCCTTCCGTTATAGGTGTAGTTCAGCATTCCCCCCTCAACATTTGCCCTGTGGGCTCTTGGAAAATCGCAGGTGGTTATGATATAGGTTGGAATCTCGCTTCCATCAATTCCTTTCCATATGAAAAGATCGTGGGGCAGTCTGTTGGTGTCATTCCATCCAAGCTTGGTGGTGACAAAAACTTTAACTCCACTCTTTTTAAGTATCTGTGGCAGGGCAGCGCTGTAGCCGAATACATCCGGAAGCCACAGAACAAAGCTGTCGGTGCCGAATTTCTCCTTCATATATCTCTTGCCGTAGAGGATCTGTCTTACCAGAGATTCACCGCCGGTGAGATTACAGTCCGCCTCAAGCCACATGGCGCCCTCTGCTTCAAAGCGTTTTTCTTTTATCTTCTCACGGATCTCCTCATAGAGCTCCGGCTCATCCTCTCTTGCGAACTCGTACATCTGAGGGGTGCTGGCCATGAAAAGAAATTCCGGGTATCTCTTCATGAGCTCCATAACTGTGGAGTAACTTCTGATGACCTTCTCTCTGGTCTGCTTAACCGGCCACTTCCAGGCCACATCTATGTGCGTGTGTCCGACAGAGGCAACTGTGGCAGGACACTCCCCTGTTCCATAGAGGTTGTCATGAAGATACTCCGAGGCCTTGGTAAAGGCGTAAGGTTCCTCCATAGTCAGAATCTTGCAGGCCTTGTACAAATACTCTGTTATGATCTCAGCATTTTTTTCATCAATGGGCTCAATGGTTTCCAGAGCCTTCCTGTCACTCAGAAGGTCGATGGCATTCTTTCTGTTCTCGATCCCCAGCATAGCTCTGGCAGCATCATAGGGGACCTTTAAATCAAAAAAGGCATCCTTGGCCTCTTCATTAAGAGCTGCCAGCTCAAGATTAAGCAGATTCCCGTTTTCAGAGAGATTTGAATAGGAGTAAAGTCCGATTTCCACTTCTCTTTTACTCTCTGAATCCAATTCCCAATCCTCTTTGGAAAAAATGCTGATGGAGTAGTGGTTCATATCCATGCCGCTTCGCCTTACTCCATTTACATAAACCAGCATCTGAGGGTTGTCCGTGTTCCAGATGTCATCCGCCCCGGTGGTAACAAAAAGAAAGACCTCCTTACCCCGCATGGTCTCCGGCACTTTTACACTAAATTTAAAAAGGACATGTCCATCGGGCTCGCCCCAGGCAGAGCCAGCCTTGAACACATCCCAGTCAGAACAATCGCCCAGAATATCCTGCCTGTGCCCATAGGGAACCTTTTTATATCTGATTCCCATAGGGGACAGCACCTCATCACTCTTCAGCCTTGGTGAAAAGACCTGTTTCTCCAGCTTCTCAATAACATCCTTGGCAAATACCAGTCTGTCGTCTGTTTTCATTAGGTTCTCCTTATTATCTCCAATTGCTCTTTAAGATATGACGAAATTTCTTTTTCCAGCTGATCCCAATCCATGTAGTCGTCGCTGCTGATCTCGCACTCCTCAAACTCCATGGAAGGAACGAAGCTGAAATTATCCTTGATGTATTTTGCAACCTTCGCATTTTCTTCCTCAGAAATCTTAATGTCTGTAAGAAATTTCTCCGGCGCCTCCAGGCCTCCGATTCCCGCGAGTCTGTCGCAGGAATCATAGAGTCTGGTATAAAGATTCATAAGTCTTGGATCCGAAAGAAAAGCATGCTTTCCGGGCTGTGAGTACATGATGATCCTTGAACCTCTGGGATAGATCATGCGCGCCCGGCCTTTTCCGGGAGTGATGAATTCCTCAGACCTGTGTTTTTCATAAAACCTGGTGAATTCATTGTTAAAAGCATTCAGGAAACGCCCGTGGTAGCTACCCTCTGCCCCTATCACATTTCCGTTTTTATCCAGATAAACCCAGATGTGCTCAAGGTCATAGAGATGCTGAATGTCATAGTCCAGGTAATAAGCGTACTCCAGCACCGTGGTGGTGCCCTCAAAATCATTAAAGTCAAAGATTCTGTTAAAAGACCTGCTGCCGCAGCCATCCTCTGTGTAGGAAGCCACTCCAACTTTTTTGATCTTAAAGGGCTCTAATTTATCCATGTAAATTACAGGAGCATATTCAAGAAAAATATTGCCCATGTTACCTCCAAAAGACCATTTTTTTAGCTGAGCTTAATCTTGAAGCAGACCGGAGTCTTGGACTCAAAGCTCTTACTTGCCTTAATAGTCATCTCATTTTCATTTCTCTCAAAAGAAAGCTCTTCGCCTGTGGAAAGAAGGCTAACGCTGTCCACCAGAAGACCTCTCATCTTGTCGAACTTAAGGCTCTTAATCTTAACATCCTGCACAGATGGTCTCATCCAGAAGGCATAGAGATAGCCGCCCTTGTAGGTAAATCTGAAGTCAGCTGCAGTATACTGAACTTCGCCGGAATCATTGAAGGATCCGCTGGCTATAACAGACTCACCTTCCTTGTACTGCTTCCAGTAGGTTGTTCCGTAGATGCCTTCTCCGTTGGCCTTAAGCCACTCACCCATCTCTGACAGAGCTCTCTCGTCCTCAGCAGTGAAGGTTCCATCCGGCTTAGGTCCCAGGTTAAGGAGGAAGTTTCCGTTTTTGCTGACTGCATCTATAAGATCGCAGATAAGCTTGTAGCCGCTCTTGTATTCATTGTCCTGAATGTAGCCCCAGGATCTGTTTCCGATGGCTGTATCTGTCTGCCAGTATCTTGGAGAGATGTCGTCCAGAGCGCCTCTTTCCATATCAAAAGTAGCGACATCCGGTGGGAATGCGTTGTGCTTGTAGCATATGGTTACTTCTTTTCCCCACTCTTTTGCACGGTTATAGTAATATGCGCAGAGCTTTTTAAGGTAAGGCTTAAAGCACTTATTCTGGATCCACCAGTCAAAATAGATCATGGAAGGCTGATATCTGTCGATGATCTCAGCGGTTCTAACCAGCCAGTCCTCCAGCCAGTCCTTGTCAGCCCCCTTGGAATCAGGGTTCTCGGTGTTCTCTGTAAATTGCTCATTCTGCCACTCGGGGCAAAGAACAGCGGGACCATAGAAATCCCTGTAATTATCGTCATTTACATCGCTGTCGAATTCTCTTCCCAGATTCATAAAGAAGTAATGCTCAGCTCTGTGAGAAGAACCGCAGAAGGTCAGCCCCTGCTTCTCGCACTCTGCCTTAAGTTCGCCTGCAATGTTTTTCTTAGGCCCCATGTTGGCCGCATTCCATTTGTTAAACTCAGTGTCATACATAGCAAAGCCGTCGTGGTGCTCCATTACAGGAACAACATATTTTGCCCCGGCATTCTTAAAGGTCTCGATCCATCTGTGGGCGTCGAAATTCTCAGCCTTAAACATCGGAATAAAATCCTTATAGCCAAACTTATCCTGCGGCCCGTAGGTCTCTACATGATGTTTAAACTCTCTGGCGTCCCTGTTGTACATATTTCTGGAATACCACTCATTGCCATATCCCGGAACGCTATAAATTCCAAAGTGGATGAAAATACCAAACTTGGCATCCTTAAACCACTTGGGAGTCTCATGCTCTGACAAGGAGTCCCAATCCTCCTTGTAATACCCCGCCTGATTAACCCTGTTAATTTCCTGCAAATACTCTTCCCTGTTCATAAGATGCTCCTTTGCTTGTTGTTCAGTGTTTATCCATATATTTTAACCTTAAAATAGGTTCCATTCAATCATCTCTTCCCCTTCAAAAACTTGCACTGTAGTGCAATTAATTATAAAATATCTCACGTAATTAAATAAGTAAATTAGGAGCAAATAATGAAAGTTAAGAACCGATGGTTTTGGATAATTCTGGTATTCGGATGCTTTATCAGACTTTTTTATATAGGAAATATTCCCGGTAATACGGCATTATATAATGACGAAGCCGTATCGGCATATGATTCGTTTTCTCTTTTGCACTATGGAATAGACATGAATGGATACCATAATCCGGTGTATCTTATCTCCATGGGGGACGGAACCAGCATCCTTCAGCCTATACTCCTGATGCCGATAATAGCTGTTCTTGGTTTGAATTCTTTCAGTGTGCGTATCCTTCAGGCAGTTCTCGGATGCATTGTACTTCCCGTTGTTTACTACATAGCATATAAACTATCTTGCGATGATAAAAAAAGAAATACCTTTGCACTATTCGCAATGGGTATTTTTTCCATAATTCCATGGCACAATCTGATGTGCAGATGGGCTTTAGACTGCAACATTATTGTACCTTTTCTTATTATTTCCACCGGAGTCTTGATAAAGGCTACCGAAGATAATCGTTTCCTCCCTTTAGCTGCACTCTTTTTGGGACTCTGCTTATATAGCTATGCTCTTCCCTGGATGGTTATGCCTATTATTGCAGTTGGATATGTGGTCTGTCTCCTTTTCACAAAAAAGCTGCGCCCCAACATTTTCTTATTACTGTACTTCCTGATACTGGGACTTTTTGCTATTCCATTATTCCTGTTTATTATGGTTAACTCGGGGATCATCAATGAAATCAGAGCATCCTTTATTTCCATCCCCAGACTTCCTCAATATAGAACTGATGAGCTTTCTCTAAATCCAAAACAGATAATGATGAATCTGTATTATGCCATGGACATGCTGGTAAAGCAGGATGATGGACGCGTTTCTAATGCTGTTCCGAATTTTGGACTTTTCTATAAATTCAGTGGAATACCAATAATAATAGGCATCGCTTCTTCAATCAGAAACATTGTTCAAAAAAAAGCAAATTCCGTATTTTACATGCTTATTATGCTTCATTTCATTGCGGGTATTATGCTGTGCGGAATTCTTACTGAAATGGTATTTAACAGAGCCAATATCATTCTGTTTCCTTTAACTATTTTCCTGATCATCGGCCTCTATGCCATTATGGATTATTTTGGAAGTATTGGAGCATACAGTGTCATCACATTATATCTCGGAGCCTTTTTATGCTTTATGGCCTATTATTTGACAATTCAAGATGATCTCATAGCAACGGCATACGGAGATGGAATGCAATACTGTGCAGAATACATACAGTCAGAAGAACGTAACTCATATCCGGTTTCAATAATATCCGGAATGAACTATGCACAATTATTGTACTATACAGCTTATCCTACTGACGTTTTCCTGGATACGCAGATTTATGATTACTCAGACCCGGATCGTCCCACATGGAAGACAATTCAGTCTTTCGGAAGATTTAGCTTTACTTATGGTGAAAAAAGACTTTCAGATGAAGCGACACTCTACATTTGTGGAACTGAAGATGTGTCCTCAATTGACTTTATGAAAGATAACGACATGGAAATCAGCTATTTCTCTACTGTAGCAGTTGGACTCTATAATCCAAAATAAGCTTAAGCTACTTTTTTAAATTGAAAAGATCATTCATATCACAGGTCAATATGGAACAAAGTGCTAGAAGAAGAGATACAGTAGGATTCTGAGTTCCCTTCTCAACTCTATTGTATGAATAGATAGAAATATCACAACCATGAAGTTGTAGTTCTTTAACCAACGTAGTTTGTTTGTAACCAGCTTTTTTCCTAAAATGCCTAATATTGTCTCCTAAACTTATGTCTTTGACCTGAATGATTCTTTTCTCCTCTGTTATCATATGTGCCCAAACCCCTACAACATACTGTTTCAATGCCACAATGACATTGTAGAAAAAGAATCGCTTATATGATTGCACCAGAGCGCAATAAAAAACATATAATTCATATACAGCTATGATAGATAAGGAAAAAAAATGCCTACTAATAACAAAAAATTTATTCTCTCAATCCATTACGTAAGTCTACTAATGCTAATAATATATATCGTTTCTTTAGTCCCCATGCTTTGCCTTGGACAATTTAACTGGCCCTCTACAGATGACTTCTCCATGGCTTTGCAAACGCATGAAGCCTGGATTCCTCAGGAAGTATCTTAACTGTTCTAAAAGCTGCTGTAGCCAAAACTGCCTATCTGTATTTTAATTGGATAGGCTACTATTTCTCTGCATTTTTAACCACATTATCCCCCAGTATTTTCAATGAAACATTTAGTTCAACTACTCCCGCAATAATTCTGCTAATGCTTACAGTTGGCGTATTTAGCTTTTTTAACGCATTCCTTGTAAAATTGATGGACTTAAAAAAAGACTACGCAACAATTACATCTGTAATCGCACTTTTTATGCTGATACAATGCATGCCACGTTTTGCCAGAGTTGAGGCCTTTTACTGGTACAGCGGAGCCATAAACTATATGTTCATGTTTGGTCTGGCCTTATTCTATGAAAGTCTCATAATAAAAACAATATGTTGTCCTCCAAACGTTTCCCGCCTAATAATAACCTCCCTTCTGGCTTTATTGCTAGGCGGTTGCAACTATATGACAGCACTGACTCTGGCAATTATATCAACGGCTACAATCATTGTTTACAATTCACATAGGAACAAAGGACTACTGATTCCCTGCATACTCAATATTCTTGGATTCTTTATTTCTGTCATTGCCCCAGGAAACAAAATCAGAAGTGCTGAAGGATCCGGATTAAGTGCAGTAGAAGCTATTCTGCAGTCTTTTGAAAAAGTACTCACAGTATGTATAAACGAATATGTCAGATGGGATGTAATAGTCTTATTCCTTATTCTTTGTGTTGTTTTCTGGCATATCGCTCCTCACATAAAGCATAGATTCAAGCATCCTGTCCTTGTTTTTGTTATAGCTTTTTGCATTATTTCTGCGAACAATACTCCGCCGCTTTATGCCACCGGTAATATAGCGGCCCCAAGAATTTGCAGCATTATGTATGCTCAATTCATTATTCTGAGTATTATTGATTGTTTTTACATTGTAGTGTGGATACATCAAACGTTTTTTGAAGAATATGAAGTCGCCAAAACGGCTTTCTCAGAAAAAGAAATAAAGATAATTGTTGCATTATCCGTGGTCATGCTATTAACCTCTATCTTTTTCATTACTGTCGAGCCGCATTACTACTCAGCCTCATCTGCTGTACACGATCTAGTTTCAGGATCAGCACAAACATATAGGGCTGAAAACTTGGAAAGGTTGGAGCAATTAAAAGATACAGAGAACGCTTCAATTTCAGTCAGTGAGTTTTCTCAAAAGCCTGACTTGCTATTCCATGAAGATGTATACCCTGACGCAAGCGAGTGGGTTAATACGGCAGTCGCAAGATATTACAACAAAGAAAGTATTAGCCTGATACCATGTAAATAAATAACCATTATATTTATTCTTTCTTTATTATTATTTAACAGAGAAAAAATCTATATCATGCTATAATTTACACGTAATATTGTATATATTTTTTCTTGAGAATCCGTCGCTTATGAAGCCATTTTTTACACAAAAGCTTAACAGAATAATGGCTTTTTTGTCCTGCATGGTGCTTCTTGCGATCATGCTTGTTCCTGTGCGAAGCAGGGCAGCGGAAGCAGATAGCAAAGTCGTAAAGATCGGATGGTTTGAAGCATCCTACAGCTACACGGATAAGTTTGGCCGTAAGACAGGTATTGCCTATGAGTATCAACAAAAGATTGCCTCCATCACAGGCTGGCGTTATGAGTATGTGGATGGCACCTGGCCGCAGCTGATGCAGATGCTGATAAATGGCGAAATAGACCTTCTGAGCGATGTCTCCTACACTCCCGAAAGAGCTGAAAAAATTCTTTATCCTACGCTTCCAATGGGCACAGAGGCGTACTATATCTATGTAAGTCCTGACAATTATGATCTTATGAGTGAAGATACACAGGTCTTTGACGGGAAGACTTTTGCCGTAAACAGCGGCAGCGTGCAGAAAACTTGTCTTGAAGAATGGGCCAAAGCCAACGGCCTTAATATCACCATTCATGAAGCATTCAACCAGACTTCTGATGAAATCATAGCTATGCTGTCGGATGGAACTGCTGATGCCATTGTGACCATGGACTCTTATGGGAAAAATCCTTCCTGTATTCCGGTTTGCAAAATTGGCTCCTCCGACTACTATCTGGCAGCTAGTAAAGGTCGCTCGGACCTTATTAAAGATCTTAATCACGCTCTTAAAAGCATCCAGAACGAGGACCCATTTTACAATCAGCGTCTGTACCAGAAATACATCTGGTCCGCCAGCACCGGTATTATTTTTACCAAAGATGAAATAGACTGGCTCTCACAGAAAGATACCATCAGAGTCGGATACAGAGACAATTATCAGCCCTTCTGCTACGAGGAAAATGGGTCTGTCAGTGGTGCACTCAAGGACTATCTGGAACAGGCCGCAAACTGCGTGGAAGGTATTCACATCAATTACGAAGCAGTTGCCTATCCCACTACAGAAGATGCCCTTGCCGCACTCAGTAGAGGTGAACTTGATGCCGTTTTTCCTGTGAGCATGAGTTCTTATGACAGTGAGCTGAGCAATATTTTTATCACCTCCCCTGCCATGAAATCGGAGATATATGCCCTGGTTAGGACCGGCGAGAAAAAAGATATTTTCACGGATCCGGGCACCAAAGTTGTACTACTGGATGGAAATGTCAATTTCGACAATTTTGTAAAAGACTATTTTCCTGACTGGGAGATTTCCTGGAATTCCCCTCTTAGCGAAGTATATAAGACAGTGTCTGATGGCAATGCAGACTGCGCCATGGTAAATGGCTATCGTATCAACACCAACGACAGGCTTCGAAGAGAAAACAAGCTCTCTTTACTGGATACCGGCGAAGAGATGTCTTTTTCCTTTGCTGTAAACAGGAACGACATAGTTCTTTTCTCTGTTCTTGATAAAACTGTGGACATCATAGAAGAGTCCGCCGTGGATACGATGCTCTCAAAATACACCATCCCCGAAACCAAGGTGGCGTTCTCTGACTATCTGCGAGATAACCTGGGTGTAGCTCTGACCGTGGCCCTGACGCTGTTTACGCTTATTCTTTTCCTTATTCTGAACAAGGCCCATACCGACAAAGTCGCGAGAGAGCGACTGGCACTTATTTCCGCCACTGAGCTAGATATGCTCACCGGGCTTTATACCAGAAACTTCTTCTTTGAGTATGCATCCCGCATGCATGATGAGCATCCGGATTACAAGATGGACGCCATTATCATGAACATTGAGCAGTTCCATGTGGTCAACGCGCTTTATGGCTGGGAATTCGGTGATTCAGTGTTAAAGGCTCTTGGCGAAGAAATTGCCATGTTTGTTGGTGAAACCGATGGAATTGCCTGCAGATCCCAGGCCGACAGATTCGACGTATACTGCAAACACACTGATGACTATCAGGCTATTTTCGACCGCTTACAGGCACGTCTTGATGATTGTTCTCCAAACGCCGCCATACGTCTCAGAATGGGTATTATGCCCTGGCAAAAAGACCTGGACCCTGTTCAGCTCTTTGACAGAGCAAGAGCTGCCTGCAACATGGTTCGCGGCGGCCAGCGCACAAGGCTCATAGTCTTTAACGAAGATATGAGGATAAAAGAGCTTCTTGAACATCGTCTTCTTAATGACCTGCGCCAGGGAATCGATAATAACGAATTCGTTATCCACTATCAGCCCAAGTTCAACATTAAAGAAGATACACCGAGGCTTTGCAGCGCCGAGGCTCTGGTAAGATGGAACCACCATGAGCTTGGCTTGATTCCTCCCGGCGAATTCATCACTCTTTTTGAAAACAGTGGTCAGATTGGACTTTTGGACCGCTATGTATGGGCAGAGTCCATAAGGCAAATGAAGGAATGGCACGATAAGTACGGAGTTTATGTTCCTATTTCCGTAAACTTATCCCGAATTGATTTCTATGACCCCGACCTGGAAAAATATATTGATGGGCTTGTGGAGAATGCAGGTGTCGGTAGCGAAAACCTCCATCTGGAAGTAACGGAATCCGCCTATACAGAGGGCGAAGATCAGATAACCGAGATCATTAACAGATTCAGGAAAAAAGGATATCACATCGAAATGGACGATTTTGGTACGGGCTATTCATCTCTTACCATGCTCTCCCATATATCCATCGACGTTCTCAAACTTGACCGAAGCTTTATCAAGAACATCACTGAAAACAGTGATGAAAAGGATATCCGAATGATAGAGCTGATTCTTAATATCGCCAGGAATCTTAATCTGGTTGTTGTGGCTGAAGGTGTTGAGACCAAGACCCAGTTTGATTTCCTTAAAAAACGAGGGTGCGATGTTATTCAGGGATTCTATTTTGCAAGAGCACTACCGGCGGATGAATTCGAAAAAGAATATTTGCGCTGAGGCGCGAAGGAGGCCGGGTGTGCGGGCCACACACCCGGCCTCCTAGCTTGTTTTAGCTTAGTTTTATGATGATGAAGATGATGATGATGATGAACCTGACGAACTTGATGCAGCCTGTCTATCTTTGATCATATGCTGCAATGTCACCAGAATTGCCACTACTATCTTTTCATGCTCTGGCTTGTAAATATCAATGCAGTATTTATCATGGATTGAGAACATCTTCTGTGCGATGACAGCGATAACTTCTTCGTTTTCATCGTAGAGTTCAAAATTAAGTCCCAGAATATTTCCTCTGAGCTGCCATCCCAGGCCAACAATATTAGTTACGTCTTTTATGATATGCATGATCTCATTTGAAATCTCAAATGACAGTCCATCTCCCATGGTTACAAAATGTCTCTCATGAAGTGTGAAGAACTTTCTCTCAACATGAGCAACCTGATTTCCCTGAGCGTCTGTGATATCTGTCTTATCATGAATGGACGGAAACTTTGTCCTGGAATGATAGATCACATTCTCATTACCATCGGTGATATCAATAAGCTTATGCAACGTAAACACTTTAGATGTTGTAAATAAAGACTTCGCCGGGGTTCCAAACCTATCAGCATTGTTCACATTTACTTCCTGGCCGGCTTCTCTGTAGCGGTGAACTTTTGAAAATACTCCCATAACACTTTCCTCCACTTATTTTTATACATAATATCATTATAAGCAAACAAGGGGCTCAGAGCCAGTGTTTTTGTTGTACGCCGCGTGTTTCCCTCAGCCCAGGTTCAGCTGCTTCTTAAGATACTCCGCGCTCTCTTTTATGACTTCTTCATCATATCCGGGCTTAAGGCCAACGCTGGTCAGCGCTGTAGCATAATCCATATTTCCGCCGATTCCGGCAATTCTCTTGAAGAACTCCACACCCTTTGCTTTATCTTTTTCAAACTCTGCAGCAATGAAAGTTGATGTCAGGCTGCAAAGAGAATAGGAGATAACGTAGCGTGGGAAGGAGAACAGATTTGCGTTTCCAAAAAAGTCTGCGCCCTGCTTATGAAGGTCAGGCAAAGTAGGCTCGATCCCCGGAGAATAGATGTTAGATAGTTCGTTGAACTTCTCTATCCACTCCTGCATATCTGCATCCTCATTATTATAAAGGTAGGTTTCCAATTCATGGGCCATGCAGTAAGTTCCAATTTCACTCAGGAAATCTGTGGTGTGGCCAATGATGTACTTCTCCGCATCCTTTCCGAAAAACTTCTCTGCATAGGCATGGGAAAAGAGCTCCATGGTCTTGGAAGGAACTTCCACAATATCCTGCACCGGAGCATGTAATTCAATAATATCGAATTTGTTCAGGCAGGTATTCACCTGCATTGCATGTCCGCACTCGTGAAGGAAAGTGGTCAAAGTGCTGGCTGTCTTAAGGTAATTACCAAAAATATATGGTATCTTCTGCTCCACGATATCAGCAGTAAAGCCGATTCCAGTCACTTTTGTATCAGACAGATCGATGTCAAAATAATGATTTTCATTCATTCGACGATATATATCACCGAATTCAGGATCAAGATCATCAAACATCTCCTGTCCCTTTTCAATAAGAGCCTTGGTATCTACTAATGGCTTCGCCGGGCCATCAGGAAAGCACCTTCCGGCGTTCATGCCGTTAAGAACCTCAAGGCCAAATCTTTTTCTAATTACTTCATTGTTCTGTACAATGATCGGAACAATGTATTTTCTTACATTATCGCAAAACTGCTGAAGCTCTTTTTCACCATATGAAAGACGAGCCTTGGAAACGTTGACATAGTCCAGATAGTTATCAAAACCGTTGGCCCTGGCAATCTTATTGCGGGCTTTTACGATTCTCCTGTAGTAATCGCCGATGGCCTTGCCGTTATCAACATAAGCCTTCTTGTCGGCATATGTGGCGCGCATTCTAACCTCTTCGTCATCATCCTGTCTGAAAATGGCTAAGCGAGACTCAGAAATCATTTCCCCATCAAACTCAAACTTCATTTCTGACACAAACTGGTGAAGTTCTGTAATTGCATTCTGCTCTTCTGCTACGAACTCTTCACCTGCGGTATAGAGCATAGCCTTTTTCTTCTGAAACTCCAACAAGAATGTGCCGTATTTTTCCTCAAATTTCTCTTTATATGGGCTCTTGGCAATGGCGTCAAACAAAGGAGTGACGTCAAAGCTCATTGATGCAGGTGCAATCTCCATCAGCTCTTTTGCATAAGTTTCATTAGTTCCATCAAGGTATGACCTGATCTGAACTATTCCACCCATGGTTTCGCAGTGCTCTCTTTCTCTGTTAAACTCCAAAACTGCGGCCTCAATCTCATCCAGATCTGATGATTTCTCAATGATGTCCACAGTCTGCTTAAGCTTAACCTTAAGGGCCTCATAGTCCGGCCTCTCGTACTTGATCTCGTCAAAACGAATCATTTCTCTTTCCTCCAATACATATTTTCATACCATTTGCTTCCCCCGTAATTCGCAAATATATTACAAATAATATACAGAAAACCGGGTGTAGATTCTACTGTTTTTTAAGGTTTCCAAGAAAAAAATCTATCAACCATGCGCTTTTCGATATGCTGTGTATTATTTTACGAAAATTCACAATCATGCATGTTATCCCTGGTGAGCCGCCTATTTATATCTTGTGTATAATACTTACATCTCAAATTCAGGATGTTCTGCCAATGCTTTTTTTACATCGATGTTGTAATCCACAACAACGCAGTGTGATTCCACATCATCGAAATATTCTCTCACTCTTTTGCCACCAAAGAACTCCATTGTCTTCCAGGAAGCCGGGTTGATCAGGTCTGCATCCATAAAAACTGTTTCGATTCCATGCTCATCGCAGACTTTCAAGCCCAGATACAGGTTGAAATTGTTATATCCTTTGCCTCGTTCTGTGGGTCTTATAGCATAACCGATATGTCCACCATAGTTCTTAAGTTTCTCATTAAGTGCAAGCCTTACGCTGCTCATGCCGACGATTCTTTTATCAGCTTCTCTTACAAGAAAGAATGCCAGTGCAGGTACCTTCTCCTCGCTGGGTTCTCTGTTGGCGTCTTCCTTAAGCTTTTCCAGCCAGCCCTCATAATCATCAAGATATCGGTGAAGTCCTCCAGAACCATTTATATCAGAATCGTACTCATAAAATTCTTTGATATACTCGATAGCATCCTCTTTTCTTGCCAGTGTCGGTGTTTCAAAATATAACTTTTCCATAGTCCATCCTCTCTTCCCCCATCAATCCCCTAAATCCAATCTGTCCACAGAGAACAAGCTTGGTATCACAAGGAAATTATTGCCTTTCGCTTTTACTCTGTCGAAGTGCGACTCCGGATCAACTTTCATCCACTCATCGATGACAGTTGATTTTTGTTCAGAGTTCTTGATGTTCACATTATTCCTTGGCTCCTCGTAATATGAAAACAGCAGATTTTCGTGCATAGATATGAAAGCGTATTTATCACCTTTTAAGAGTCCTTCATCAACGATTTTCTTGTGATACATCACATAAGATGGCAACTTGTCGGCAAAAACAAAAGCAACTCGCCCAATGCGCTCTTTTTGCGAAGTTGTCCTCTCATGCTCCCAGACATCCAGATTGTCTTCCGGAATATGGTGATAGTAAACATTTATCATCTTCACAAAGTACCTGTCGCCGTTCTCTTCAGGCCATGGTTTAAGATAGGGCTTTAAATCTGCCATTACATAATCAACATCAAGGCTCGCATCATTCTCATCACTTATAATCTCTTCCAGATACAGAAAGCCCATATTCTCATAACGAAAGAAAGATGCATTGCATACCTTTCCGCGCTTAATAAGCATGGAAAACTCCTGCTTGCATCTTTCCAGTATTCCATCCATT
>JAEEGL015164223.1_pt1 | contig 14545 bp, 8 predicted proteins | sample 9134231 | NCBI WGS metagenome assembly JAEEGL01 (sample SAMN16246548, study PRJNA631951) | gut metagenome | biome: gut microbiome; feature: rumen; material: fiber-attached | host: Bos | place: Iran: Karaj | collected 2018-10
AAGGCTTACAACCTCTATTTCAAGGAATGGTGGAAGATCGACGCGGCCGCGCAGATCCGCCGTGTCCGCAACCATCCGAGCATTTTCCTCTACAGCCTCGGCAACGAGATCCGCGACAACCTGAACAGCGACGAAGGACGTGGCTACTTTATGGAGATGAGAGCCCTGACGAAGAAACTGGACCCCACGCGCCCCATCACCATGGCGCTGTTCAATCCGCAAGGCATGCGGCTGTATAACAACGGTTTCTCCGAGTTGCTCGACGTCATCGGACAGAACTACAACGAGCAGGGTCTGCTGATGGCCTGGAGAGGTCTGGAAGGCCGCAAGATCATCGGCACCGAGAACACCCCGGCCAGATCCTCGTGGCTGGTCATGAAGAACAACCCGCAGTACGCCGGCCAGTTCCTCTGGACCGGTCTGGAATATCTGGGCGAGGCCGACTGGCCGAAGGTCGGCTGGAGCACGGCGCTCTTCACCCGCAACGGCATGTGGAAACACACGGGTTGGGAAAGAAGGAGCTGGTGGACCGACGAACCCATGGTCCGCATCTCGCGCAAGGATGACATGCCCAATGGCACGCAGACCGAGGACTACACTCCGACCAATCCCTCCGGACAAGTCAGCCTGACCATCTACAGCAACTGCGAGGAAGTCGAACTGTTCCTCAACGGCAACTCGCTCGGCAAACAGGCCGTGCCCGAGGATGACGCCCCGAATGTCTATACGTTCGACTACCAGCCCGGTACGGTGAAAGCCATCGGACGCAACGGCGGCAAAGACGTGGCGGAACACAGCCTCACCACGGCCGGCAAACCGGTGCGGCTCAACGTGCAGGCCGAACGCCAGACCGTGCCGTTCGACTGGGAGGAGGTTGTCTATGTCAGGGCTGTTATCGAGGACGAGAACGGTGTGCGTTTCCCCAACAGCGACGCCAAGATCACGCTGACGGTCTCCGGCCCCGGCGAACTGGTGTCCATCGACAACGAGGACGTCTATTCGCATGAGCGCTACAAAGCCGACCAGCGTACCGCCTACAAAGGCGCCGTTACCGGCATTATCCGGGCTACGGGCAAGCGCGGTGTCATCAAGGTGACGGCCACGGCCGACGGCCTGACGTCTTCCTCGACGGAAATCCGCATCGTGAAATAACCCCAAACCGATGTAAAGGGAAAGTCCTCCGGCGAGCAGACGTTCCCGGGGGACTTTTTAGATTAAGAAAATGGACAGTAAAGAATACCAGATCCGGCTGAGCCATATCCGGAAAGCATTTCAGGAAGCCGGCGCGGACGCCTGCCTGATATCGACCCACGTCAACATCTTCTATCTCACGGGGCAGATATTCTCGGGCTACATCTACCTGTCCGGCAACGAAGACCCTCTGTGGCTCGTCCGTCGCCCGGCGGGTCTGGAAGGGCCGCGTGTCCGTTATATCCGCAAAGTGGAGCAGCTGCCGTCGATGCTGCAGGAAGAAGGCCTGCCGGCACCGGGCACCCTGCTGCTCGAAGGCGAGGAAATGGGCATTGACGCCTGGATGCGCATCCAGAAGGCCCTGCCCGCCACCCGGCTGCTCAACGGCAGCCATGCGCTGCGCGTGGCCCGCAGCGTCAAGACGGATGAGGAAATCGCGCTCATCCGGCAGTCGGCCGAAGCCCATGCCGGGGTGTACCGGCTGATTCCCGGCATCTACAAACCCGGCATGACCGACCGGGACCTGGCCGTCGAACTGGACTGCCTGATGCTGAGACACGGCAACCTCGGACTGTTCCGTGCGTTCGGCGACATGGACGCCTTCATGGGTACCGTGCTGGCCGGCGACAATGCGGCGGTCCCATCCCCTTATGACTTTGCACTCGGCGGCGCCGGCGTACCGTCGAACCCCGTCGGCGCCTCCGGTCTGACCCTGCAGCGCGGCATGAGCGTCATGGTGGACCTGAGCGGCAATTTTACCGGCTATCTGGACGACATGAGCCGCACCTTCTCCATAGGAAAGCTCACCGACGAAGCCTATCGTGCCCACCAGGTATCCATCGACATCAGCAACCGGCTGCAGGAAGAACTGGTGCCCGGCGCTGTCTGCGAGGATTTGTATGCAACAGCATTGAAGATGGCAGAAGATGCCGGCCTGGGCCACTGTTTCATGGGCACCCGACAGCAGGCCAAATTCGTCGGACACGGCGTCGGCCTGGTCATCAACGAATGGCCCGTCCTGGCCCGGCACATGAACAACCGTCTGGAAGCCAACATGGTCGTTGCCGTCGAGCCGAAATTCGTCATCGGAGGCACCGGGGCGGTGGGCGTCGAAAACACATACGTTGTCCGTGAAGGTCAGGGCGAAAAAATCACCCTGGCCGAAGAACGGATTCTCGATTTGGAACCTTGATCTGATGCGTCATGAAAAGGATTCTCAAGAAAACATGCATCGGTCTGGCCGCCGGTTTCATCGTGCTGGCCGGCCTGGCGGCGCTGGCGCTGTGGCTCGTCCCGACCCGGATGCTCACGCCCGTCACACAACGCTATCTGGCCCGTCACGACAAAGAGTTGCTGGGCCGCCGCGTGACGGTGGGTGACCTCTACCTGAATCCCTACAAGGGCGATTTCGCCGTCCACCGGCTGAAGATAGCGGAGAGCGACGACACCACCCGTTTCTTCGGGTTCAACGAGCTGTCCGGCCAGATCCGGCCGGGTGCGCTGCTCAAGAAGCAGATCCATCTCACCCGGCTGTATCTGGATGCTATGGAACTGACGGTGATCCAGAACGGAGAATCCTTTAATTTCGATGATATAGTTCAACATTTCGCAGCCGACACCTTGCAGGCGGACGCACCTGGAAACCTGCCGGACACCGCCAATACAACGGAGGAGAAATCGCCGTGGCGCATCCTGCTGCAGGACATGTCCATCAACCAGAGCCGCCTCGCCTATATAGACAGTTTGCTCAGCAGCCGGTGGGACCTGGAGAACATCACCCTCCACATTCCCGAAATCGATCTTTCGCACGTCAATCCGGACGTGGGTCTGGAGCTGGAATTTGCAGACGGTGGCACCCTGCAGCTTGCCGGCGCATACAAGACCTCCGAGCAGCAATATACGGCCGATGTGACGCTGCAGCACTTCCCGCTCAGCCATATCAAGCCGTACCTGCAGAAAGCCGTCAACGTCTCCGAGGTGGCCGGCCGGCTGAAAGTTGCGCTGCACGTGGAAGGCAGCACGGCCGACCTGATGGACTGCACCGTGTCGGGACGCGCCGATATCGCCCAGCTGGCGCTGACCACACCTTCCGAGGAACCCATCATGTCGCTCGACACCGTCGGCATCGTGCTGCAGAGCCTGCAGCCGCTGCGGCAGACGGTCACCCTCGACGACATCTACATCGGCGGATTCACGTTTCCTTACGAACTGATGGCGGACAGTACGACAAACATCGACCGGTGGCTCGTGGAGGCTCCGGATGAAAGCCCGGAAAAGACACCGGCCGATGCCGTGGCCGATACGGCTGCGCCAAAGGACTGGCAGCTCACCGTCAACCGGTTCTCGTTCGAAAACGGACGGGTGAACTATATCGACCACACGCTGGCCGAGACGTTCCGCACAGCTGCCCGGGACATCGCCATAACGGCCGAGGACATCCATCCCGAAGCGCAGAACGCCGTTTCGTTCGGCATGCGCATCGACCGGAGCGGCCTGCTGCAAGGCAGCTGGACCGGCAACATCCAGGACATGTCCAACATGCAGCTGAACGCCAGGCTGACCAACCTCGACCTGACCATGTTCTCCCCTTATGCCCTGGCCATGTTCGGTAACCGGCTCTCCGCCGGACAACTTTCGTTCAAAACAACCAATACCATCACAAACAACCAGTTGCTTGGAGAAAACCGGCTGGACATCTTTGCGGCGGAAGTCAGCGGCAAAGAACCCGGTACGGAACCGGCCTACAACATTCCGCTCAAAACCGCGCTGTACCTGCTTACCGACCTGCGCGGCAACATCGGCATGGATTTACCGGTCAAGGGGGACATTTCGTCGCCGACCTTCTCCTATCGGAAAATTCTGTGGCGTACATTCCTCAACGTGCTCATCAAGGCCGTGACCTCGCCCGCGGCCATCCTTTCGAACACCATCGGACTGAGTGGCGACCAGTTCAATCCCGCCCCGCTGGTGCCGATGCAGGACACGCTTACGGCACGGCAATACCGCATCGTGGACCGGTGGGCCGGCATCCTGCGGCAGAAACCCGACCTGTGCCTTTTCATCACACAGAAAGTAAACTATAATGCCTATGTGGCTTCGTTGCGTGAACAAGACACAAATGCATCCGACATCCCGACGCCCGATGCCGTGCACGCCTTGATGCAACGCCGCGACCAGCAGCTTCGGACCTACCTGTCGGAGAAGTTGCAACTGCAGCCGTCCCAGTTCTCATGCACCTCCTACCCCGTCGATTCGCTGAGCACCTATGCAGGTGACGACTTGCTGGAAGTGAGTGTACTGATGCAGGAATAACGTAAATAACGGGATCCGGGACGGGCCAGAGGTCCCGCGAAGATGGCTATCGAAGCCAGCGGTCGAGCCATTCGAAGAAAGTCCGCTGCCACAGGACGGAATTCTGCGGCTTGCTGATCCAATGATTCTCATCGGGAAACACCAGCAACTCAGCCTCTACGCCGCGCAGCCGGGCTGCCGTGAAGGCCTGCAGGGCCTGCGTATAGGCAATCCGGAAATCCTTTTCTCCATGGATGCAGAGAATCGGCGTATCCCAGCGGTCTGAAAACAGATGCGGCGACGCCTCGTAGTAGCGCTGCACGGCCGCATCCTGGCGGTCCCAGAACGATCCGGCGTCCCAATTCTCAAACCAGAGTTCCTCGGTTTCGAAGTATTGCGCCTCGGCGTTGAAAATACCGCTGTGGGCAATGAACGCCTTGAACCGGCCGTCATGGTGTCCGGCCAGCCAATAGACCGAATAGCCGCCGTAGGAAGCGCCCACGCAGCCGAGACGGTTGCGGTCGACATAAGGCTCCGCCGCCACGTTGTCGATGGCATCCAGGTAATCCTGCATGTTCAGTCCGACATAGTCACGGCTGATCTGCTCCTTCCAGGCCTGTCCCATGCCCGATACGCCATGCCGGTTCGGCAGCACCGTCACATAGCCCTTTGAGGCCATGAGCGCCAGATTCCAGCGATACGACCAGAACTGGCCGTTGGTGCCTTGCGGGCCGCCGGTGCAGAACAGCAGGGCCGGATACGTTTTGTCGGGCGAGAAATGCGGCGGCAGCACCACCCAGGTCAGCATCTCCCCTCCGTCTGCCGTCCGGACCATCCGTTTGGTCACCGTCGGCATCTGCAGTCCGGCGAAGAGGCTGCCGTTCTCGTCCGTCAAGGGGGTCATCGCACCCGTGGCGGTGTCGATCAGATAGACCTCATCAGGCCGCAACATCGACTGACGGAGGGCAACCAGACGGCCTTCGGCCCGTTTTACGGACGATTCCAACCTTGAATCTATACTTGAAGGTACACCTTCCGATTTGTTTGAAATATTGTTTGGTATAAATACAAGGCCATGGATATCACACAGCTCGTCGGTCACCTGTCTCACTTCGCCATCGGCGACATGTGTACAGAACACCTGCTCCACCGCCGCCACCGCACTCACGAAATACAACGTCCGGCTGTCATCTGCCCAGCACAGCGACGAAACATCCCCGTCGAACGCCGTGGCCAGCCACAGATGACGGTTTTCGAGGAGGTCGTACACCATGAGCCGGTTCCAATCCGATTCGTAACCGTCCCGTTCCATGCTCTCGTAGGCGATATAGCGGCCGTCGGGCGAAAAGACAGGATTCTGTGCATAGCCGTTGCGGGCCGCCGTAACGGTCCGGCCGGCACGGACTGGTGGCATGGAAGGCCGCAGAATGGTCTCGGCCGTACCGTCCGACGTCAGGTTTCTGGTCGTTTTCGTAGCGATATCGTACAGATAGAGGTCGGAATGGGTAGAGAGCGCATAATCCTTCCCCTGCAGCTTGCGGCAGGTATAGACCACGCAGCGGCTGTCGGGCGACCAGGCCAGCTGTTCGATACCGCCGAAGGGCCGCATCGGCGACTCATAAGGTTCGCCAGCCAGCAGATCGACGGTATCCTCCAACCCGGCGGCACCGAGACTGGCCACAAAAGGATGCGGCAGCGATGCCGTCCACTCATCCCAGTGACGGAACATCAGGTCGTTGTAAACACGGCCGGTAGCCTGCGGCAAGTCGGGATATCGCTCCTGCACCGACGGCCCGCAAGGAACAGTCGAAACGAACAGCACCATCCGGCCGTCAGGCGACACCCGGAAGGTTTCGATGCCGTCCTTGACATCACTGATACGCTGCCGGTTGCCGCCATGCTTGTCCATCCGCCAAAGCTGGCTGCTGCCCGAGGCAGACGACAGGAAATAGACAGACTGGCCATCGGGCGACCAGGACGCCTCCTGCTCGTTCCCGGCCGTTTTCGTCAGACGCTCGGGAACCGGCAGCGTCGCATCTCCGGAAGGCACCGTCAGGGCGTACCATTCCTTGTTGCTGTTGTTCTGTTCCAAGTTGTAATACTGGACGCTGTAAAGCAGCGTGCGGCCGTCCGGCGCGAGCTGAAGGCCGCCCACACGCCCGATGCGCCACAGAAGTTCCGGTGTCAGCAAAGTGTCTGCCGGCCCGGCCGGTTGTTTTTCGATGATGGGTTCCATGTTGTTTTCCACGCCGTCCTGCGGAGCACGACAACCCGGCATCATGGAAGCCACCGCCGCAAGCCACAGGAAGGTTCTGAGTCTGTTCATTGTAAATAATCTTGTCGGAGCACAAAGATACACAATGCCAAAAACAAAAAGGAGCGACTTATGCCGCTCCTTCGTGATTCCGCCGAGACTCAAACTCGGAACCTTCTGATCCGTAGTCAGATGCTCTATTCAATTAAGCTACGGAACCGTTTTGCGGTCGCAAAGGTATGCAATTATCGCATTACTTGTGCCCGCCTTTGCCTTTTTTTTCGTAAAATTCTTCGATCATAGCATGATACTTGGCCGCGATGGCTTTGCGCCGGAGTTTCAGCGTCGGCGACAATTCGCCGCTCATGGAACTCCATTCGTCGGAGACCAGGCGGAAGCGCTTGATCTGCTCGGTCACGCCAAGCGTCTTGTTCACATCGTTGATCTCGTGCTGATACAGCGCCAGCACACTGGGCTGCGCCAGCAGATCCTCATTGGTCTCGTACGGGATGTGAGCCTGCGCGCACCACTCATACAGCCGTCTGAAATCCGGCGAGATAATGACAGCGGCAAACTTCTCGTTCTCGCCCACGACCATGGCCTGGTCGATATAGAACGATGCACGCAGCTTGTTCTCAAGCACCTGCGGTGCCACATACTTGCCGTTGGAAAGCTTGAAAAGCTCTTTCTTGCGGTCGGTCACCGTCAGATAGCCGTCCGCATCAAAGCGGCCGATGTCGCCGGTATGGAAGAATCCATCGGCATCGATGGCCTCCGCCGTCATAGCCTCGTTCTTGTAATACCCTTTCATGACACTGGGTCCCTTGCAGAGAATCTCTCCGTCGTCCAGCAGTTTCACCTCCAGCGAAGGCAACACCTTGCCCACCGTGCCAATGCGGACCATGCGCTGATTCTTCACACAGCCCACGGCAATCACGGGCGATGTCTCCGTCAGGCCGTAGCCCTCTATCATGTCCAGCCCCATCGCCGCGAAAACCCGCGCCATCTGTTCGTTCAGCGGCGCACCGCCACAGATGATCATCGACAGGTTGCCGCCCAGGGACTCGCGCCAGCGGCTGTACACCTTCCTGGCATAAAAACGGTAGCGCATCCGGTCGATGCAGCCGTAGCGGCGTTCCGGATCGTAGCGCTGCGCGAAGGCCAGCGCCCGGTCGAACAGCCAGCGGCTGAAAAGCGGCAGATCCTTGCGGGCCGACACGATGCCCCAGTAGATACGCTCCAGGATACGTGGCACGGCATTGAACACATTAGGCTTGATTTCCTGTATGTTCGGCAGAATCGTCCCCATGTTTTCGACATAATAGATCGAAACACCGTTATACTGGAAATGATAGTTCATCATGCGCTCGAAAATATGACATATCGGCAAGATACTCAAAGCCTTACACCCATATTCGATATCCGTGCGAACGGCAGTGTCAATAACGTTCGAAAGGATATTCGCATGCGAAAGCATCACGCCTTTGTTCAGTCCGGTCGTACCCGAAGTATAAATCAGCGCACAGATGTCATCCGGCGTGATGGACGCCTTCAGACGGGCGAGTTCCGCCCGCGTCTCCTCATCGCAGGAAGCCCCGAGTTCGACAATTTCCTTCCAGTTGTGAATGCCGGGAATCTCGTTGAACGAGTAGATCTCCTTGAGGGAATCCACCTTGTCGAGAATCGGTTTCAGACGGTTGTACTGTATCTTGTCGGAAACGACAACCATATGCGGCGCGGCATGGTTCAGGATATACACATATTCGTCGTGGCTGATGGTCGTATAGACCGGCACGCCGATGACGCCGACCTGCATCATGCCCATGTCGATGAAATTCCACTCGGGCCGGCTGTTGGTCACGACGGCCACCCGGTCGCCCTTGCGGAATCCCATGCGGAGCAGTCCGCAACTGAAATCGTCGGCGATTTTCTTATACTCGGATGAACTGTAGGTCACCCATTGACCGCCCGAACGTCCCGACAGGGCCACCTGTAATTCCCGGTCACCCTGAAAACGGTCGAGCAGATCGAATAATCTTGTTACTTCCATAGGTTAAAGCAAACTCCAGAAGACGGTCAGACCTGCCATCACAATAGAAACCATGCTCATCAGCTTGATCAGGATGTTCAGGCTGGGACCGGAGGTGTCCTTGAACGGATCGCCCACGGTGTCTCCCACGACCGCCGCCTTGTGTGCATCCGAGCCTTTGCCGCCCAGATGACCTTCTTCGATGTATTTCTTTGCATTGTCCCACGCGCCGCCGGCATTGGCCATGAAAACGGCCAGCACGAAGCCGCACGACAGACCGCCTACCAGCAGGCCCATGACACCGGCCACGCCGAACACGAGACCCACCAGGATCGGCACCAGGATGGCGACGACCGACGGCACGACCATCTCGCGCTGTGCGCCCTTGGTCGAAATTTCCACGCAGCGGGCGTAGTCGGGTTCGGCTTCACCCGAAAGGATACCCTTGATTTCGCGGAACTGGCGGCGGACCTCCTCCACCATCTTCTGCGCGGCGCGTCCCACCGCATTCATCGTCATGCCGCAGAAAAGGAACGCCACCATGGCGCCGATGAACATGCCGATGAGCACTTTCGGGTTCATCAGATGCACTTTGTAATAATCCATGAAATCGAGCAGCGAAGCCTTGCCGACTTCGACCGTGTCTCCGGAAGACAGCGTCAGTGTCTGCGTCCCGATGCGGTGCAGCGCAATCTTGATTTCCTCGATATACGACGCCAGCAGCGCCAGCGCAGTCAACGCGGCCGAGCCGATGGCGAATCCCTTGCCCGTCGCAGCGGTCGTATTGCCGAGCGCATCCAGCGCATCCGTGCGCTGACGGACCGACTTGTCAAGACCGCTCATTTCGGCGTTGCCGCCCGCGTTGTCAGCAATCGGCCCGTAGGCGTCCGTCGCCAGCGTGATACCCAGCGTGGAAAGCATGCCCACCGCCGCAATGCCGATGCCGTAGAGCCCCTCGCTCAGGTGTTGGGGTGACAGCACCTCCTTGATATCAAACCCGATGGCGCACAGATAAGCCAGAATAATGGCCACTCCGATGGTCACCACCGGAATCGCCGTCGAGAACATGCCGGTACCCAGGCCGGAAATGATCACCGTCGCAGAACCCGTTTCGGCGCTTTCGGCGATTTTCTGGGTGGGACGGTACGTATGCGAAGTGAAATATTCAGTGGAACTGCCGATGATGACACCCGCCACCAGACCGGTGATCACCGAGCAGGACAGGCCGATCCAGTTCTGCATGCCCAAGGCACGCAGGATGACGAACGAAAAGACGGCAATCAGCACCGCACTGCTGTTCACACCGCGGTTCAACGCCTTGAGCAGCGCCTTCATGTCGGTCTGCTCCTTGGTCCGGACCAGGAAAATGCCCAGGACGGACAGCAGTACGCCGACCGCCGCGATAAGCATCGGTGCCATCACAGCCTTGGCCTGCACCTCGGCGGAAGCCGCCGAATAAGCAGAGGCGCCCAGGGCCGCCGTCGCCAGGATGGAACCGCAGTACGATTCGTACAGGTCGGCACCCATGCCGGCCACATCGCCCACGTTGTCGCCCACGTTGTCGGCAATCGTCGCCGGGTTGCGCGGGTCATCCTCCGGAATGCCGGCTTCCACCTTCCCGACCAGGTCGGCACCCACGTCGGCCGCCTTGGTATAGATACCGCCGCCCACACGGGCGAAGAGCGCCTGTGTCGAGGCTCCCATGCCGAAGGTCAGCATCGTGGTGGTGATGATCACCATTTTCTCGGTGGCGGATGCTGCCGTAACAAAATGATTCAGGATAAAATACCACAGGGCGATGTCAAACAGGCCCAGGCCGACCACCACGAGCCCCATCACGGCGCCGCTGCGGAAGGCCACCTGGAGACCGCTGTTGAGCGATTCACGGGCGGCATTCGCCGTACGCGCCGAGGCATAGGTGGCAGTCTTCATGCCGATGAAACCGGCCAGACCGGAGAAAAAACCGCCGGTCAGGAAAGCGACCGGCACCCAGTGGTTCTGCAGATTGAAAACAGCCATGGTGGCGAAAATCAAGGCCAGGACCACGAAAATCTTGGTGACGACCTTGTATTGCTGCACGAGGTAGGACATGGCGCCGACCCGCACATACGATGCAATCTGACGCATCCTTTCGGTGCCTTCGTCCTTGCGTTTCATCTGTCTGAAGAAAAACCATGCAAAGCCAAGCGCGATGAGCGATGCGACAGGAACAAGCCAAAATAGATTGATATTCATAATTTTAGAATTAGGCGAAATTCATCCGGACTGCCGGAATCTCATTCCGCATAAAATGCAAATATAACTTTTTTTACAATTGATAATATATAGGAAGGCTAATTTGCCGTGCCGTCCGGCCTGGAAACAGGCCACAAAAAAAAACAGGGAGTCGAAAAATCTCATTCAACTCCCTGTTTCTGAAGTAACCGCACTTAGCAGCTTCACGTTGCACTTTCCACCTCCACGGCTTTCGGTGCAATATCCGCATATTCCTACGCGGGTTTCTCAATCATTGTCTAAGTTGCAAATCTGTGTAGTGTGACTACTCAAGCCTTTTTCTTTTGGGGAACAAAATTAAAAAAAATCTTGAATTCTTATCTTTTTTTAAGAAATCGTGGATTTTTTTCAGCAATTATTCCAAAAGATCGGGCCTGAGCGTCCGGGTCCGCTCCTCCGACTGCTGCCAACGCCAGGCTTCCACCTCGGCCGTATTGCCGCTGAGCAGCACCGGCGGCACCGCCCAGCCGTTGAACACCTCGGGCCGGGTATAGACCGGCGGCGCCAGCAGGTTGTCCTGGAAAGAGTCACCGAGTGCAGACGCCTCGTCGCCCATCGCACCGGGCAAAAGGCGGATGACACTGTCGCATATGACCGCCGCCGCCAGTTCCCCACCCGTCAGCACATAGTCGCCGATAGAAATCTCGCGCGTAATCAGATGCTCGCGGATACGGTGGTCGATGCCTTTGTAATGGCCGCAGAGAATAATAAGATTCTCTTTGAGAGACAAATAATTAGCCTCCTTCTGACAGAACTGCCTGCCATCGGGCGAGGTATAGATAATCTCGTCGTATCGGCGTTCACCGGTCAGATGGCGGATGATGTTGAACACCGGTTCGATGCGGATGACCATGCCGGCTTCGCCGCCGAATGCGTAGTCGTCCACGCGCCGGTGCTTGTCGGCCGTGTAGTCGCGCAGGTCGTGGACATGGAGGTCCACGATGCCCTTCGCACGGGCACGGCGGATGATCGAATGGCCGAACGGGCTCTCCAGCAGTTCCGGAAGAACGGTTATGACATCGATCCGCAGCATGGCGTCAGATGATTTCGATGCCGGCCTCCGCACACAGCCTGAGGCTCCATTCCTTCAGTTTGAACTTCTGGATCTTGCCACTGCCCGTCAGCGGAAATTCCTTGACAAAGAAGACATAGCGCGGAATCTTGTGACGGGAAATCTTGCCCCGGCAGAAATCGCGGACCTCCTCGGTCGTCAGCGGCTTGGCGTCCTCGTGCATGATGATGAAGGCACCGACCTCCTCGCCGTATTTCTTCGACGGCACGCCGGCCACCTGCACGTCGCGCACGCCCGGGAGATTGTAGAGGAATTCCTCCACCTCGCGCGGATAGATATTCTCGCCGCCGCGGATGATCATGTCCTTGATGCGGCCGGTGATGTGGTAATTGCCGTTCTCGTCCTTGACACCCAGGTCGCCGGAATGCAGGTATCCGTTCTTGTCGATGACTTCGGCCGTCGCTTCCGGGTTGTTGTAATAACCCTTCATGACATTGTAACCCTTGCAGCACATCTCGCCCTGCACGCCCACCGGGCACTCTTCGCCCGTTTCCGGGTCGAGCACCTTGACGTCGGTGAACTCGAAGTCGCGGCCCACCGTCGTGTAGCGCACCTCCGGCGGATCGTCGATACGGGTGTGCGTCATGCCGGGTGACGACTCGGTCAGGCCATAGACACTGGTCACCTGGATATACATTTTCTCATTCACCTGCTTCATCAGGTCGATCGGACAGAGCGAACCCGCCATGATGCCTGTGCGCAGGCAAGTCAAGTCGAACATGTCGAACATCGGATGGTTGAGCTCGGCGATGAACATGGTCGGCACACCGTACACGGCTGTGCAACGCTCCTTGTGGATCGAGGCCAGTGTCACCAGCGGATCGAAACGCTCCACCATGACTTCCGTGCAGCCGTGCGTCAGACAGTTCATCGTGGCCAGCACGACACCGAAGCAGTGGAACAGCGGCACGCAGACACAGAGTTTGTCGTCCTGCGTGAACTTCATGTGTTCACCGGTAAGGAAGCCGTTGTTGGCGATATTGTGGTGGGACAGCATCACCCCTTTCGGGAAACCGGTCGTGCCCGACGTGTACTGCATGTTCACCACGTCGTGGCAGGAGACCTTCTGCTTGGCCTCTTCGAGCAAGGCGTCCTCGGTATTGTCTCCGAGCAGAAGAATCTCGGACGTGTTGTACATGCCGCGATACTTCTCCTGCCCCACATAAATCACGTTCTTCATGCGCGGGAAGCGCTTGCTTTCCAGATGTCCGCGCTGGCACGTACGGAGCTCGGGCAGCATCTCATAGACCATGTCCACGTAATTGCTGTCGAACGTTCCGTCCGTGATGCAGAGCGTATGCAGGTCGGAATCCTTGACCAGGTACTCCAGTTCGTTCTGCTTGTAATTGGTGTTCACCGTGACATACACTGCGCCGATCTTGGCACAGGCATACAGGAACGTAAGCCAGTCGGGCACGTTCTGCGCCCAGATACCCACATGTGTCCCCTTGGTGACGCCGATGGCCAGGAGCCCCTTGGCCATGGTATCGACGCGTTCGTTGAAAGCCTTCCACGTAAAGCGGAGGTCGCGGTCGGAATAAACAATGTATTCCTTGTCGGGCGTATGTTCCGCCCAGTATTCCAGGTAGTCACCCAGACGTTTATCTGATAACTGCAACATGGTCGTCCGATTAGACCGGCACATAGATCACCGCGAGAATCTTGGCGGGCTGGTTTCTGTAACCGTGCACGTGATGTTTTACAATGGAATCGTAATAGATGCTGTCGCCCGGTGCGAGCCGGTAAGTCTCCTTGCCATAGTTGACTTCCAGTTCGCCCTCGAGCACGTAGATGAATTCTTCGCCTTCGTGCGAAGAGAGGGCGAATTCCTCCTGCTCGGTCGGATTGATATCGATGATGAACGGCTCGATATGCTTGTCTTCCTTGCTCTGCGCCAAGGCATGATACTGCATGTGGTTGCGCGTCTTCTGCGAATTGTTCGAGAAACTGATGCTGTCGTAGCGTTCGCCGTGGCGGCACACCACTGCGCCAGTGTTTTCGGCATCGTCCAGAAAGGTCCCCAGTCGTACGCCCAACACGCGTGCGATTTTGATCAGCGGAGCCAGCGAGGGCAAATCCTTGTCCTGCTCGATGATCTCGATCTGTTCCTTACTCAGCTGCGTACGCTCGGCCAGCGTCTCAAGATCCATGTTCTTGAGTTCACGCAGAGCTTTGATCTTACTGCCTACAGTGGATTGTTTGTTCATAAAAGTAAAATTAAAAAACGGGCGAAAATAAGAACTTTTCAAAGAAATCCGGCATCCCGGCCGGTTTTGTTTGCCTTTTTTATTTCCTTTGCATGACGCAACGCGCAAGACATGCGTCCGCCTGCATGACACCGATTGCAAACTTCGAACGCCACATCCTTTCCAACGGCCTCCGCGTGCTCGTCCACCGCGATGCCGATTCGCCTTTCGCCACGGTCAACATCGCA
>JAEEGL015434359.1_pt1 | contig 14545 bp, 6 predicted proteins | sample 9134231 | NCBI WGS metagenome assembly JAEEGL01 (sample SAMN16246548, study PRJNA631951) | gut metagenome | biome: gut microbiome; feature: rumen; material: fiber-attached | host: Bos | place: Iran: Karaj | collected 2018-10
GACGCCCGAACTGGGGAGCGTGCGGCTCGCGCTGGGGCTGGGGCGGACGGCGGGCGGCTACTCGGCGGGCGAGCTGTGGCTGGAGGCGGACGAGCTGCCGGAGGCGGGGCTGTCGGCGTCGGCGTTGCGGCTGTCGACGGCGAGCGGCGAGGTGGGCGTCCGGCGGCTGGAGGGGGCCATCGACCGGGTGGAGGCCCCGCAGTGCGTGGCGACGGTGACTCAGAACGCGACGGGGGGATTCGGGGTGCGGTTCGAGCGTCCGGCATCGGCGGGGGGCGGGGTCATCGCGGAGTGGCGCTTCGCGACGGCGCCGGATGGCGCGGGCGGCGTTGCGCTGGACATCTCCAAGGCGGTCGGGGGCCAGACAAACCACTGGACCTATTCCCGGAATGCGGCGACGGGGGCATGGGCGCTGACCGAGTGCGGCCTCCGCGAAGAGACGCGCGTTTCGGCGCGGAACGGGGCGCTTCGGACGGAGACGCGGACGGTGGCGGCCCCCGGCGGCGGCGCGGTCGCTTCGGCGGAGCGGCTGACGTGGCAGACGTTCGCCTTCGGCGAGGCCTTGGTCGAGAAGGTCGCCGACCCCGACGGCGCGGCCCTCCGCACGACCTACGCCTGGCAGACGGACCCCGCCGCCCCCGGCTACGCCCTTCGGAGCGCGGAGTTCCGCCCCGACGGCGGCTGGACGCGCTGGCAGTACGACGCGGCGGGGCGCGTCACCAACGAAATCTCGCCCTGGCTGTCGAGCGAGACGGACGTGCGCGAGGTGCGCACCTCCTATGCCCCCGTTTCCGCCGACGACGCCAATCTGCCCGAGGACACGCACAAGCCGCGCCGCGTCGAGGAAGTCGTCGCGGGCGTCCCCGTCTCCTTGGCCTACCACGCCTATCCGGCGAACGCGCTCGGCGGCCGCACGGTCGTCGAGGAGCGCGCCGCCGCCCCGGACGCCCCCTACGGCGCCCCGGGCAACCTGCGGACCGTCCGCGACTACTACCCCCGCGCCGCCGGCGCCGCCTCGTCGCGCGAGCTTTGGCGCGAGCTCCTGCCCGACGGCCGCCTCACGACCTGGACCTACGAATGGGGGACCTACGAGGCCGCTCCCGCCCCCGGCGTCTTCACCCCCGGCGACGGTGCCTACCGTCGCATCCGCGCCACCCACGGCACCGCCACCGCTCCCGACGGCCTCGCCTGGCTCACCACCCGCGAGACGGAAATCCGCGACCCCTTCGACCGCGTCGCCGCCGCCTGGACCGAGGTCTTCGACGGCACCAACTACCTCCCCGCCGCCTGGACGGTTTTCGAGCGCGACGAATGGGGCCGCGAAACCCTCCGCGCCTCCTCCAACGGCGACGTCATCCAGCAGGTCTGGGACTGCTGCGGACTCGTTTCCCGCACCGCCGCCGACGGCCTCGAAACCATCTACGTCCGCGACGCCCTCCGGCGCGTCGTCTCCCGCGTCGAAAACGGCGTCACCCATGCCACCGTCTATGACGCCGCCGACCATGCCATCGCCGAAACCACCTCCGCGGACGGCCTCTCCCTGGCGACCTCCTCCGCCTACGACCTCGCCGGGCGCCTCCTCTCCACCACCGACGCCGCCGGACTGACCACCACCCGCGCCTACGCCGCCGGCGGACGCACCGTCACGACCACCCTCCCCGGCGGCGCCACCCGCGTCGAGACGCGCCACCTCGACGGCCAGCCCGCCTCCGTCACCGGCACCGCCCAGACCCCCGTCTTTTACGAATACGGCGTCGCCACCAACGGCGTCCGCTGGACCCGCACCCGCACCGCCGCCGCCGATTCCCCCGCCTGGCGCCTCGAAGAAACCGACTTCCTCTCCCGCCCCTTCCGCTCCTCCGCCCCCGCCTTCGGCGGCGGTGCCGTCGTCGAAACCCGCTTCTACGACGCCGCGGGCCGTCTCTCCGCCGTCGAAACCCTCGCCGGGACCAACCTCTTCCGCACCCTCCACGCCCACGACGCCCTCTCCCGCCCCTTCCGCACCGCCCTCGACGCCGACGGCGACGGCGCCATCGGCCTCGCCTCCGCCGACCGCGTCACCGACGCCATCGAACGCTTCGAGTCTGACGGCACCGACCTCTGGCAGGTCCGCGAAACTCTCGCCTATCCTTACGAGAATTCGGCGGAACCCTTCACCAACTCCGTCCGCCGCGTCCGCCTCACCGGCCTCGGCACGACCGGCCCCCTCGGCGTCCTCGCCGCCGAAACCGTGGACATCGACCCCCACGGCGTCGCCACCACCTCCCGCACCTGGCGCGCCCGCTCCGCCCAGACCCGCGTCGAAACCGCCGCCTCCCCCCGCTCCTCCGTCACCTCTGCCGACACCTATGTCGCCGGACGCCTCCAAACCTCCCTTTCCGCCGCCGGCGTCTTTACCACCAACGCCTACGATGCCCTTGGCCGCCGCACCCTCACCCGAATCGGCGACGACGCCCACGCCTCCGGCGTCCTCCTCGCCTACGACGCCGCCGGACGCCCCGCCTGGCAGGAGGACCTCGCCGGAAACCGCACCGCCTTCGGCTACGACCCCGAAACCGGGCGGCGGACCAGCGTCACCGACGCCCTGTCCAACGTTGTCCATACCTTGTATGACCTCCAGGGCCGCGTCACCAACACCTGGGGCGCGACGTACCCCGTCGGCTACGAATACGACGCCTCCGGACGCATGGCCGCCATGCAGACCTGGCGCGACGAAAACGCCGCCCCCGACGTCACCCACTGGAACTACGACCCCGCCACCGGCCTGCTCACCAACAAAGTCTACGCCGACGGACTCGGCCCCCGCTACGAATACGATTCCGCCGGACGCCTCTCCTGCCGCGTCTGGGCCCGCGGCGTCGAAACCACCTACGCCTACGACCCCCTCGGCCAGCTCGTCGCCATCGACTACTCCGATTCCACCCCCGACGTCGCCTTCACCTACGACCGCCTCGGCCGCCAGCTCACCATCACCGACGTCCTCGGCACCCGCACCAACGTCTATTCCCCCACCGACCTCCTCGAAGAACGCCACCCCGACGGCACCGCCCTCGTCCGCACCTACGACCCCTTCGGACGCCCCTCCGGCATCGCTCTCGGCCCCGAATACGCCGTCGGCTACGGCTACGACGAATATGGCCGCTTCTCCACCGTCGCCGTCTCCAACGGCACCACCTTCACCTACTCCTACGTTCCCGACTCCTCCCTTCTCTCCGGCTACACCAACGACCTCGGCCTCTCCGTCGCCTACGAATACGAACCCCACCGCGACGTCAAGACCCTCGTCTCCAACGCCTGGTCCACCAACACCATCTCCACCTTCGCCTACACCTACGACGCCATAGGCCGCCGCACCCGTCGCATCGACGACGGCACCACCACCAACCTCTTCGGCTACAACCCCCGCAGCGAACTCACTTCCGCCGAAATGGGCACCAACACCTACACCTACGCTTACGACCCCATCGGCAACCGCACCTCCTCCTCCGAAAACGGCACCACCACCACCTACGCCGCCAACTCCCTCAACCAGTACACCGCCCTCAACCCCGCCTCCTCCACTCCCACCCCCTTCACCTACGACCCCGACGGCAACATTACCCAATACCGCGATTTCGCCTTCTTCTGGGACGCCGAAAACCGACTCCTGGGTGTCGCCTCCAACGGCATTGCCCTGGTGACGAACCGCTACGACTTCATGAGCCGCCGCATCGGAAAAGCTTCTGCCACCGGCACCAACTCCTTCCTTTACGACGGCTGGAACCTCATCCGCGAAACCACCACTTCGGCTTCCCTTGCCGTTGAAATCGCGAATCCCGACTTCACCGACGGTCTCGACGGCTGGTCGTATTCCAACGTCGCGGCCGACACCTGCGGTCCCCGGACCGTTGCGAACTTTTCCTCGACGGGGGCCTGGCTCGAACAGGACATCGGCGCTGTTGCGGGCGACGAGTACCTCGTCACCTTCCGCTACCATCCCTCCGGTTGCGGCGGTGCCCCCAGTTACGGTTCCTACCCTTGGAGCGTCACGGCGTCCATCGGTGACGCCACCGCCTCCACCAACGGCTCCTACGCCCCTTGGGCGACTTGGAACGGCATGAGCAATTTCACCTTCCGCCTTTGCCCTTCCACGGCAGGTCCGCTCCGCCTCGCGGTCGGAGGCATGCCCAACCCCATGGTCACCCATGTCTCCGTAGTGCGCGTCATCCATTCCTCCGATGATTTCGTCTGGGGTCTCGATCTTTCCGGCACTCTTCAGGACGCTGGCGGCGTCGGCGGCCTCCTCATGCAGCGTCACTCCGACACCAACACCCCGGGGTTCTCCTTCTGCGACGCCAACGGCAACATCACCGACCTAGTGGATACGAACGGCGTCCACGCCGCCCACTACGAATACGATTCCTGCGGCAACACCTCCGTCCAGACCGCCGCCCAGGCGGATGCCAATCCGTTTAGGTTCAGTACGAAATATTGGGATGGGGAGGCCGGGTTCTACTATTACGGCTACAGGTTCTACTCGCCCGGTCTGGGCAGGTGGATTGACAGGGACCCCATTGGGGACACTGCGTTTTTCGTAGGCAGATTGTCAGCAGAAGAATCGTCTGCTTTGGTGGCAGATTCTGAGTTGCTGAACATCTATCTTTTCGTTCAGAATGATTCTGTAGGGAAGTGGGATTATGTTGGACTGACGAGTATTATCAGTGTCTTGCAGGCGTTTTTCTGGCCATGGGATAGAGGCGAGGGGCTGTGGGTTATGGGTGAAGGTGATTCCTATACCGGTATCGTTCGGGCATGGGCTCCCGTTATAGGAAATATTGGACGGTTGAAGCAGGCCGTAGCTTCAGACCCACTCGACTGGAAGCAGAATCACATGACGAGCCCCGGATGGACCCCGACAATGAGTTATTCCCCAGATCCCAAGAATGGTTGGAATGTGCTGGAACGAAGTCCGGTTGGCACAGACCCGGATACAGCCAGAAATAATTTCATCATCTACATTCTCACAGGTTATGCAACAGATGAACTCCACACCAGCGCAATTGGCTCGTTCCGTGTCATCTCTACTGCCGATGAAGTAGACATGTCGGGATGTCGAGTAACGCTAAACGTCTGGATGTATAATGAAATGTCACGTCGATCTTTCGGACGCTTTGCCAATAATCCCTTGGTCAGATGGAGACCCATGCGGTCGCAATTTATGTGGTGGAACTGGAAAGAGAAGTTCAAGTTTGACGCGCAAGGCAATGTCATAGATATTCCCAGCGGCGGCGGAGGATGGTGAGATGATGCGGAATCTTACATGTTGCTTTCTCATTCTCGGTCTTTTATTCATAATTTCTTGCCGTGACGCCAACTCGGTAGTCGCAGAAAAGACTCAAGACTCCATGCAGTCAAACGAACTGAACAGGATTGGGAGTGAAACGGGCCTTTTTTTCCCGGTTGAATCAAAGGTGATTCACTTCTCTGCACCCGAAAGATTTGTGGATCCTGTATGGGTGGCGAAAGTATTAATGCCTGCATCTTCATATGAGGTATTTCAGGAAGCCGTGCTTGGGAAGACTACTGACAACACTGTCTATCATGGGGCTTTAGCTGATTCAACGAGCTGGTGGAAACCAACAGATGTTGTCCTGAAGAAGCAGTATTTGGCCGATCGTCAGACTTTTGTGAATGTTGTTGTGTCAAAGGATGCTGAGGAATTTGCTGTATACATCGAATGTGTAGTGCATTAAACAGGCGCTTCCCGGCACCCGGCACCAGGGGACGGCACCAGAGAACAAGGGGACAGGCCCTTAGGATGTTGACTGAGCGGCACCAGGGGACAGGCCATTAGATGATGACAAAACGAAAAAAGATGATAGCCTATAATTCCAACGAAGGTTTTCCGCATACCGGTGTCGTCTGGTTCTTGTGGTGTGCCGCAGACTCAGCCTATGCCTTCGGCCAGTTCGTGGGAATCAAGGGACAGGCCCTTAAGATGTTGACAGAGAAGATGCCAGGAGACACTCCCTTAGATGATGACAAAACGAAATAAGATGCAACCCCATAATTCCAACACAAATCCTCCTCATTCTGGTGTCGCATGGTTCTTATGGTATGCCGCAGACTCCGCTCACGCCCTCGGCCAGCTCGTTTCCATCGACTACTCCGACTCCACCCCCGACGTCGCCTTCACCTACGACCGCCTCGGCCGCCAGCTCACCGTCACTGACGTCCTCGGCACCCGCACCAACGTCTACGAATTAAGGGGACAGACCCCGAAATTCCGCAGCCCAGAAATTGTTGTTGTGGACATGGATAATCGCATTGTCGGCGTTAAGGGAGGGTGCGTGTCCCCACGCGCCGCTGCGGGTGGGGACAACCGCCCCCGCCCTTCCAGAGATTTGCATGTCATTATCCATGGCCGGAACAATAAGGAAACCAGGGGACAGTCCAATCAGATGTTGACAGTATGGGGACTAATGGGAAATGAGAATCAATGGAATGGAGGTTTCCTCCCCCAATTTCCATTTGATTATCTCATTGCTTGATTGAAAATCACAGAAAGAATTGTCGATTATCCAGCTAAATCATTCATTCACGCAAAGTTAGGAGTCAGATTATGGATACAGCATATGTTATCATGCCTTATGCAAAAGAATTTGAGAGGGTATACCGCAATTTGATCAAACCCGCCGTGGAGCAGTGTGATCTTGAGTGCGTAAGAACCGACAAGGAGGCCAAAGGCGGTCAGGTGATGAAAAATGTCATCGCCGATCTTGCGGCGGCAAAAATCGTCATTGCGGACATCTCCAGTTGCAATTGGAACGTGGCCTATGAGCTTGGAATCCGGCACGCCTTGATCAAAAAAGGGACTGTCTTGATCTGCAACGACAGCACCCAGTTCCCCTTTGACATTTCCGGGTACAACATCATCCAGTATGCCACGGACTGGCTGGACAAGAATCTTGATGACGATATCATTGAACAGCTAGTAGCCCGCATCAAGTTGTGCATGTCGTCCTCTGCCACATCAGACAGTCCCGTGCACGATCAGTTCAGCAGATTTCCTGACAACCTGAAGGATTATCTGTATGCCTCGACCGACATGGTTCAAATGCAAGTCAAGGAGTTGCAAGAGCAATTGGAGGATTTTCAAAACAGGAACGCCTCGTTGCAACAGTTGGTCGACCAAGCCGGTCTTGAAGCCGATAGCGCCACTCAGCAACCGGAAAGCACAGAGTCCTTGATTCTTGCTGCAATCGACAACAGCAAATATGTTAGTGACACCGCTGTGAATACATTGCAGGCACTGCTGGATGATGGGAAGAAAGAGGAATTCGCCAGATTCCTTTCCAAGGTGCTTGACATGGGCTATCTTGACGAAACAGATTGCAGAAATGTGTTTATGATGTGCCGCGACTTAAAGAATCCCGCCATCGTCAGGATTTTTTTGGAACGGGCAGTGGAGTTCTATCCCGACAGCGAGGAGTTGCAGGGGTATTTGGCGGACACATATTCCGACGATTACCGCACAAGAGAAAAGGCGCTTTCCATGGCCAACACCATGCTTGGTCTCGTGAAGAAAAACGGCGTTTTCGAGTTGACGCTCAAAGCGAGATCTGCCCGGATGATTGCCTCATTCTTCAATGCATATATTGGCCTCAAGAAATACAATGAAATCACGGAGATTGGGTTCAAATTGTTGGACCAATCACCACTGCACAAAGCTTTGATTCGACGCAATATCGTAAATGCTTACATAAAATTGGAACTGTACGACAAGGCCGAGGAACAGGCCAAAATCCTGCTCTCAGAGGCGCCGGAAGATGACCAAATCCATTATTGCATTTCTGAATTGCACCATGTGCAACATCGCTTTTTCTCTGCTTACCGTGAGTTGGAGAAATGCATCGCGTGTGACAACGAGGATCCCAATTACTACTATATGATAGCCTGTTTGATTTGCAACGAGAAGGTGGCTAGAGGGGCTAATGGAGAGTATATTCACATTACCCGTGCCGAGAAAGAGCAGTATGCTGTTCCGTTTTTGGTTCGCGCCGTATCAATCGACACAAGCTTTTTGGATAAGATGATGTCGTTTCTTCGCGGCAATCACTTTCACAAGACATTGGAGCGCCTGGAATCCTTTATGCAGAATGGGAACGGCAATCTGGAAGATGCCTTCGGTGATTTAGACTTTAGCGCGGTAGATGCTTGCATGCATGTGGACTGCAAAGTGTGGGAGGAACACGAAAAGGCCTTATGAGACAAAGGGGACAGACCCCGGAAGGGAATGGAAACGCATGTCGATAGAGGGTAATCCAGCAAACACGGAAAATGAAGCCAAAGGCACCACCGCCGAGCGCCAATTCGATGCGCTTCTGCGCCTCACGAACCTCGTCAACCGCGCCGATGCCTGCGTCCTCTCCTCCTTCGCCCTCACCCTCGACGACGCCGACCAGCGCACCCAGGTCGTCCGCGAAGACGGAAAAATCTACACCTATTCCTACGACGCCATCGGCCAGCTCACCAACGCCTCCGCTTCCCTCCCCGACGGCACCCCGTGGACCGGTTACCAGTTCTCCTATTCCTACGACGCCACTGGCAACCCCGTCGAGCAAAACAAGAATGGCCTTGTCTACTCCAACTCCTTCAACAACCTCAACCAGAACGTCGATTCCATCCCCGGCGGTTCGCTGACCGTCCTCGGCGCGGTCAACTATCCCGGCGGCACCGCCACCGTCAACAACGTCCAGGCCCAAATGGCCCCCGACGGCACCTTCGCCGCCTCCGGCGTCCCGTTCGCCCTCGGCACCAACACCCTCGCCTCCGTTTTCACCGACCCCTATGGTCGCACCGCCAATACCGAAACGACCGTTACGGTCTCGCCGAAGACCTTCGGCGATGACCTCAACGGCAATATGACCAACGACTTCCGTTTTACCTACAGCTGATTTCGCCATTGCCGACAACCCTTCTTCCCAAATCTCCATGAGACGGAAATTCCAAAAACATTGAATGCCCAGTTTCCCATGAAGACTCCTCAAAACAATCAATCAAGAGTATTTGATCAATTGGCTCATGCCATACAGCAAGGCCACGTCGGATTTTTCTTCGGGGCGGGAACCTCCATACAGGCGGGCATTCCGCCAGCGGCATCCATTGTGGACAAGGTTGTGGCATCCTTGGGGCTGCCCAGGGAGAGTGTCCGGCGCATAAAGGACCTTCATTATCCATTTGAGGCATTTTTGGAATTGTTGGGTATGCACGCATCTTTGGATGGGATGCTGCAAGTATTCAAGCGGGGGCGTCCGACCCAATTCCACTGGCTGACGAAAAAGCTGGTGGAAGCAAAATTGGTCCAGCAATTGATGACGACCAATTTCGACCTGTTGATCGAAAAAACGAATGTGCCCAACCTTTGCATTCTCTGCGACGAGAGGGAGTTTCTTTCGTTGTCCCCTCAAAAGGTGAATTACATCAAGGTCCACGGCGGCATCAATGAAATCGGCACCATCAGAGCCGTCATGGGGTCCATTGCGCAAAAGAGATTGCGGGAAAAACGCAAGAAAGCAATCGAGTTCTTTTTTGATCAGGCGGGATTGAAGACGATTTTCGTGTTTGGATACAGTTGCTCGGACAAAGTGGACCTTACACCGTATATCGAATCGATAAAGAATGAAAACACCACGATTGTGTTCATCCAACATGATTCCGGCGATGCCATTTTTCAAGCCGAGATGCCGGTGGGAAGTCCTTTCAGAGGGTTCCGCAACACGCTGTACATTCGCTGCAACACCGACCACTTGATACAGCACCTGTCGGCTTGCTTCAATGTGCCGGGGACATGCAAACAGAAAGGGTGGGAATGCGAGAAATACTTCGATTACGGCAAGCTGTCGGTCTACAAAAAGCATTTGTTTGCCGCGCTGTTGTTGTCCCGGAATGGTTGCCATGGCGATGCGGCGGCATTGTTGCAGGAGGCGCTTCTCAGTGGCGGAAGAAAAACAGAATGGGCGGAAATCATCTCCCTGAGTTTGGAAGTCTACCACAACCTGCAGATCCAAACAAAGCAGGACATCCATGCTATTCTTCCGCCAACGATCGCGTATTCGACCCTGGAAAAAGAAAAAGAGAATGCCTTGGAGATTTTCCGCCGGACATCCAACCACAACTTGCGTTTGGACAGAATCGGCAGACTGAAAACGCACTGGGGACATTTGTTGTTGAGCTTCGGCAAATACGATGAAGCAATCCTGTCCTACCGCGAGGCATTGGATTGTTTCGCGAAAGTATCGAATGCGTACAGAATCTATCAATCCCGGAACAATCTCGCGAACACCTTCTTCACCAGATGGAAAAACGGCGATACTTCAATGTCAAAAGAAACTGTGTTTGAGGCATGTCATGCGGAATGGCAAGCCTGCTTGAGGTATTTCAAACAATCCAGGCATCTTTTCGAATATGAGATTGCATGTGAAAACATGGTTGAATTGCTGATGGAATTCAAGGGGACGCAAAAAAAACGGATTGGGCATTATCTGGAAACGGCCCGGGACCTGTCGGGGTACTTGAATGACGGGATCGGGATCGATAATTGCCAAGCACTGTTGAACGCAACAAACAAGGGGCAGCCAAGGAATTGAGGGCACAATAAGGGGACAGACTCGGGACAGACTCCTTAAAAGAATCTTCGTTCCCGTAAAAAACTTTTCCAATCGCTGGAAAACGCGCGAAAAATCTTTCCAAATCGTTGGAAAACATGCAAGAGAAGCAGTCCAGAAACCAATCCGTTATGTGAAAGGAGTGCGAAAATGCTCAAGGTGTTCGTAGCCTCGTCGAGGGAGTTGGGAAGCGAGCGGGAAGAGCTTGCCACAATTGCCAACAGCGTGAACGGGTGGCTGGCGGAGCTTGGCGAGGCGGAACGGGTTGAGTTGGGGGCTGGTGAGGAGGAACGGGTTGGGCTGGAAAAATGGGAGTATTTGAATTCGGCGATGGGGGTTGAACCCAAGCAGAATGAATACGACCGCAAGTTGAGGGATTGCGATGCTGTAGTAGGGCTTTGCTGGAGGTGCTTGGGAAAATACACAGTGCGGGAGCTTTCCTTGGCGCGGGAGGAAATCCGTGCCGGGCATCGGGTGAGACGGCTGGAGGTTTGGTTCAAGGATGTTGCGGAAGATGACGCAATAACACCTGAATTGGCTTCATTTCGGAATCGTTTTGGACGGGAATGGGGAGTGCAAGAAAAGTCATTCGCTTCCATGGAGGAGTTGAGAGGCCTTTTCACAAAGATGGTCCTGGAGTTGTTGCAGAAAGCGGGAATCCCGCTGCCGAACGCAGCGGAACGGAAAAAACATGGTTTGGCGGCCGACGCGAAAGGAGGTGGCTTCGACGGAACATGCGGAGCAAACACCCACGAAACGAAGCGGGGGTTGCGGCGGACCCGGACGGTGAAGACGGTGCGGGTTCGCGTGGAAGCGGGAAAAGAGAAAGAGATTCTTGCTGCGAGGAGAGCGGTTGACGACGTGCTGATGTTGTTGAATCATCACGAACGGGGAGTGGAATTCGTGGGCGGGGCGGGAGGGGAGGAAGATTGGCTGATTGCACTGTATTGGAAGGAATTCGGAGAGATGGGGAGGGAGGAATTCAATAAGGTTTACGAGAAATTCAAACGGGAGAAGACCCCCGTCATCCACGTGTTCTTCAAGGAGCCGGACGAGGGAATCGGGGCGGCGTTGAAGTCCTTCAAGAAGTCGCTGGAGGAGGAGAACAAGTACTTTTACTGTCCTTTCGAGAACGTGGATGCAGTGCGGTTCCAGATTGTGTCCCAAGGGTTGTGGTTGCTGCCCCACGAACGGCCAAGGGAGGAGCGCGGCGCGCTGGAAATGAAAGACGGGGTGGTTTGGCTGGGAAACGATACTGTGGCCAGAATGGAGAACTTGCCGTTTGCAAAACTGAACGACAAGCGGAAATCGCTGGTGGAAAGGATTGCGGCGGCGGAGAGGCGCGTGAGGGATATGGAGAAACGAGTGGCCATGCAGGGGAACGCAAAAAGCAGGGAGGAGTTGCGGGCAGCAAGTGTGGAATACAACCGACTGAAAGAAGAGCTGAAGGAACACGATGGGGTTCTGTTCGACGCGGCGGTGTCCATTGCAAAGATGGATGCGGAGGAGACGAGCGAAAGAACGAGGAAAGCCTGGGCACTGTTCTGGCACGGAAAAGTGCAGGAGGCGAATCGGCTTCTGGATTTGGACGCGATGACGGAAACGGCCCGGCGGATTGGCATGGCGTTCCGTGCGCAGCGGGCGGCGTACGAGATGACGTTGCAGGAGCATTTGGCGAAAGCCCCCATTGTCATGGCGGATGATTCGATGCCGATTCCGGTCCGGGTGGATGTGGCGAGCAGGGTATATGACGCGGCCATAGTCATGGCTCGGGAAATCCACTGGGAAGAAGGAAAGTTGGCGGCAACGCTCTTCGATTACGCCCAGCTTCTGGACAAGCAGAAACGTTTCCACCCCAGCGTCCAAAGGTACGGGGAAGCACTGGCAATATGGCGCCGCCTGGCGGCAACGAACCCGGAAACATACGCGCCCTCCGTGGCCCTGGCGTTGAACAACCTGGCGAATCTGCACAGCGACATGCGGCAACTGGCAACGGCTGAGGCGGAATACGGTAAAGCGCTGAAGATTTACCGGCGTCTTGCGAAGGCGAATCCGAATGTGTATGAGCCCGGGGTGGCAAGGGTGCTGAACAACATCGCGATTCTGCTCAAAAAGAAACAAGATCTTGCGGCAGCCGAGCGGCGATACAAAACAGCGTTGGGAATTTACCGCCGTTTTGCCGCGGTAAAGCCGGAAGTGTACGAGACGGACGTGGCGAAGACATTGAACAATCTGGCGATTCTCCACAAGAAAATGCATCGGCCGGAGAAGGCGGAGGCGGAGTTCGGGAAGGCGCTGGAAATCCGGCGGCGGCTTGCCGCGGGGAAGAAGGAGGCGGACGAGGTGGCGCTGTCCGCGACGCTGAACAGCCTGGCGATTTTGCACAAGGACACGCATCGGTTTGGAGAAGCGGAGGATGAATACCGGGAGGCGTTGAAAATACGGCGTCGACTTGCATTGTTGAATCCGGATGCTTACGAGCCGGACATGGCAACGACATTGAACAATTTGGCGAATTTGCATTGCAAGATGAACCGACTGACGGATGCCGAGTCGGAATACGGGGAAGCTCTGGAAATCAGACGGCGCTTCATGGCGGTGGACCTGATAGTTTACGAGGGGGATGTGGCGATGACGCTGCACAACCTGGCTTTGTTGCACAGAGACACCCGGCAGACGGCAAAAGCGGAGGCGGAATTTGAAGAAGCGGTGCTGATTTGGAGACGTCTTGTGGCGGACCGTGTCATGGCTCACGAGACGGACTTGGCGGAAACCTTGGGCGAATGGGCGATTTTGAAGAGGGCTGAAGGGGACGGGGAAGGTGCGCGGAAACTTGCTGTGGAGAGTTTGACAATCTTCGGGCGTTGGGAGGAGCGGATGCCGGGGGTGTATGCAGGGGAGATGCGCTGGGCAATGGAAATCGCGGGGGAAAACAATCGCGATTCCCCTCGGGAACCGCCCCGGTAGCAGCCGTCGGCGGAATGTGTCCTCTTTCGCGTTGGGGTCGTCAACGCGGTGCGGGACACGCCGCCATGCCGGCAATGACGCGGACTCTGGTCCGTTTCGGGACTGCAACCCCTTCGATCCGGGTCTGGCGGAGCCGGGTCGGGCCCATGGCCCGATTCCCTTTCTTCGTGGGGTGGAGCCGAGGCCGGATTTCGCGCGCCACCTCTTCGGCCAGATATTCGTCGCTGAAACGGACACCAGGGGACAGGCCAATAAGCTGTTGACAAAGCGCGGGCGATGGGTAGGGGGGAGAAAGAAGGCAGGTTGAGGCGTGAGGGAGGGGCGGCGAGCAGATGACCGCGCGCGGAATCGGCAACCGTGCGAGCCGCACAGACGGTTGGAACGGCTCGTTCGGAGAGTTCGCCCTACCAGAATCCGCCATATTTCAGGCCATTTCTGGTGTTTTTCTGGTAGGGACATTTCCACGAAATGTCCGAGCGAGATGAAAGTCCGGGAATAGGTGCCAAAAAGGCCGAAGGCATGGACCGCGCTCGTCGCATCCCGGCAATCCTTCCCCCCCTCTCTCTCCCGCCCGCCGATATTTCGACTTTTTTCTTGCAATCCGCCGTCGCCTAATTTAAGGAGGTCCCGTGGCTTGTGTCATGCTCCTCGTGGTGCGCGGGAAGGGCGGATTCGGGCCAAAACAAGGAAAAATCCATGAAAACTCCGACTTTGCAATTCCTTCTAGAGGTGGCGGCGGGGCTTTGCCTTGTGGTGTGGACGGCTTGGGGAACGTGCGTTGGTGACGAGGAGGTGGCGGGGGAGTGGATTTTCGAGCCAGTGGCGTCTAAGCCGGGGTGGGCGCTGAATACGGGCGGGGATGGCGCCATGGGGAATCTGGGGCTGACGGGCGGGGCGGAGTTTTCGACGAACGTGCCGCCGGTGAATTGCGA
>JAEEGL015714725.1_pt1 | contig 14545 bp, 9 predicted proteins | sample 9134231 | NCBI WGS metagenome assembly JAEEGL01 (sample SAMN16246548, study PRJNA631951) | gut metagenome | biome: gut microbiome; feature: rumen; material: fiber-attached | host: Bos | place: Iran: Karaj | collected 2018-10
CCCAATCCCCTATTATTATTATTATTAAATATTATTACAATCTAATTCATTTTTAATTTTATACATACTCAAATTATTTAATAAATACTCTAAAAATTATTTTTTAATTACCTTAATTCCCATTTATCAATAGGATTATTTGTTACTCTTTTTTCTATCTTTTATTAATTATTAAATATATTAGTTTTAAAAATTAAAATAATATATAATTGTAATTTATGTTTATCAAATCATAAGAAAGAAAATCTCATAAAATAACCAATAAAAAATTACATAAATGAATGATTGAAGGTTCGAATAAGAAAAAATATTCCCAATAAATATTTTCAAAAGTAAAAAACAAAAACAAAAGGAAAAAACACTATTAATTAAAAAATCAATAGGAAAAAAGATACAATAAAGAAAAAAATGATAAAAACTTAAACAATGAAAACAAATGCAACGATTCATAAAGTCCAAGAGACTTTCAATAAGCATCATTCCTCCTAAAATTCAATCTTTTTGTCCTAAACAATAACATTCCCTCCAATTTCAATGGATATTCTGGAGCAAGAGCAGAATCTTCACAACAGAAACCAGGAACAAAGATGAAAAAAAGGCATTTTATAAATGTAACTATTATTTAATGCAACTAATAAACCATATAATCCTAATATTCCTACCATTATTACTGGTATTACACTAAGAATTATTAAATCTGATTTTAATATTTCCTTTGTACATATTGTATCCACTTTGCTCTACTGTATGCTACTCCTTAGTTTACTAATACTAAGTTGAGGATATTCCTGTATATCCAAAGAAATATGGATTTTCATTTATTAAAATTTTATTTATTAGGGTTTCTAACATTTTTTTTAAATTTTTATTTTTTTTTATTTTTCTTGAAGATTAATATTAATTTATGGATAATATAACTGATGAGAATAGAGATTATTTTTTCAGGGAAAACATTGTTCATGATGTTCAAGATGATGTTTTTTTTAAACCAAATGATTCATGTGATAATTCTTTTGAAATGATTGCATTATATCGGTCTCTTTATATAATTAAAAGAAAATTTGAAATTTATAAAAATGATATTATGGAAATTTATGGTAAATATAGTATTAATCAATTTGATTTTAATAATACAACAAATCATTATTTGGTAAAAATAGATGATATAGATTTAATTGCCTTTGAAATTTTTGAACACATACATTTATGTATTATTCAAATTTATAATCCTAAAGATATTTATGTATCAAATTTATATCTTAATGAAAATAGAAAAAATGATATGATTAATATTCTTAAATTATTTAAAATCTTTTTAAGTCAAAACAAGAATAAATATAATCAAATTTTTTATGATAAAAAAATAAAACCATTCTTGAATGAAGAAGAAGAAAATTTAAAAGAAGAAAATAAAAATAATGAAGAAGAAAAAGAAAGTGAGAATACAGAAGAAGAAATATTTAAACCAATTATAAAATATGATAAATTAGGAAATATAAGTAAAAATTATTCTCAAGTGTTAAATGAAAATACAAAAAATAAAAAAATATTAGAAAAGAATGAAACAATAAATTATGATAATATAATTGGAAAAGAAAAGGAAAATATTGAAACAGTTATAAATAATTTTCCAAATAAAAATATAATTTATATTGAAGCTTTTCCTTTTATTTTAGGAGAATTTCTTCAAATATCAACAATTTATGGAATTGTAGAAACAAATAATGATTTAATTCAAGAATTAAATATTTTATTTGATAAAGAAATATTAGAAAAAATATATTTATTTGAAAAACTTGAAAAGGAAAGAAAATATAAAGAAACATTAAATTCACCAAAAGGTAAAGAAATGATAAAATATTTAAATGAAAAAAAAAGAATTGAACAAAATATAAAAGTTTATGAAAAAATATTGTTAGAAAAAAAAGAAGATAATAAAAATATAAAATTAATACAAGAAATGTTAGAAAAATTATTAGCTCAAAAAATTTGGATAGAACAAAAAATAGAAAATATAAAAGAACCAGATTTAACAGAAGAACAAAATTCTTTTGATATGATAGAATCAAATAACAAAAATTTATTAAAATTAAGATATTTAAACAATTCGAATAATGATAAATTGAGAAAATTAAATAATTCTAATTCAGTAAAACAATTTAATAAAATAAGATTATCAAGACAATTTTCTCCTATGAATAAAACAATAAATAATATAAAAAATGGAACAAATGATTCAGTAAAAATTATTACTAAAGATGAAAAAAGAATTAAAGCTCTTAAAGAGATTTTTGATTTTTATTCTAATCAACATAATAAAGCAGGAAGTACTCCTCTTTTTTCAACTATACAAGAAAAAAAATTTCATATTGATTTTTCTGAATTTTTTAAATTTTGTAAAGAATTTTCCATTTCTCTTACAAAACAAAAATTAAATGAAGTTTTTAAAAAAAATTCTTCTAATTTTTATACAATGGTTTTTAATGAATTCGTTAACACAATTGATAATTTAAGTCTTATTATTCATGAAAATAAAAAAAATTTTCTTTTAAAAAAAATCACTGATAATCAAGAAAAATTAAATTTACTTGAAATTAAAGAAAATTTCAGATTAAATGAAGAAAAAAAAGAAATATTATTTCTTGAAAAAAATACAGGAAATAAATCAAAGAGAAATTTAGAAAAAAATCAATTTATTTATTTATCAAAAAAAAGAAAAATTGATGAAGAAATTTCTACTTTAAAATATCAATTAGATAATTTAAATAAAAAAAGTAATAAAGAAATAAAAGAGTCTTTCTATGAATTATTAGGTTTAAATCAAAAGTTAATTTATAGAAAAAAAATGATAGGATTTAATAATCTTCCTTTTCAAATGCATGATCAAAGTTATAGAGTAAATAATAATAATTATGAAAATAAAATTGAAGAAAATAATGAAATTAAAAAATTAATTGAAGCACAAAAAGCTGAAAAAGAGAAAATTTTATTATCAAAAAAATTAATTAATAATAATTTAATTTATCAAAATAGAATAAAATCATTTCAAGAAAAAAATAAAAAATTAGAATTACATGCAATAAATAGACAAAAAGAAAAAAAATATTCAAATTTAATGAAAGAAAGAATATTAGAAACTCGTTTAAAAGAAGAAGAAAAAAGAAATAAAGTTTCTTGGAATAAATTAAATCAAGAAAAAATAAATAAAAAAGATAAAAAATATTTAGAAGAATTATATGATTTTAAAGATGAAGAAAAAATAAATAAATCATATAATAATAATAATTTGAATAATCAAGATAAAAGAATGAAAAGAAATTTTTCTTCTTTAGGATTAGTTAATAATGATAATCATAATCAATTACCTATGATAAACATAAAAAGATCAAATGATTTATAAATTCAATTTAATCATATATTTTTGATATAATTTTCAAAGATATTTTTTAAATTGAGAAATTTATTTTTTTATTATAAATCATTATTATTTTTTTAGATAAAATTTTAAGAAATTCCTTTTAAAACTTATTTCATATTTAATTGTTTAAAAATATTATTGTTTATTTATATAAATTAATTATGAAATTTAAATTAAATAAAAATAAATATGACAAGTCTTGAAGAAGAAAAACAAAAAAATTATATATTTTATCCTTCTGATAATAGTTTTAATGAGAAGAAAAAAATAAATTTTTTTGTTGGGGGAGAAATTTATATAATAGAAGATGAAGATTTAATAATATCATTAACTCCATTATTAAATAATATTAAAGAGCATTATGAACAAAAAAAAAAAATGTTATTTATTACCTAAATTTATAGATAAAATAAGTTTAGATTTATTTTTTAATTTTATAAAGAATTTTAATGATGAAGTAATTAACAGAAAAAATTTAGATTTAGATATTGATTTTTATTCTCTCAGATCAATTTTTAATATTAGTCTTTTTTTTCAATATATAAAACTTATTGAAATTCTAGTAAAAAATTATTTGATTTATCAAATTGATAAAGATAACTGTATAAATATAATAAAAAATTATATTGATTTATTATATAATATCAAAGTTAAAGAAATTTTTGCTGATTTAATAGAAAAATGTTTTATATATCTAAATAAACATATTAAATTTTTTATTTTAAAAAAAAAAGATGAATTATTAAAATTAAGTCCAGAAACAATTAATGAAATTATTGATATATATTTCAAATATTTTTATTCTCCAAATAATATAGAAGAAAATAAATTAATATTTTGGTTATTAATGTATAACAGGAAAATAAATAATGATTTATTTGAATTACTTGAAAATGAAAGAAAATATACAATAATGAATTTTGAGACTTTACATTCTTCTCAAAATAATTTAGAAAAACTTTTAATTTGGAATATTTATTGTGACAATTTAAATGAACAATTTTTAGAACATAAAGAAAGTATAATTGAAGGAATAAAAATAAGATTAATAAGTTATTATGATTCTAATAAAGATATTTTTCAATTGGCAATGGAAATTATTGAAGATGAAGATATTTTAGATGATAGTATTGATAGAAAATCTAATTTAAATGAAAAAAATTTAATTATTAGTCTTCTTTCTCTTTGTGAAATTCAAGAAATTAAAAATAAATCAAAAATGAATTTTAATTGTATTTTTACTTCTTTAAAATCAAAATATTTAATTTTTAAATTAAATAATTTTAGACAAAATTTAAAAGATTTTCAAAATGAAAAGGGTAAAATAAAATTTACAATTCATCTTTATTTTTCTAGAAATTTTATTTTTCCTTCAATATTATATCAAATATTAATTAATTTTAAAGATTATTATTCATTAAACTCAATAAGTAATTTACCAAGAAGTGCATTAAATTTAATTTTTAAAAATAATCTTTTAAAAGTTATATCAGAAGACCAAAAATTAATTGCAATTTTAAATTGGTTAAATGGAAAAAATAATTTGATAATTGAAAATTCAATTGATTTATTTAAATTAATAAAATGGAAGAAAATAAAAACAGATATTTTAATTGATTTTTTTATTAATCAAGGGAAATTATTATCATTAAATGATGAATTAAAAAATATTATTTTTCAAGAATTTCAAAGAAGATTTCATGAAGAATATCAATTATATAATATGACATCTTTAACTGAATCTTCAATGACAAATTCTTCTTTTATAACTCAAAGTATAAATAAATCAATTGATAATAATGATAAAAATTTATATGTTAATTTTACTTTTAATGTTCTTTCTAAAATATTATCATATATTACTCAATTTAACATTGATGACGAAAAAAAAAATTCTGAAACTAATTCATTTACTAATGATAAAAATATAAATAAATCTCAATATAATATTAAAAATAAAATTCCATATACACAAAAAAATTCATTTAGAAAAGATAGTAATAATTTATATTCAAATTTTTCAGTTAAAAAAGTGAATAATTGTGTTAAATCAGGAAAAATTTTAAGTGCTAGAAATTTAAAAGAATTTCCTCCAAATAATAAATCAAAATCCAAATATACTATTTCAAATACAAATAATAGTATGTTATCAAATAATAATACTTCAACAATTTCATATAAAAATAATAATACTAGTATAATTTCAAATTCAAAAATAGAAAAAAGTATAATTAATAGAGTATTAAATAAAGGAATTAGATCAAATACTCCAACAACTGTTTTATATGATAAAAATTTATATAAATTAAATAAAGAAAAAGAAACAAATACTTTTTCAATTACTTTAGAGAAAGAAAAAAATTTAAGTTCAAATATTGATAGTCAACATTCAAAAAGTGTTGATAAAATAAATGGAAAAAATGAAATTTGTGATTATGATGAGATGAAAAATATGATTTTTCAAAAACAAATTCATTTTTATCATCCTAAATATATTCAAAATGTAAATACAACAAGTGAAAATAATTTATGTAAAACTAAAAGTCCTAAAAATATAAATTTATATTCTTTACAAAATAAAGAAAATAAAAAAGAAAATAATGATTCTATTCCTGTTCAAAAATCTAATGTTTACTATAAAATGAAATTAAATCAAGATACACAAAATTTAAAAAAGAGAAGATTTAATAATAATATATCTTCTTCACATTTACGTTCAATGAGTAATCATTAAGAAAATCTTTTGAAAAAATTTATATATATAAATATTTAATATTTCTTATTTATTATTAGTATAATAATAAACTAATATTATTAAACATAAAAAACAAAAAAAATAAAAAAAATATAAATGTAAAAATAATATAAGATTTGAAAATATGGAAAAATTCAACTAAAAACTTTTTTTTAAAACAAATTGGATAAAAAATCAAAGAACAAAGAAATATTGAATTTAAAAAATGTAATTATAACACAGCATTTAATTATTATACAAGAGTATTTGATATAAACCAAAATGAAGCAACATTATATGAAAATAGAACAATATGTTTAAAACTTTTAGGAAATATAGAGAATCACTTAATGATTATAAAAAAGTAATTCAATTTAATTCAAAAAATACTAAAAATTTAAAAAAATTAGCAAGCATTTATATTGGAAATGGAATTTCACTGAAGTTCAAATGCTTATTCAAAAATTGTTACTTTAGAACCTAATGATTCATCTCATTCAATAAATGGAAATAAAAAATTATTTTCTAGTTATGAAAATATAAATGAAAAGAATAGAAAATGGGAAGATGTTAAAACTTTATTTAATTAATAATTATCTGATGATCCTTCTTTTGCAACTCTTAAATAAATATATATTGAATCTCTTCTTGGAAATTGTAAATTTAAAGATACAATAAATTATGTTAATTCAAAAGTAACTTCAGATGAAAAAAATAAAGACCATTAATTTTTGTAATTATTAGCAAAAGCATATTTTTTCAAAGGTGATTTATTAGTTCCAAAACAACAATTAATACAATAATGCAAAAAGAAATGAAAGAGGAAAATATAAAAAATAATTAAATTATATAAATGGAATTGAATCAGCAAAAAAAACAAATTCTTTATTTAAATATAGTAAAATAGAAGAAGCAATCACATAATATACTAAATTATTAGATTATGATTCTGAAAATAATAATTTTCAAATATAATATTAGCAAATCGTGCATTATGTCATAAAAGGCAAAATTAATTAATGGATGAAATAAAAGATGTAGATGAAGCGTTAAATTAAATTCAAAATATGTGACATGATTTCTTAGCAGTGGAAATATATATAAAGATTTGAAGATGTATGATGATATAATTCACGATATCCAAGAAGAAAAGAATTTAGACACGAGTAACAAAGAGATAGATATATTAATAAAAGAATCATCATGATTAAAAGAACAAGTCCAACATACAAAATGGAAGGAAACGAGTATACCTAATTGTGAATGAGACAAATGGCCCAGAGTTAGTAATAGTGACATTACTCAATATTAGGAGTAGAACTTTGAGCAAGTCTAAAATAAATAAACATATCATAAATAGGTATTGAAAAATCATCCCGATAGAAATTCAGAAAGTGAACAAAGTAAAAAAGTAGCTGAAAGGAAATTTGAAAATATTTGTGATGCATACTCTGTTTTAAAGTAATCCTAAAAAGAAACAAATGAATGATATGGGAGTTGATCCTTTAAATTCTCAAAAAATTTCAATGGGTGACACAGGTGGCATATGAGGTGATGATGCTAATGAACTTTTATTTCCAGGGGAATCCTAGTAAAATTTTTAAAATGTTCTTTGGAGGAAATGAACAAAATTTCTTTACTACTAGTGTAATTTTGGAGATTTTGGAAATTTCTTTAATGGAGGATGTTCAAGTTTTACTCAATTCTTCACTGATAAGGGAGGGAATTGAGAAAAAAAAATGTTTATTTTTTTCCTTTATATATATATATTTTTTTTTAATAATATGTTAAGTTTTTTTTATATGTTATTTTTTTTTTTTTATTATTAAAATTTAATTTATTTTTTATTCTTTTTTAGATTTTTTATATTTTTTTATATATTTTTTTTTAAATGATTAATCAAAATGCTCAATTGTAAATTAATTTTTTATAATTTAGAAAGAAAGAACAACTACAAGCAAAAAATAAAGAATTAAAAGCCCAAATAGAATTTATAAAGCAAAAAATATTTGAATTTAGAAATCAAAATGTGAATTCAAAAAGATTAATAAATGCAGAGTATACAAATAAATATTATTCAAAAGAAAAAGATAACGAATTAGAAGAAATAAATAAGAAAATAGAATATTATTCAGATGAAATAAAGAAAAAGAATTTTCAAATAGATAATATTTTAGGAGTAAATAAAATAACTGATTTAAAAAATAAATTAAAAGAAGAAAATGATAAAATAAATGATTTAAATAAAGAAAAAATATCTTTAGTAAATATATATAATAATCAAGTAAAAGAAATAAATAATATATCAATGAAATTTGATATAAAAAATGAAGATAAAACTTTAGAAAAAATACAATCAATGAAATCAGAGTTAAAAGAACTTGAAAAGAAAAGTAGAGAATATGAAGAAAAATTAAAAGAACAAAGATTAACTTATTCAAATTTAAATTCAACAATTAATAAAATTAAAGAAAGAATAAATTTAATAAAAGGAGATGGTCCTTTGGGAAAAGAAAAAGAAAAACAAATAAATTATGAAGAAGAAATTTTAAAATTAAAAAATGAAATTGAAGAAGAAGAACAATTATATGAAAAAGAAGAAAATGAATATAAAAATATTGTTCTTTATAATGAAAAAGAAATAAAAAGATTAACTGAAGAAATTATGAAAAAACAAGAATTATTACAAAATAAAGGAAATCAAATTAGAAAAGATGAATTAATAAAAAAAACAGAAAAAAGAAAGAAATTAAATAATATTTCAAGTGAAGATAATTCTCCTTCTAAAATAAATAATAATAATAATAATGAATTATTATTTATTACAGAACAAAAAAAAAGTAATTTAAAACACAATGAAGAAGAAGGTGAAAAAGATATAGATAAACATGAAATAGAAGAAGAAAAACCAAAAAATATACAATTTCAAGATAAAAATCCAATAGAAATGACAATAACAGATATAAACAATTTAATAATAGATGAAAAACCTTCAGAAAATAATTCTTAAAAAAAACAAAATAAATTTTAAAAAAATATTATTCAAAAAAAATATATAAATTTTAATTACAGACTTAAAATTAATAAAAAAAAATATCTTTTAAAAAATAAATCATAATTCCTTCTTTATAAACCTAAAAATTAAATTTAATTTAAGGAACTAAATTATTATTATAAATTTTACAAATATTACAATCTTTTTTTCCTTTCCTCAAATATAAATAGGAGAATTAAGAATGAACTCAAAGATTAAGTCATATATATTTTGATTAATGATAAAAAGATTAACATTAAATATTTCTGATTCATAAATTTAGAAATTTTATTCCAAGAATTTATGTTTTTCACTTAATTCTCTTCATTAAATAAAATTAATGATAAAACAATTAATAATAATTAATAAAATTATAATTATCTTCATTCATTAATGAAATAATATGAACTTAATAGTTATTTTTTTGAATTTTTTTCAAATTAATAATATTTTTAGAAATAGATTTAATTCTTTCATGAAGAAAATATTTTCAACATTAATGAAATTACTTTTCCACATCTACCATGATTTAAAAAGATAATTATTATTTAATATACATTCTATTCATCCGGAAGTTAATAATGTTTAAAGTTGTAATTTTATTCTCTTATTTCATGTTTGTAATCCTAGGAGAAAAAAAAATATAATTCATGATAAAAAAAGTTTAAATTTCCTATTAAAAAAATTTGAAAATTGTTCTAATAAATATGGAAAAGGATGTTCTGAATTAAAAGGAATCTTAGAATTATAATTAATTAAAACTCCATTTAATAAATTTCCTAATTTATCAAAAATTTGTCCTTCAAACATTAAATTTATCATTTGAATTGGCCAAAAATTAATTTTTAATTGGGATTGATAATCATAAATTGGGAATTTAAAAACTATTTCATTGAAAATTGAATGAAATTCATTCCTTTATGAAACTTTTATTTTTACAATTTTTATGATAATTACAATAACATATTAAACATAAATAATAATTATCTTCATGACAAAAAAAAATTTGAGCTGGAAAAAAATTTTTATAAATTGGAAACATTGGACATGGCATTATTTCTGATTTTTTTATTGGATTTATGTTTTAATAAAATTCCACGGTCACAAGCAAATTTTATTTGAGACTCAATTTCAGAATTTTCTTTTGAAATAATACATTTTTCAATTTCACATTCAATTCTACATTTTTTATGACAATTATCATAACAAAATTGACATAATTTATGATTTTTCTTTTTATCCCAAAATTATTAATTCCATTATTTTCATAAAAAAAAAAAATAACTATAATTATAAATAAATAAATGTTTAAAACTCAAAAAATTTTAATTTTTCTTTTTTTAATAAATATCACATTATCAAAAAAGGAAATAGAATCCATTGAATGTGGGTCAAAAAAATGTGCATCAAAAAATGGAAAATGCGTAAATCAAGATTCAGTTTATAATTGTGTATGTGATAAAAAATATATAACATATCCAGAAGACAATGAAATAGAATGTAATTATGAAAGAAAAAGACAATTAAAAGCATTTTTATTAGAATTTTTTTTAACTTATGGAGCAGGTCATTTCTATATTCATAATTATAAATATGCAATTTCTAAATTATGTGTTTTTGTTTTTTTATATTGTTTATTCATTGCTTTAAGAATTGTTAGTAAAGCAAAAGAAGAAAATAAAACTGCTAATTTAATTATTTGTATTTCTGCTGCTGTTTGCTTTGTTGGAATGGTTACTTGGCAATTGTTTGATATTGTTAAATATGCACAAAATAAATATAAAGATGAAAATGGAATTGAATTAATTGGGTGGTAATTTTTTTATAATTTGTTTAAATAATTTAAATTATTCATTTTCAAATGATAAATATATGAATAAATATTATTATCTTTATAATTTACTATTTTTCTTTTTGTAAATTAATATAATTTTATTTCAGAAATTTTATTTTTGAATAATTATTGGATAATAATAATTATATAAGACAATCCATAGCTATATATTAAGTATATATATTTGAAAAATTATTTAAATCCTAGTCAATCAATAACAAGAAATCTGACTTGGAAAAATAGTGAAGGGGTTATAGTTTCTTATTTATCACTTTATCTTTATTTGGAAGTTATTTCATTAAATAAAAGAAATAATTCAAGAAAATAAATAAAGTATTTTCAATTGTAGGAATAAAATAGGGAAATTTTTAATAAAATATTCAAAAATAAGATTACAAAGATATAAAATATAAAAGTTAGGAAAATATAAACAACGATAAATTTAAATGAAAATTAATGAAAAATAATGATATATTTTCAATAAAAAAAATTTATGATACTCTAGTAAATAGATAATATTTTAAATTTTTTATTTTTTTATTTTTATAAATTTGATTTATCAATAAATTAATATTATTTTTGATTATTTTCATAAAATTATAAATTTTGTCAATCTTAACTATTATTATTTACTAAAAAATTATAAAAATCAAATGTCATCGGATTTTTTAGATATAGAAAAATTATCTTATGGACAAAAAGAAGTGGGCAAAATATTTAGTTAGTAAAATATATATTAATCTAATATAGTTCAAAAATATTACATATATGGTCATTTAACTTAAATTCTAAGAATCACAAAGTTGAATTATATAATTCAAAATTTAGTGGAAAAAAAAAATTATGTTTGGATTCAAAAATCTTATTTTTAAGAGATAAAGAAAACATAAATCCTTTCAAGTATTCATTTCAAATTGATAAAATAAAATGTGAAGTTTTTGAATCAAAAGAAGATATTTTTACCTTTACTATCAATAATAAAACATTTATGTCTCTATTAAAAGATCAAAATTCAGGAAAATTAAAAAGTTTGAAAGAAAAAAAATTAAAAGAGGAAAAAGAAAAAAAATTAAAAGAGGAAAAAGAAAAAAAATTAAAAGAAGAAAAAGAAAAAAAATTAAAAGAGGAAAATAAAAAAATTGATGAATATGATAAAAGAGCTCTTGCTTTTAATAATGGAAATAATTTTAATGATCAATTTATAGATGATGATGATTCTAAATTGTCTAATAATGAATTGAATGAAAATAATAAAAACAAGATGAATTCGAACAATAATATATTACGTAATGTTGAGAATAATAATTTTACTTTCGGAGAAAAAAATTTTAGAATCCTAAACAATAATTCCCTTCAAAACCAAATATTTAATTTTCCTGAAAATAATATGAATAATAACAATTTCCAACAAAATCAAATGAACTTTAATTTTCCTGAAAATAATATGAATAATAACAATTTCCAACAGAATCAAATTAAATTTAATTTTCCTGAAAATAATATGAATAATAATAATAACAATCTCCAACAAAATCAAATAAAATTTAATTTCCCTGAAAACAATATGAATAATAATAATAACAATCTCCAACAAAATCAAATGAATTTTAATTTTCCTAATAATATTATGAACAATAATAATTTCCAACAGAATCAAATTAAATTTAATTTTCCTGATAATAATCAAAATAATAATTTACAAATGAATTTTAATGGTCAACAACTCAATTATAATAATAATAAAAACAATTTCAATAATAATCAAAATAATATGAATCCAAATATCCAAAATTATTTAAATAATCAAAATATTATAAATGCAAGGGGTAATTTTAATAGTAATATAGGAAATCAAAACATAAATACATTAAATAATAATATGAATTATCAAAATAATATAATAAATCAAAATAATAATGATAAAAATCAATATAATTATCATACTAATCCTAATATAAATAATCAAGAAATTAATCAAAATAATAATAACCAATTTTTCCAATATAATCAATATAATAATCAATATAATAATCAATATAATAATCAATATCAAAATTCATACATAAATCATAATTATAATTATGAACAAACTAATTTCAATGAAAATCAATTTATAAATTCTGAAAATGATAAAAGAAGAAATTCATTTAAGGTAATTTTTATTTATTAATAATTATAGAATGAAATAATGAAAACAGGTTTAGTTAATTTAGACAGTTTATTTTCTAATCCTCAACCGAAAAAAAATATTTCAAATCAACAAATGCCAAAAATAAATTTTCAATTTTTAAAGTAAATTTAATATTAACTTTTTAGCCATTATAATATGAATGGTTTTAATGAAAAAAATGAAAATATTCCAACTCCTTTTGATTAATTTCTGATTTCAATTTTAATTAATTGTTTACTTAATATTCAATTTATTATTATTATCCAATAGATAAATTATTTTTTAAATAATTAATTAATAATTAGTTAAAAAAATATTTCAATCTTATAATATCATTCAGAATCATTATAAAAATCAATTTTTTTAAATTTTATACATTTTTAATATCATTAAATCTATGATAATTTAATTGAAGAGTTAATTAAATGGTTAATTAAAATGAGTAAATACGATTATAATAAAATAAACAGCAGATTTATTGAAAAAAATCATAAAATAAATTTCCTTTCATTTTAATGCTTATGATTAAAATATTATTTATAGGTAAATAGGTTATTTTAAATTTATTTTTTTCATGATTTAATTCTTTTAAATTTAAATGATTTCCATTTATCTAAATGAAAGGATTTAAATAAATTATATTCTTTATAATTGACTTATTTTCTTTATTAACATCATAAATATTTAGCCATAAATATTTTATTAAATTTAATTTCTTTCCCTCAAAAAAATGAATATGAATTTTAAAAAAATATGTTTAAAAAAAAAAATTAGGATTTATCATTTTAGAATTTTAAACATTATTAATTGAAAAAGAAATTAATTCAATGATTATAATCATTCATTTCATATTTTATAATTAATTAAATAATATAAATCAATATAAAAATTAAATAAACAAATAAATTTTCAATAAATAAAATAAATAAATATCATTTTCCAATCAATAAAATATATCAATTTATAGATAAATGATAATTTTTAATGTTATATATTTAAAATCAAATTATTTTATTTCTAAATATTAATAAAAAAACAGAAAGATTTTGAAAATTAAAACAAATAATAAAGAAAATATAAAATTAAATTAAATGGGACAATTTTTAATTTTGATTATTTCTTCTTCTTTTTTCTTTTTGAGGAATTATCAATTTATAATATATCTAAAGTGCTTAATTAAATTTTAAATGAATTTATTCTAATTTATTTTTTATAAATGTATTTAATTTATCAAATAATAATATTATTTAATATTTCAAATTTATAAAATTTTTATTAATTAAAATTTTATGAGCTTCTTTAGAATTTTGGGGATTGGGGATTGGGGATTGGGCCCAATCCCCAATCCCCAATCC
>JAEEGL011709752.1_pt1 | contig 14544 bp, 5 predicted proteins | sample 9134231 | NCBI WGS metagenome assembly JAEEGL01 (sample SAMN16246548, study PRJNA631951) | gut metagenome | biome: gut microbiome; feature: rumen; material: fiber-attached | host: Bos | place: Iran: Karaj | collected 2018-10
AAATGATATTCGGAAAAGAAGCGGAGAAAATGGCCATAGATCTCACCGAATATCTGTCTAATGTATTCAACAGAAGATTCGGTATCAAGACCGAGGTAAAGCTTAAGTATATAAAAGGCGAGGTTTCCCTTGAGAGACAGAAGGTTGAGGAAGAACTGAAAAGGGAATTTAAGGAGCTTATGGAGCGTAAAAAGAGTCCTGAAGGAAAGGACGCTCCAAAGGACGAGAAGAAGAGAAGCGGGAAAAAATACGGTTCAGTAAGGAGACCTGCTTTCAGAAGGACTAACGACCCGGATGTGCTCTATCGCTCTGATGTGACGGATGATCCTATTCCAATCCGCGACATAGTTGAGCCCATGGGGGATGTAGTCATAAGAGGGCAGCTTCTTTCCTATGACGAGCATAATATCGGGAACAATAAGAATATCATTACCATAGGTATAACGGATTATACCGATTCCATAAAATTCAAGCTTTTCATCAGCGATGAGGATCTGCCGGAATTCAGGGAGAAGATCGGTGCGGAAGGGCTGGAGAAGCAGAAGAAGGGTATCTTTGTTAAGGTAAAGGGTTTAGCCGAGACTGACAGATTCGAGCACGAGGTGGTGATAAACTCCGTCCGTGGAATTAGAAAGACCGGATCCTTTTTAAGGGAGAGAAGAGATCTTTCTCCTGTGAAACGTACCGAACTTCACTGCCATACCAAGTTTTCGGAAATGGACGGTGTCAGCAGTGTGGAGGATATACTTAAGACCGCTGCAGCGTGGGGATGGAAGAGCCTGGCCATAACCGATCACGGGAATGTACAGGTCTATCCTGCGGCGAGCCATGCACTGGCCGATCTTAAAGATCCGGATTTCAAGCTGATCTACGGTCTGGAGGGTTATCTCGTTGATGATGAAAACCGTATAGTATGGTCCGTAGGACTGGGAGACGGACGGGAAAACTCCGGTTTCGATGAAACATATGTGGTATTTGATATTGAGACCACAGGCCTTTCGGAAAAGCAGGACAGGATAATAGAGATAGGTGCTGTCAGAGTAGTAAACGGAACAGTCACGGATACCTTTAATGAATTCGTAAATCCGGAAATACCCATCCCCTTTAAGATACAGAAGCTTACCGGAATTAATGATGCTATGGTACAGGATGCGGAGACCATAGATAAGGTACTGCCAAAGTTTCTTGATTTTGCTGAAGATTCCGTCATAGTTGCCCATAACGCAGCCTTTGATACCGGCTTTATGAGGGAAAAGTGTGCCGATATCGGACGGACCTTTGATAAGACCGTGATCGACACCCTGGGACTTGCCAGGTTCCTTATGCCGGATCTGACTAACCATAAGCTGGATACTGTCTGTGATGCGCTGAAGGTTTCCCTTGAAAACCATCACAGGGCAGTGGATGATGCAACTGCCACCGGGTATATGTTCATTAAGCTTCTGGATAAGCTAAAAGAAGAGTACGGAGAAAAGGTAAAACATATCCGGGATCTGAAGAATTATGACAGGGCGGAAGCAAATGTTGTTAAAAATCTTCCGTATTACCATATCATAATCCTTGCAAAGAACGAGACCGGAAGGCTCAATCTCTATAAGCTGGTTTCGGAATCCCATCTGAATTATTTCCGCAGAAGGCCGAGGATCCCCCGTTCCCTTCTGTCGGAATACCGTGAAGGACTGATACTGGGAAGCGCCTGCGAGGCAGGAGAACTGTACCAGGCCATTGAGAGAGGTAAATCAGGGGAGGAGATCGCCCGTATCGTTAACTTTTATGACTATCTTGAGATACAGCCCCTGGGCAACAATCTGTTTCTGCTGAAGGAAGATAACTATATTGAATCAGAGGATGACCTTAAAGACATCAATAAAGAGATAGTACGTCTCGGAGAAAGATTTAATAAGCCTGTCTGTGCCACCTGTGACGTGCATTTCCTGAATCCCGAGGACGAGGTTTACAGACGGATAATCATGTTCAGTAAGGGTTATAAAGATGCGGATGAACAGCCGCCGCTATTCTTACGTACCACCGAAGAGATGCTGGATGAATTTGCATACCTCGGGGAGGACAAGGCAGAAGAGGTGGTGATAAAAAACCCGAACATGATAGCGGATATGATAGACCGGATCTCGCCGGTACGCCCCGACAAGGCACCGCCGGTGATTGAGAATTCTGATAAGATTCTCAGGGACATCTGCTATACAAAGGCCAGGGAGCTTTACGGTGATGAACTGCCTTCTCCCGTTACGGAAAGGCTGGACAGGGAGCTGGATTCCATCATAGGAAACGGATACGCGGTTATGTATGTCATTGCCCAGAAGCTGGTGTGGAAGAGCAATGAAGACGGTTATCTCGTGGGGAGCCGGGGCTCCGTGGGTTCAAGCTTTGCGGCGTATATGTCAGGGATAACGGAGGTGAATTCCCTTGCGCCCCATTATCTCTGTCCCAAATGCCATTATTCCGACTTTGAATCGGAAACCGTAAAAAAAGCCCATGAAGAGGGACTTTGCGGCTGTGACCTGCCGGATAAGACCTGTCCCGTCTGCGGGGAAAAACTTAAAAAGATGGGATTTGACATTCCCTTTGAGACATTCCTTGGATTTAAGGGAGATAAAGAACCGGATATTGACCTTAACTTCTCCGGAGATTACCAGAGTAAGGCGCATAAATATACGGAGGTCATATTCGGAGCCGGACAGACCTTCAGGGCTGGTACAACGGGAACGGTGGCGGATAAGACGGCATTCAGTTATACCCGGTCCTATTTTGAGGATGAAAGCCATAATGAGTATAAGAGAAAGGCCGAGATGGAAAGGCTGGCAAAGGGCTGTGAAGGAGTCTTACGTACTACCGGACAGCATCCCGGAGGGATAATAGTGCTTCCCAGAGGTGAGGAGATCGACTCCTTCACCCCCAGGCAGCATCCCGCCAATGATCAGAAGAATCCAATAGTCACTACCCATTTTGATTACCATTCGATTGACCATAACCTCTTAAAACTGGATATCCTGGGACACGATGATCCCACAATGATAAGGTTTCTCCAGGATGCCACAGGTGTGGACATAGATGATATATCCTTTGACGACAGGGATGTTATGAGTTTATTCAACAGTCCGGAAATACTGGGTATTACGCCAAAGGACATAGACGGCTGCCCTACGGGAAGCCTTGGCATCCCAGAGTACGGCACGGACTTTGTTATTCAGATGCTGGTAGATACCCATCCTGCCACTTTCTCGGATCTTGTGCGTATTTCCGGCCTTTCCCACGGGACGGACGTATGGAGTGGAAATGCGGAGCTTCTGGTGAAAAAGAACGGAATGCCTCTTTCCGAATGCATCTGCTGCCGTGACGATATCATGCTCTATCTTATGAATAAGGGCATGGATCCTTCCCTTTCCTTTAAGACTATGGAATCCGTCAGAAAGGGGAAGGGATTAAAGGATGATATGAAGGCTGCCATGGTGGAGAATAATGTCCCGGAGTGGTATATGGATTCCTGCCTTAAGATAAAGTATATGTTCCCTAAAGCCCATGCGGTGGCATACGTTATGATGGCATGGCGCGTGGCCTGGTTTAAGATCAATAAACCCCTGGCCTATTATTCGGCATTCTTCTCCATAAGAGCCGCAAAGAGCGGCAGCATCGATTATGAGACCATGTGCCAGGGACCCGGAAAGCTTAAGGAATCCATCAAGGTACTTAAAGATAAGATGAAGACAGTGGGTAAGAATAAGATGACCGCAACGGAGCTGGATTCCATCAAGAATATGCAGCTGGTGCAGGAAATGTATGCCCGTGGCTTCAGCTTTCTGCCTATAGATCTTTATGAATCGGATCCGAAGTATTTCAGACAGGCGGATGAAAAGCATATCCTGCCGCCGCTTTCTTCCATAGCGGGCATGGGAGAAAAGGATGCGGATGATCTTTCTGCAGGACTAAAGGCAACGAAAGATAAGGGCGATTTCCTTTCCCTGGAGGACTTTGTGAGCCGTACGGGCTGTTCAAAGAATAAGGCTGAGAAATTGAAAGAACTGGGAATACTTGCCGGACTGCCCGATACGAACCAGCTGTCACTCTTTGATATATGAAAAAACGCTTATCAGTGTTATAATAGGAATAAGTATCTGAGGTTGGGATCCGGAAAAAAGGGGTATTTTTCATGGCACCAAGGGCTGATAAATTCCAGACCACATATGCATCAGAGTCAACTGCCGATGACATCAATTCAGCGGTTGATGATTCCCTGCACTCATTTATGGATAGTGACAGAGATAATCTCTTTGAAACCGAGACCATCAATGGCGAAGAGGTTAACCGCGGAGACGTGGTGGCTCAGGTCAGGGTCAATATCTTAAGAAGGCTTGATGAAGAGAACAGGGGAAGCCGCGGCGAGGCGGAGGCCAAGGCGGCAGAACATGATGTCTATACCCGGGGGCTTATGACCGATCTTGCAGGTCTCCAGGCAACCGTCAGGAGTGCTGAGACCCTTCAGCGGGAAAAAGAACAGTTAGAGAATGCAAGGCAGAATGATCATTCAGCCTTTTCCTTTTTAAAGTTCAGGGGAACCAGGATAAAAAGCCATGAGAAAAGCATTGCTGCTTTAGGACGGAAAAGAGATGACCAGGTCAATAAACTGGTCGCAAAAAGCAGAAGATGGCAGGCCATACGTGCTGACTATGCAAAGACTTCCGTGAAAAAGAGATACAAGACCTACGATGGTCTTGCCAAGTCATGGTATGAACTCACTCATTCCTATGCTCTTTCAGCGCTTCCTGAAAATGCCACTGAGGAACAGAGGAGGGCAGCTACAGAGAACCGTACTATTCCGGCAGAAAATGCAAAGAATATAGTGGAATATACGGGAATATATAATGAGATGAGATTATTAAACGCCATTGGCCAGGCTCTGGCGAATCCTTCTGTGCCCATAGATCCTGCTGCCATAGAGAAGGTACCCTATAAGGAAAGCAGAAATAACGGTGAAGGGGCGAATCGGCTTTATAAGAGCCATAAAAAGATACTTATGCTTTCCGAAACGGACCAGAGTACCGGGAAACGTGTGAGATACAAGTTTAATCCTGATTTCCTGGGCGTAAAGGCCAAGAGCCAGTTTGTAGCTGCCGATTCGGAAGCTACAGAGCTTGATAATACCGTAGACCAGCAGCAGATCCACGCAGAGTCTGCACATCTTGAATCCGACAGAAGGGATATAAATAACCGCTTCCTCTTTTCTGAAAACAGTGCAGAGATACTGCACGCGAACCTCAAACGTAACAAACAGACTGTTTACGGATTCCTGATGAACGGCGAGTTCCTGACTGACGATTCGGGCGGGGAAGATGACGGAAACGGCGGAGAAAGGGTTTCCGGAAAACAGGATATGAAATTCTTCGGCCGCAGAAACTGGGACAAGCAGGAGAAGGCCGAAAAACTCAGGGTGGCCATCCGGACATCACCCTTTTTCCAGCATGTCAACGCAAGGACAATACAGTATTATGCGGGATATAATGCGGATTCGGATTATATTGAGACCATAAATAAAGCCATAGCAAAAAGATGGACCAAGGAACAGGAAAACGGTACGGGCCAGGCTCTGACACCAAATTCAGCAGCAGGCCTTTTAGAGGCTGATCCAAACGCACTTGATAATATCCCGGACAGCGTACGGGGACCTGCACTGGCGGAATACTTGAAGATCACTATTAATGAGGATTTTGAGGGAAATCCTTTGGATGATCCCGTGCTCCGGCACGCGATCGAAGCTCAGGGAAAGATACTTCCTGTCACCTGTCTTATTCTTCTTTCTGCAGAAGATCCGGTACTCTGGGATCTAGCCAGAAACATAATCTTAAGAAGACCATCCATAGTTAAGAGCCGGACCAGAATAAAGATGAAATACCTCCCGGAAAGGGGCACCATGATGAGAATGGGGCTTCTGGAGGAACTCTTTAAATACGGCGGAAGTAAGGATATCAAAGATGAAGAGGATGAGGATGAGGAATCCGACATCCTCTCAAAGCTTGGCATTCCCACCACGACTGTGATGCAGGAGGAGCTTGACTCAAAAAGAGGCACCAAAAACTGGATAAAAAGAAATCTGCTTAACGGTAAACTGATAAAGGAAGCTTTGGGACTCGCCAATGCAGGCACGAAGTTTGCGGATCAGATGTCTGATATCAGGGAAATAAAGAAAAGATCCGGAGAAACAGAGACTGACGAAGAAAGAGAAGAGAGGGAGGAAAGAGAAAGCGCACGGAAAGACGAAAGGGATGAAAAGGAATTCTGGTTCTCATACGGCGAGACCTGTGCAGAAGCAAATAACATAATCGGAATACTGGGTGCTGCCGGAGTAGCGGGGCTTAAGTTCGGGCTCGGGGAAGAAATTGGAGCCAGAGCCCGGGATATAGGATTCCAGGTTTTTGATTTTATAGATATAATTAATTCCGTAATTGATATTGTTAAGGCTATTAAGAAGTTTTTCAGGAAAAAGACTGATGAGGAAAAAGAGAAAGAGGCTAATGGCCTGAAAGATCTTGACGCAGGTAAGGCAAGATCCTTCTTAAGTTTCCTTTCGAAGGCTATAGGCTTAGTTAACAGTATAAGGGATATAGCTTCCTACCATGTTGCCGAGGAAGAAAGCTGGGGAGCGGTGGTGAATAAAGCCTGGGGAGAATTGCTGGCTTTCAGGGGACCTATCGACTTTGCCCTTAATACGGCCCAGAATGTTATTGCTATCATAACTGATATAATCGAGATAGTAACTGCTACAAAGAGGATAGGCAGGATCGAGCGGGCAGATCAGGATATAGAGTCTGCAATTACCCTGTTTAATGAAGAACCTGATAATCAGCCCAGGATCATGCTGGCAGGTGAAGCGGGACAGCAGCGTGAACAGAGAAGGCAACTCGGTAAGGCCGCAAAGAATAATGCCCAGGCCCAGTATTTCATGGCTCTTACAAAGGGACAGTCAAGAAAGAGCCGTTCCCAGGCGGGATGGGACATAGCAGCAAAGACCCTCGCCATCGGTAAGGATACTTTTGCCTCATTTGTCGATCCCAGCGGAAGCATAATACAGAAGACTGTAAGTGCAGTTCTATCCCTTGGTCCGAAGCTTGTCCAGTTTATGGGCTGGACCGTTGGGAAATTAAAATATGACAAAGGCACCTTTAATGACAATATCGCAGCTATGCTGGGTGATAAGGCCTATGCGAAGACGCCGTACTTCGACAAGGTGCTGAAGAGAGAGACGGGTATAGTCAGTTCTTCATATCTTTCCGATATCGCAAGGATATTTATGTCTATAGATACCCATGTGCTTATCAACAAGGAGAATAAGACCGGCGGAGAAAAACAGCTTGCCAAGACTGTGGTTGGAACCTTATTCGGGAATGTTACGGATGCCAATTATCAGGATATCGAGTTATCGGATATGCTCAAGTATGCGGGATTCAGCGAAGACAGTGACTGGCGGACCCTGCTCAGAAATGCCATTTCAGGTAAATAAGGATCATTGTAATTAAAGTTAAAGGAGAAGGACGCTGTGGACGGATTAGATATCATATTGGACGGCCTTAAGGAGTTTATGAATGAACTCTTCGACGGGGTGGAAGAAAAGGGCGAGATATACCGCTCAATTGCAGAGCATCTCGGGGTTACCGATGTGTCAGCCATTGTGGAAGCTGTACTTGAGGCCGGGGTTGATGAAAGAGCACCCTATCCCATAATCCACTTCCATACGACCATAGCTTCCAACATCCCTGATGAGTACGGAGATGCTCTGGGGGTTTCACTCAATGTGTTAAATCACGTGATCTCGGTGGGGGCTTTTCCATCCTTCGGCTGTTTCTGTTATTATCCCAGGCTGAAGCAGATATATCTCACATACAGAATGCCGGTAAATCCCGAAGATCCGGATAACACTCTTGTAAATATCCAGTATTATCTCGGAGTTCTCTATGATGAACTTGACGCTTTTGCGGATTACATCATGTTCCTATGCGACAACAAGGGGGTAAGCCCCGGTATAGAAGAGTATATTGCTTACCTTAAAGATATTGCGGACTGGAACGACATCGAAAAGAGGGCCGAGGCCCTTTCGGAGTATATAAAAAATTCCGGGATCAATATTGATCCCGGGGATGATAATGAGGAATAAAGTTACTATTCAGACCATTTTAGACCGGGCTTCCCAGATAAGCTCCTCTAAGGACTGATACAGCCTGTCCGGCTCAACGGGCTTGGACAGGTGGGCATTCATGCCGACCTGCAGTGATCTCTGCACATCCTCATCAAATGCGTTTGCAGTCAGGGCGATGATGGGAACAACTTTTGCATCTTTCCTGTCAAGTGCTCTTATCGCTTCCGTGGCTTCAAGACCATCCATTTCAGGCATGCGCACATCCATAAGAACCGCATCATAATAGAATTCATCGTGCGACTTAAACATCTCAAGTGCGATCTTACCGTTGGCCGCATGTTCCGTATCAGCTTCCTTTATTGACAGAACTTCCTTCATTATCTCGGCATTTATCTCCATATCTTCGGCAAGGAGGATCCTTTTTCCCTTGAGATCCGAACGCTGTTTTTCCTTGAACAGGCTCATATTATTCTTGCGGGCGATCCTTTCAAATTCGTCTATGACATTTGACGCGAACAGCGGCTTGGAGAGGAAACTGTCGATGCCTATATGTAATGCCTCGTCCATGATCTCATCCCAGTTAAATGAGGTGAGGATGATCATGGTAGTTTCATTGTCATATCTCCTTCTTATCTCCTTTGCTACTTCCATACCGTCCATTTCGGGCATCTTCCAGTCAAGCAGCACAAGATTAAAGTGTTCCTGCTTCGTATGTGCCACCTCAAGCATGCTGAGGGCCTCAGCGCCTGAAAGGGCTATCCTGCATTTGATACCTGCTTCATCCAGCACAAGTTTGGCGTGTTCTGCCGCTACTTCTTCATCATCAACGACCAGGACCCTGAGATCGTTAAAGTTGATATAGTTACTGTCAATATTTGAGTGTTCGCAGTTCTTTAAGGTGATTATGACCGTAAACTCCGTGCCTTTTCCCTTTTCTGATTCGACGGATATGGAACCGTTCATCAGCTCTACGATATTCTTTGTGATGGCCATTCCGAGACCGGTACTTCCGTACTTATTGATCCGGCCGCCGTCCTCCTGGGTAAAGGACTCAAATATCCTGGGGATAAATGAGCTGTCCATTCCTATCCCGCTATCTTTTATGATAAATTTAAGTGTGCTCTGGTCGTCAAATACATTGGTCCTCTCGATACTAAAACTGATATCTCCCGGTGCGTCGGTAAATTTGATGGCATTACTTAAGATGTTGATAAGGACCTGCTTAAGCTTCATATCATCGCCGATATAGCAATCGGCAACACCGCCTGTGACCCTGCACTCATATTTCAATCCCTTTTCGTTACACTGGGACATGACCATGGTGTTGATCTGCTCGATCATGGAACGGAAGGAAAATTCCTCTTTTCTGAGGACTATCCGGCCTGATTCGATACGGCTCATATCCAGAATGTCATTTATGAGCCCCAGTAAATGTCGTGCTGATGAACCGATCTTTTTAAGGTATTCCTTTGTATCTTCTGAAAGATCTTCCTTTCTGAGGGCAAGAGAATTCAGACCTATAATGGCATTCATAGGGGTACGTATCTCATGGCTCATATTGGACAGGAAGGCGGTTTTTGCACGGCTTGCTTCTTCCGCAGCCTTAAGGGCATCAGAAAGAGCCTGGTTCTTTGCCAGGGAATCACGCATCTCTGCGTCTATGTCCGTGAAACCTGCGCCCACCGCATGGGTCACATGGTCATTTTTATCATCAACATTGGTGACTCCTGCCATCCGGAGCATCTCATAAGTCTCTTTATCGCCTTTTTTCACAAGGTAACGAAGGGCAATAACGGGATTTTCCTTAAGGGCATCACGTATCGTAGCTGCATCCGTAAATTTAAGGAATTCATCCCGGTATTCATCCAGGACATATTTGTTGGCATATTCGGTAAGCTTTTCCTTATAGTCAAATTCATCACCGGGAGCAATGCCTTCGGTTCCGAATTCATCTTTTCTGTAGCAGATCCCTTTTCCGGTATCGAGATCGATATAATAGACACCTCTGTAATCCGAAGCCAGGGCTGTTATCATATTATCCTGCTGGGTTCTCAGTTTCTCCTGTTCCAGAAGCTCATCCTGCAGTGCGATCCTCTCCTCCAGCTCCTGCTGCATCAATTCGGCAGTTTCCTGCTCGGATGTCAGATGTACGGCTTTCCTTGTCTGGATCACCATGAATACCGAGATCAAAAGCAGGGTGACAGCCAGAATGATCGAGAGAATAAGGCTTCGCCTTATAATACCTGCAGAAATGCTTTCAATCTGTTCACTTATGACGCTTTCCCTGATAAGATAGGTCAGCATCCAGTCTGTTCCGTGGATGGGAACATAACTTAAGGTTTCCTGTATACCGTTATAGGTGAATGAGACTACGCCCTCGTTATGTTCCTTAAAATCAGATTTTACCTGGTCACAGTCATAGCCCTCATCAAAATCAGCATTTTCGAGAGCAGAGAGGAGGTTATCCTCACCGGAAAGCCCACCGAGCACCAGCCCGGTAAAGGATATACCGTCTGATTTATATATATTGCAGAATGTTGTGGAGTTATTTCCGGTCTGAAGGGAAACCTCACCTAAGAAATTATCCATGCTTATCTCCATAAAGCAGGCCACAAGGGTATTTCCACAGAGATCCAGACGGTCGACCGGAACAGCGATTATAATGCTTTTATTATTGCCTCCGTTATCCTTTATGGAAACTGTGGGGCCGGAGATATTATTGGGGTCAAAACCGTATTCATCTATATCTGTCCTTGTACCACGCGCCGTATAGATGGTACCGCTTTCGTCGACAAAGGCAAATTTTTCAAGGTTGTATAACTGCTTCATCTTGGCCTGATAAGCCTGAAGGTTTTCGATAGATGCAAGGTCATCCTTTTCTATGAGCCCCAGGGCAACATCCAGGTCATTTATATAATCCTCGATGACCGAAGCCACTACCTGCTCCCGTCTTCCCGCGAGCTCATCGAGATACAGAAGGCTTACATTTCTTACTGCTTTTTCCGCATCCCGGCTGGCGCTTTTTCCTGTCCATACGGTCCCTACGATAAGGATCACGGCAACGAGCAGGCAAGCCAGTACGACTGCCTGTACGACACCACCTTTCTTTTCTTTTTCAATGACCTTTTTTATCTTCCCGGATTCCATTTTGTCTTATAAACCCCTCTGTTTTTCTCAGTCACACAGTTTTGCAAGAGCATCCCTTGCGTCCGTTAACTCTTTCATCATCTCTGAATAATCCGTGTCCGTACGGCTTCTTAATAATTCCGTGATCTTTGAAGCCTTGTCATAAAGCGGTGTAAGAGAGAGGTTTCCCAGGACACCCTTTAATGCATGTGCCGACTCAAAGGCAGCATCATAATCCTTTCTTTCAATGGCAGCGGTCAATTCGGCGAAACGAGGTTCTGCCGGTACCGAGCCTGCCAGACGGAGATACAGGGCTTCATTTCCCATGCACATGGCCAGTCCTTTCTCCGTATCAGCCCCAAATTCTTTTAACGCATCCAGTGTTAACATATTTCATCCTCCTTTTCGGCGTCCCAGATCAATTCTTCCAGAGTCTGGTATAAAAATTCCGGTTCCACAGGTTTTGACAGATGGGCATTCATTCCGGCCTGAAGTGAACGCTGCACATCTTCATCAAAGGCATTGGCTGTTAGCGCGATAATGGGGATCGTGCCGCCGTCAGGCCGGTCAAGGGAACGGATCCTTTCAGTTGCCTCCAGTCCGTCCATCTCAGGCATACGGACATCCATCAGTATTGCGGAATAATGACCGGGTTCGCTTGCAGAAAACATTTCAAGCACCTTTATCCCGTTTTCTGCGTGATCGATATTAGCGCCCTTTATTCCCACGATCTCTTTCATTATCTCTGCATTTATCATTACATCTTCGGCAAGAAGGATATTCTTATCCTTAAGATCTGCCCTTTTCTTTTCACGGATAAGGGACATGTTGTTCTTTCTCGCCACACGTTCGAATTCTCCCAGCACATTCGAGGCGAAGAGGGGTTTTGCCAGAAAACTGTCCACTCCGATATGCAGAGCCTCATCCATTATCTCATCCCAGTTAAATGAAGTGAGGATTATTATGGTTGTCTCCCTGCTGTACCGTTTCCTTATTTCCTTTGCCACCTCCATGCCGTCCATTCCGGGCATCCTCCAGTCCAGCAGTACCAGATTGTATGGTTCATGCTTTAAGTGCTGCATTTCAAGCATATGAAGGGCATCAGTGCCGTTAAGGCAGGTGTCTGCCTTGATCCCGGCTTCATCCAGCACGATACGGGCATGCTCCGCGGCGATCTCTTCATCATCCACCACCAGAACCCGTATGTCATTGGGATTGATGAAAAGACCTTTGATATTATCGTGGTCGCAGTTCTTTAAGGTAACAATAACGGTAAACTCCGTTCCCACTCCCTTTTCCGACTGAACGGAGATCGATCCGTTCATTATCTCTACGATGTTTTTCGTTATGGCCATTCCGAGTCCGGTACTCCCGTATTTATTTGTCCGTCCGTTATATTCCTGGGTAAAGGTATCAAATACCTTGGGAATAAAGGACTTCTCCATACCGATACCCGTATCTTTTATGGAGAACTTAAGGGTTGATTTGTCCTCAAAAACCTGGGTGCGTTCAACCGTCATAGTGACTTCGCCCGGGGCGTCCATAAACTTGATGGCATTGCTTAAGATGTTGATAAGGACCTGCTTAAGTTTCATGTCATCCCCGATATAGGAATCCGACACTCCGCCGATGACCCGGCACTCATATTTAAGACCCTTATCACTGCACTGGGTCATTACCATTATATTTATCTGCTCGATTATGGATCTGAACGAGAATATCTCATTCCGGAGTATCATCTTTCCGGATTCTATACGGCTCATATCCAGTATATCGTTTATCAGCCCGAGAAGATGCCTTGCGCTGCCTCCGATCTTTTCCAGATATTCCCTTGTTTCCGTGTCAAGGTTCTCATTCCGGAGAGCGAGACTGTCAAGTCCTATGATCGCATTCATTGGCGTCCTTATCTCGTGGCTCATGCTGGATAAGAATGCCGTTTTTGCCTTGTTCGCTTCCTCTGCTGCTTCGAGGGCTTCGGCCAGTGCCCGGCTTTTTGCCATGGCTTCATTCATTTCGGTATCAATATTTGTAAATCCCAGACCCACAGCATGTACTATGTGGTCATCTCTGTCCTCCGCATGCCGTACACCTGCCATACGGATCATTTCATAGTAATCCTTCCCGTTTCTGTGTACCAGATAACGGAAAGCGATGATGGGTTTATTTGAAAGGCTTTTCCTTACATTTTCGGGATCGATAAAACTGAGAAAGTTTTCACGGTATCCCTCATCAACTGCGTTTTCCGCATACCATGTAAATCTTTCCAGATAGGGGAAAGGTATCCCGACACCGGTCTGTTCCTTATCATTGGGATCGGCCCGGTAGCAGACGCCCTCATCACGGTCCAGATCGATATGATAGACGCTCCTGTAATCGGAAGCGAGGGCGGTTATCATCTTGTCCTGCTGTTCTCTCCGGACCTGTTCGCTGATAAGCCGTTCCTTCAGGTCATTCCGTTCTTCCTCGTCATGCTGCTCTGTGATATCCGCTATAAAAACGTAATAGATGCCACCGTAATTATCGGTTTCGGTATAGTGTCCGTAATCATCTATCCATCTCACCGAGCCGTCTTTTCTGATGATGCGGTATTCCACATGATCTATATTCTCGGTACTTATGCGTATCTGGTTGTTTACGGAATCGGTAACCGCCGCATAGTCATCGGGGTGGAGCATCCCCTTAAATTTAAATCCGGTAAGTTCCTTGAATTCATCAATAGTTTCACAGCCGAAAAGACTGATAGTTGCATCATTGGCATATATCAGTTCTTCATCGCCTTCAGCTTTGTATATAAAGAAACCGCCCGGCATATGACGTCCGATCTCTTCAATGATGCTCATTGTGTTCTCATTTAATACGAAATTTTTCCCGAACATCAGGCATACTCCTTTTTTGCCCTTCAACAACATTTCTATTATAACATGATGATAATTCTGTGTCTCCACTTAAAGCGTGTATGACAACGTTCGGACTTGAATGAAACTGCGCATATACCAAAGAATGACAACGAATCATATTGCGCTTTTTGGATAAGGGTGTTAAAATGAGAGTTTTCTTTTGATAGACTTTGCCCGGACCACAGAGGATGTAAAAAGCTATTTTGTGAAATTCAATAATGACCTGAACACGCTTTTTATGATGCTCAAGAACGTTTATGGAGTAGATCTGAAGGAAAGGAAAAGCCTGATCATATTTGATGAGGTTCAGCGGTATCCCACTGCAAGGGAGATGATAAAGTACCTTGTTGCTGATGGAAGATATGATTATATCGAAAC
>JAEEGL012201119.1_pt1 | contig 14544 bp, 9 predicted proteins | sample 9134231 | NCBI WGS metagenome assembly JAEEGL01 (sample SAMN16246548, study PRJNA631951) | gut metagenome | biome: gut microbiome; feature: rumen; material: fiber-attached | host: Bos | place: Iran: Karaj | collected 2018-10
CGAGGCCGCAACCGCCGACCTCGCCGACGTAAACATGATCGACCCCTTCCACATGGAGGCCTACGGCAAGAGCACGACGAACTACAACCGCGATGTCGCCGCCTTCCCACTCCTTCGCGCCATCTGGGAACGCATCACGAACTCCCCATGCCCCTACAAGTCGCCGACCGACATGGGCGTGAACTGCTGCGGTTTCGGCATCGTCGACGACGAGGTCGTCCGCGAGGCCTCCTGCCAGGAAGTCATCCGCCGCTACTTCCGGGCCTCCACGGAATATGCCGTCGGCGCAAACGGCCGCAGCCCTGTCGACCGCATCGAACTCCTGATGAGCGACCTCCATCTCAAGCCCGAGGACCGCAAGGTCGTCGTCCCGGCCCGCGAGGCAGCCGAGGACGGCCGCCGCCGCGGCAAGGGTTTCCAGGGCATCTTCACGGGCGCCGCCATCGAACTCGCCGACGGCACCATCGTCACGGGGCGCAACTCCGCCACCATGCACGCGGCATCCGCCGCCGTCCTCAACGCCATCAAGCACCTCGCCGGCATTCCCGACAAGCTCCATCTCCTCCCGCCCGAGGTCATTCGCCAGATCGTCTACCTCAAGTCGGACATCCTCCACGAGAACGAGCACAGCCTCAACCTCGACGAGCTGCTCGTAGCCCTGTCGATGTCGGCCTCGGCCAACCCTGCCGCCGAAGCCGCCATGGCCCAGCTCCCGGCCCTCCGCGACTGCGAGATGCACCTCACCCACATCGTCGCCCCCGGCGATGATTCCGGCCTCCGCCGTCTCGGCCTCCGGCCGACATCCGACCCGAAGTTCAGAACCGCCTCCCTCCTCGCCTAAGCAGCCGCTGTCTTCACGGATCGCGTTCGTCCGGGCCTTGACGGCCAGTCCATCGAACGCCTTCGCCGTCGCCGCCGACGGCCTCCGGACGGCCGACGTCCGGCGCGTACCTGCGCCGTCCGAAGTGCGCGGCGATGGCGGCATGGGCGGCACGCCGCTCGGTGGCGTCCAGCACGGCGAACCAGGCCAGCGGCAGAAAGACCGCCTCCGAGAGGAGTGTCGTGGCCACGACGCGAACCGGCGAGGCCCCCGTCAGCCAAAGGCGCGCCATCCAGCCGGCGGCGGCAGCCGGAATCGAAATGGCCGCCACGGGCAGGATGGCCGATGCCAGCCACTGGCGGATGCCCATGCCGGCGATGGCGCGGGCGACCAAGACCCGCACCGTGACGCTGACCGCCATTGAGACAAGCAGTCCGCCTCCGACGGCCATTGCAAAGGGGTGGCCGGCGACGGACAGCAGCCACACAAACGGCAGCGCCGACATGAGAGCAAGGCCTGAAAAGGCCTGATAGTGCGCAACGCGCCCCATGGCGTTTACGACGATGTCCTGCCCGAGTACGCTCTGGCCGAGGAGCGTGGTGGCCATTGCCAGCGCGGTCAGCGCCGTCAGATGTTCGGGTGGCGTGCCAAGCCACAGGCGCAGCACCTCCGGCAATTCCAGCGCAAGGGGAAGCATGATCGCCAGCGTGATGAGAAGCCCGAACTTCGAGACCCGAAGACCCATCGTCCGCATGCGGGCCTCGGCCCCTTCCCCGTACGCCGCGCAGACCGCCGGCGCGAAGGCGCCCGCCATTTCGGCCGTGAAGGTGCCCGCGTAGCCGTTCACGGTGTTGGCGACGGTCATCGTCGCGTTTGCGCGGGGTCCGAAGAACTTGTTGATGACGACCTGCATGAACTGGTAGCGGCAGAAGGCGCCTCCCGTTCCAAAGAGCTGCCAGAGCGCATAGGAGAAGATCTTTCGGATGCGCACGCCGTCCGCCAGATGCCCGAGGACGACACGGCACTCGGGAAAAATGATCGCGGCGCGCCAGGCGATGATGGCCAGCGGCACGGTTGCGAGCAGGCAGCGATAGGCCGCGTAGCGCGAGAGCCAGTCGCGCGGATGGGTGAACATATAGTGGACAACGACGACGTTGAGCACGGTCTGGACGAACGAGTAGAGCGTCAGCTCGGCAATCCTCTGCTTGGCGATGTACATGGCGTGGAAGGGCGCGCAGGCCATCGTGGCAATGGCGGTCACGGCCGTCAAAAGAAGAACGGCGTTGCAGGAAGCGGTGCGTTCGGGCGGAATGGCGAGCCAGTTGCCGACGGCCCAGAGTCCCATCGGCACGCAGACGGCCGCAAAGACGAACGGCACGACGGTGTAGATGGCGAAAGCCGTGTTGAACCACTTCCGGCACTCCTCCAGGCGGGTGCTGCGCGCCTCCGGCGTTTCGGGTTCGCCCAGGGCGACCGCGTAGAAACGGCACACCGAGCCGGAAAGGGCCGCGTTGAAGAAGGAAATCACAAGGGATAGACTGCCGACGAGACCGTAGAGGCCGTAGTCGACCGGTCCCAGTGCCTGAAGGGCCCAACGCGCGGTGAAGAGTCCGCAGACCAGGGTGAAGACCGAGCGCCCATTGGTGGCCAGGACATTGAGAAAGATGCGCCGGCCCCGTGTCATGGCTTGGCAATGATCTCCTCGCCGAGACGGGCCGTGCGCTCCGCCCAGGCCTCCGCCGAATAGGGTGCGGCGAGCCGGCGCGACTGGGCGGAAAGCCGTCCGCGCGCTTCTTCGCCGAGATTGTGGAGGCGGATCATTGCATCCGCGAGGGAACGGGGGCTTCCCGCTCGCACGACATAGCCGTTGGCGTCCGCGCATCCTGCGCGGACGACCTCGTGTCGCGCGCCGCAGGCATCGGTGCAGATGATTGGGAGCCCGGCACCGGCGGCCTCGGCCAGAACGACGCCCCATGATTCGCGCCGGCTCGGCAGAACGAAGGCGCCGTGGGAGGCGAAGACGGCCCCAAGTTCGTCCGGCTGCTTGAAACCGAGGTCGCGGACAATGCCCTTCCCCATGCGGCGTTCGGCGGATGGGAAGAGCGATTCGCGCAAGGGTCCCGCCCCAACGCAGTCCAGAGGCCAGGGATCCGAAACGGAATCCACATAGCGGGCATAGGATTCGAGCAAAATGTCAAGTCCCTTTTCCGGCGCGTAACGGCCGACATAGAGGAAGGCGTTGCCTCGCGGCGGCACATGCGGGCCTCCGAAGCGCGAAAGATCCGTGGCAAGGAGTCCCTGGTAGATGGGGCGACGACCCCCGAAGCCCAGCCAGCGGGCATAGCGGGCAGAGGTCGCCCCGGGAACCAGGGCCGCGTCAAAATGCCGGAGATAGCCCCATAGCACGAATCGGGCGGCGAGCTTGCGGGGACGCAATGCCCAGGGCATGTCAAGCTGCAGGACCTTGGGTATGGCGCGGAAGGCCCTGTCCGTGGCAAGGAATCGATTGGCCGGAATGCTCCAGCCCGTTATAAAAAGGAGATCGGGCGCGAAGGCGGCGACTGCCTCGCGAATGGCGGAACCATCAAAGGAACCATCCCTTGGAACAGAACGGAAATCGATTCCCTTGTAGCATGAGTCAAGGTCGAAGGGACGGGAGGCGTCGGAGACCCCGGGCATGGCGGAGAGACAGAGAATGTCAACGCCCCGCTTCTGAAGCGCCCGCCAACAGGCACCCGTGAAGCCAGTCGCCCGCGGCCAAGCAAAGAGGAATCGGCGTTTTGACTGCATGCACCCCTTCACCGTCGGCATCCTTCCGTCAGATACGCTCCTCGCGGCCGCGGAATGCGACATTGAGCCCGTGCATTGGCGCGATGAGCCTGCCGATGGGGAGGTCCTTTGTCAAGGCGGCAAACGCATTGACATCCTTGGGGAAGCACTTGCCGCCATAGCCGTATTTGCCGTCGGGACCGGGAACGAAGGTGTGCATGTCGTTGATGTATCCGGAAAGGAGGCAGCCGCGCTGAACACGCTGGTAGTCGGCGCCGAGACGGCGGCAGTAGTCGGCGACGCAGTTGAAGTAGGTGACCTTGAGAGCGCCGAAGACATTGTGGGCGTACTTCGTGATTTCCGCCTCAAGCGGGGTCATCATGATGTGGTACTTGCCCTTGAAGACCTTTGCGAGCAACTCCTCCTCGCCCGTGAAAACCATCGGCTGGCGGCGGAAATCCTCGATGTAGGTTCGTTCCGTCAGGAACTCCGGCATGAAATAGACACGGTGCCCGGTTTCACGGCAGAGGCGCTCGGAGGTGCCGGGAAGAATGGTGGTGCGCACGAAGACGGGCTTGTCGGGAAGATCCGAAATGAGCTTCTTCATGAGCGTGAGATCCTGCGTGCCGTCGTTCTCGGTCGGGACATGTATCTGGAGAAAGTAGACGTCGGCGCCCGAGATGTCGTCGTTCATCCCCTTGGGCGGATCGGAGACAACGATCTTGACCTCCGGGTTGTTCTCCTCAAGCCATGTTTTCAGCGCACCGCCGACAAAGCCGCATCCAATGATTCCAACTGTTATCATCATCCCCTCAAGTTTCAATGTTTTAGCGTTCGATTCCCAGTTGCCGCAAGGCAACCGCCGCATCGTGGCGCACGGCCGTCGCAGGCCAACCCGCGAGGAGGCGCCCGGCTTGTCCCGCCTGGCCGCGCCGGTGATTGGATGCGGACAGGACACATCGGCAATCCAAACGGCATGGCCGAGCCTGCGTCTCGTCCGAAGAATTCCGACCTCGTTGCACAGGATCGGCTTCGTCAGGCGAGGACGAGTCGCGAAGCGCACTTTTCCGCGTTGAACGACGAGGACGAAGCATGGCGGAACCAGGACGGGCAAACGGGTCAGGACTTTGCGGACGGAACACTAGTCGCGGACGACCCGGTAGAAGCCGGATTTCCCGACCTTGGGAGCGACGAGGATGACATCGCCGGCCTTGCCGTCGGTCTCCGTCGCGGCCCCCCGCGTCAAAAGCAGGTCGGGCGTACCTCCCGCATGGACACGCATGTGGCCTGAAAGGTTCTCGACCGTCAGGAATACATTGTCGCCGACGAGTTCGATGTGCTTCACGCGCGGCTGGGGCGTCGCAGCCGGAGGCGCCGCGCTCAGGGATGCGGCATGGCCGCCTGAACCAAGGAGTTCGTCGAGCACTGCGGGGGCCGCACCGACCCGTGTATCTGCCGAGACGGCCCCGAAGCCGTTGACGAGCGCGAGCCTGCCGTCCGGTGCGCCGCGCGGTGCCACGACGCCATCCTTCGCGAGGCGCGTGTCGAGCAGAAGGACGCCAAAGACGCCCCCCGCGAGTTCGCGGGCCGTCGAGGCCGATATCTGGAAGAGGATCTTCGGGCAGTGGCCGTCGCGGGCCACCGGCGCAAGCAGAACGACCTTGTCGGCCGCGTCTGCGGGCGCGCCATTGGCAAGAAGCCCGTCGAAGACGCCGTCCGAAGACCAGACGAGCGCGTAGCACTCGCCATCCAGGACTGCCGAACCGTCGGCATAGCGGTCGGGTTCGGCGCCCGTCGTGGAGAAGGAGACAAGGGCGTCGTCCGCCCCGTCGGCGAAAATCTGGCCCGCCACCAGGGCGACGGCCACAAGAAAAATGGATTTCTTCATTGCACACGCTCCTTGCCTGTGCGGGGACGGCGGCGAAGGGCCAGCATGCAGGCGCCCAATGCCAGAAGAAGACCGGCGGATGGTTCGGGAACCGGCATGTAGTAGATCGGTGACCACGGGGTCTGCGACTGGGTCGAGACCCCCCCTGCGGAGATGTGGCCGGCGGCTTCAAGGGTCGCCAGCGTAGCCTCCGCAAAGGCTATCGAGACGAACTCTGACATTTCGTCTTCAAGATCGACGTATCCGAGCTCCAGGGAAAGCATGGCGCCCGAGTCCGATGCCGACCCCAGGTCGGCGGGCTGCCAGGCGAGGGAGGAGGAACCATCGAGGATGGCGGTGTCGAGACCTGGCGCCGTCTCCCAGCCGGCACCGGTGTCGTAGTAGAGCGGCAGGAAAGTGTCGGCTGCGATGCGGACGCGCGCCGCATTGATTGCGTTTCCATCTGCGTCGCGGTAGGCGGCAACGGTCGAAATCGTCCCCGACGCGTCCGCTATGCCTGCGGAACCGTCAACAGAGAACCAGAGAGTGCTTGACGCCATCGCGCAAAGGGGAGCCAAAAATGCCCCGATTGAAAATCCGATCTTCATTTTCACTTGTCCAACTTGCCTTTCGATTAAGGAACTGGTCTTAGATGTTGCGCCTGGATTCACTCCGTCCAGGCCGGCCATTTGACCGTGAGGTCGCCTGATGTGCGGCGGACATACCAAAAGCCCGTGCCGGGAGCGATGTCGCCGTCCGTCATCCACGTGCTGCGGACCCGGCCGTTGACGATGCTCTTCTTGTGGTAGCCCCATTCGGTGTTGGCGGCGTTGCGGACATAAATGCGCGAAGCAGCGCCGTCGGTGTTGAAGGCTATCGTGTCGGCGGCGCCGACGGAGCCCTCGAAGGTGACGTCCGCGAGGGCGACCATGTTGGAGGTCGGGTTGGCGCAGAGCGTACTCGCAGGCGCGGCCTCCGAACCGCCCGCGACCGTCGCGGCGTAGTCGCCGGGCCGGTACTGGCCGTAGAGGAAGTAGGGACGGGCCCCGGCGGAGGCCGTCGGCGCGGCGCGGACGACCCAGAAGGCCGTGCCGGGTGCGAGGCGGAATCCGTCCGCTGCGGGCGTCACGCGGACGCCGTCGCGGTCGACGACCGTCATCGCGTCCCATGTGTCATCGGAGCTGCGCGTCCAGCCGTGGTATTCGCCGGTCGCGGAATCGTAGGCTAGAAGCTCGTCGCCGGCGGAGAGGTTGGCGAGGTGGAGTGCCGCGGAGACCGCTATGTTCGTCGCGTACGCCGGGTCGCCGGCGAGGGCTGTCCAGGGAACCGCCGTGACGGTGTTGGTCAGCGCGCTTGCAACCTTGAGGACGCCGACGATGTTCGTCGAAGGAATCTCGTTCGTCACGGAGAGGCGGGTGTCGGGGATGATCAGCGAGTAAATGCGGTAGAGTCCGGTGGGGGTGTTGGCATCGTCGAACTCTTCGGGATGGAGGTCGATGAAGAGCGCGGCCGGATCGGGTTCCTGCTGGATTGCGTCATCCCAGCCGCCCCTGGCGCGGCGGAGCTGGAAGAGGACGTGGTAGCCGTAGCCGGCGACGGGCGAGACCATCGGGAGGCCGAGGTCGAGCCGGTCGGGCTCGGTGGCGGGGACGGTGGCGACAAGGAGGTTGGTGCGGACGTTGCCGAGAACCATGTTCTCCCAGAGGCGGCAGCCGTTCGGCTGGACTGCATTGAGCTCGGCTTGGACGGCCCCGACCTCTTCGGGAGTGACGTCGATGCGGTTCAGGCCAAAGTCGTCGAGCCACTGGTCGGCGAGGATGATTCCGTGTATGTCGCCCGTCGCGCGCTGGACGACGTCGAAGGTCGGGTCAGGGAACTTGAAGTAGGCGGTGGCCTGGCCGAGCGCGTTGGAATGGATGAGCCTGACGAGGCCGTAGCAGAGGCCGTTCCAGGCGTTCGTGCCTTCGCCGGCCCCTTCGAAGAGCGTCACGCGCTGTGTGCCGGCAATGGCGATGCCGTCGTTGCCGCCCGCGTAGTCGTAGGAGCCGTCGCCCGCGGCCTGCTGGCCATTCTGGTTGACGACCGCGTCGTCGGACATGCCATCGTGCCAGCGGTAGGTGCGGCGGGATTCCTCCATGCGGGCCGGCATGGCGATGACGGATGTCGCCTCGGCACCGTCGGTGCCGAAGACCCAGTTCGTCGTCGAATAAGCGATTGGAAGGATGTCGGTCGCGGGATCGGTGACGAAGCGGACGCCGCGGCGCGTGTCGAGCGCCACTTGCTGGAGGGCGGACTCTGACTTCGCGGCACCGCCCCGGGCAGCGGTCAGCGTCCAAGTGGTGTTCGTGGCGAAGAGGGCGAAGCCGTCGGCGTTGGCGTCCCAGACGATGCGGTGCGCGCCGGCTTCACGGGAAGGCTCGGTGGCGGACGATGTGTCGGCTGGGTCGAGGAAGGTGGCGGGGGCCGTGACGGCGTGGGTTGCCTCGTTGGTGAAGGCGAACGCGAGGGTCCAGTCCGTGATGTCGCCCGCGACGACATAGTCGATGTCGACCAGGTTGTTCCACGGATAGCGCTGGCGGACGGCGAGAAGCTCGACGCCATCCCGGCGGCGGACGAGCCGCACCTCCGCGCTGTAGTCGGGCGTGGTGGTCGTGGTTGTCACCTCCTCCAGCTTGGTGATGTTGTAGGTCTCCTGTGCACGGCCTGCCGACAAGGAACCGGAATAGACATCCGTGCGATCCGCGGGAATGGTGGAATCCGTCGCAAGGCCAATATCGGTCAATTTCGGATAAGATGAGAGGTCGAGCGTTGCGGGATCGAAATCCTTGAGGATCCTGATGGTGTAGACGAGGCTGGATTTCTTGTACGCCGCGATGTAGGACTTGCCGTCCACCTGGATCTGTCCGGCCGTCCAGTTCCCGGACGTGGCTGCGGTCAGGCATTGGTTCGCGTCGTCCCAGTAGAGTTGCGTCCGGTACCTCATGTCGTGGGCGGACGTGTAGGCGTAGAGGTACCAGTTGTATTTGAACGTGGAAGCGTCGGCCGTTGTCGTCGTTTCCTGCATCGCCGTCGTGGTTGTCGAGGTGCCCTTGTCGCCGTAGTCCGCGTACCAGCCCGCGTGGTCGCTGGTGAATGTGCGGTCGTAGGGATGGACGCCCGGATTGTTTGCGTCGTAGCCGCTGGAGAGGAAGATGTCGGAATCCTCGCCGCCTGCGTCGAGAAGCGGGTCTGTGAGGCCGATGTCCGAGCCTTCGAGGGAACCGGAGACGTAGAACGGGTAGGAGTGGCCCAGGCAGTAGAGGTTGCTGTCCTTGCGCTCGCTTCCGGCGACATTGCCGGATACGACCATTGAGCCGGAAATTGTGAGTTTCGAGTCCGTATCGTAGTAGATGCCGCCCGCGCTGTCATCTCCCGTGGCGACGTTGCCGATGACGGAGACATCCTTCATGGTCGTTCCGATGGTACCACCATCCTTGTTGCCGATCAGCAGCACGCCGGCGGCATGATCGGCCGTATTGCTCGCGACGGTCGTACCGTCCATGGCGAGCTGCGTCCAGTAGTTGAAGACGGCCACGCCGCCGCCCTCTTCGGCGGAGCACCCGGAAATCGTCGCTGCGCCGATGGAGGTGTGGACGGCGGGGCGGATGCGGACAAGGAAGACACCGCCGCCGTAGTTGGCGGTCTCGCAATCCGCAATGGAGCCGCCATTGATCCAAAGGCCCGGAGCCGGCGCGTAGGCTGCGGCAATGGCCGCCTTCTCCTCCTCCGTGGCGTCAATGGGAGCCGTTTTGAATTCGTTCATGCCGTTGACGACGGGGTCGTAGCCGATGGCCTGGACATTGAGGTAAGCCTGGCCGTAGGCGGCGACGCCTCCGCCCATAAAGGCGGATGAGCAGCCACGGATGGCACCACCGTTCATTACGAAGGCGCTGTCAATCCAGCCGTAGGCGTTGTGGTTGTACATGGAGTCCTGACTGGCGATGAGTGCGACACCCCCGCCGGCGCCATGCCCCGTGTCGGCAGTGCAGTTCTCAATGACGCCGCCATTCATGACAAACGCAGACGAGCCGTAAACAAGCACGCCGCCGCCGCAGGTGGAGGGTATCATCCAGGAAGATTCCGTGTAGGTGCTTTGAACGAAGCAGCCGGAAATCGTGCCGCCATCCATGATGAATCGTCCGCCATCCACGGCCGCCACGCCGCCGCCGAAGCAGACGGATCCGCCATTGATGCCGCAATCTCGGATGACGCCGCCATGCATGTGGAACAAGCCTCCTTGAACCGTCGCGCCGCCGCCGAAAAAGTTCCGGGTCACGCAGTCGCGGATTACGACGCCGTCATACAGGTGGATGGTTCCGCTTCGGTACGCGTAGAGTGGGCCCGCCGTGTCGTTGGATGCCGCCCGCGTGAGTGTCAGCGCGCTGGCTTCGGCGTCGCCGTCCCTGCCGAGATTGAGGATGGCGCCGTTGGAGACGTAGAAGTACATGTCGTTGCCCATTCCCGCCGCATTGGACAGAAGAATCGTGTGGCCGTTGCCAAGCAGGGTCGTCGCCGTCCCGGCCGTGGTGAATGAGGCGCCGGTGCAAGGTGAAAGATCCGCCTGGAGGGAGATCGTGAAGACCCCCGAATCCACCACCTCGGCGCCCCCCACCATGACGGTGCGGCCGGATGTCCAGCCGTTGACGACCGCAAGAGCGCTTGTAAAGCCGTTTGTGGAATGAACGGCCAGAATGGTCTCCGCCGTACCGGAAGCAGTCAGTTCGTAAGTCGTCTCACAATCCGCCGCCAAGACGCGTCCGCCGAAACACAGGAGCCCAAGAATGATGGAAAGCCCCTTTAACCCGGTTCTAGTGTCCCGTGCGATTAGTCTTGAGCAATATGCGAAGCCAGCCGTTGAGAGACGAGGAGGAAGCCTTGAGCGTTGTGGACCAACGTGATGGGCTGACGACGAAGGATGTCGGCGGCTGGCAAGGCATAGTGCCAAGGATTTGATGCACGGGACACTAGGGCGACGACATCCCCGCCCCCTGCCAGACGAGCGGAAGAAACCGCAGAGGCCGCAGTGCCTCCTCCTCTTCGAAAGGCCGGCAATCTGGCGCACCGTAGTGAAGACGCAAAAACCAACTGATTTCATTGTCGCAACTGCAAGCATGTCCTGCTCTGGAACTACACAAGTGCCTCTCTGGGCAGAGGAAAAAGAGGACGCCGCACCATCGCCTGGCAACGAATGCCATGCAAGCGCCTCGTCCGAAAAGTCCTAACCTATTTGCTTAGTCCTGATTCCGCCATGCTTCATCCTCGTCGTTAAACGCGAACGAGTGCGCTTCGCGACTCGTCCGCGCCTGACGAAACCAAGCCCGAGCAACGAGATCGGATTTTATCCGACAAGACACTAGGCATCAAATGGGGAAAATGTCTTACAAAGTTAGTATTGATTATAAGGGTTGGATGCCGGGCCTGTCAAGTGCGAGGATGCGCCAGCAAAAATTCAAAATGGCGGCGGCGGCTGGCGAGATCGAGGCGCGCATGACAGAGGCGCGGATGCGCATGACCGACGAGCAGCGCGCGGAGATTCCGCCGTTCGTGACGAAGGAGGTCGTGCGGCGGGACCAGTTCGGCGCGCTGGCCGACAGCTCCTACGAGGCGCAGAAGGCGGAGATGGAGCGGATGCGCGCCGAGGACGCCGGCCAGCAGCAGGGGGCGAGGCGGTGGAGCATCGCATTCGCGCTCGCTAATCGGCAGGACAGCACAACTACCTACACGGACTCGCATGGGAGAAAACGGACGCTTCATGTCGTGGAAGGAAACCGCAGATACGGCTGGCGCAAAATCGCCTACAAGCACTGCGTGGACTTCGGCACGGCAAAAACTGGCGGCTTCACGCTTGACGAGCTGCGCCGCTACGAGCAGAGCATCCTCAAGGACGGCGCAAAGACATTCGACAAGGCCACGGGGCGGCGCACTTTCACATGGAGGTCGCCGGAGGGAGTGACGTTCACAATCGGCACATACATCGAGGGCAAGGGGAAGAGCGCCCGCGAGGTCGTGAACACGGTATACACGAACCGCTCCTACAAGCAAACAAAAATGCTTGGGACACATTCTTCGGGACAAGTCCCTAGGGGTCAACCAAGCACGGAGAATATCGTACCACAACGCCCCGCGCCTGTCAAGCGCAACTCCATCTCCATCACGGGGCCGGACGGGCGGATGGGCTTCGGCGGGGAGAGCTACGTCGTGGCGGCGATAGCCACGGAGGAGGCGAAGAACCTCCGCCTCAACGGGGCGAACTCCGCAGAAATAGCAGAGCGCACGGGCCTGGCCGTCGACATGGCGGACGGAAAATGGAAGCCAGTATGGGAAATCGGCCCGCAGCAGGGGGCGAGGCGGTGGAGCATCCAGCTCTCCGCCGAAGGCGTGTCGCATGACGAGGCCAAGTCCAGGCTAGATGCTTTGCAAGGTGGAACCTTTGAGAACCGGGAGACAAAGATAAGGGCAAGACTTTCATCCACCGGCGCTGGAAAGCTAATAAGCAACCCCGCTGTCAGAAAAAGCATGGCCAATGGTTTCACAGCGCCCCAGCACAACGAAATGGCTGCAAACATAGACCGTCTTTTTACAGACGCCGTGCTTGCAGAAAGCAGGCCGGACAAAAACAAAGACCCAAACATCAAGAGCATCAAACGCTTCGTGGCTCCTATGGCGCTGGGCAACGAGGAGAATGCTGCGGCGTGGATAACCGTCAAAGAATCCACGGAACACGGGCACCGCATCTATTCCGTCGAGGAAATAAAGATGGCGGCGCTGTCCCCAACGGTGAGAAGAGTTCTCGCGAACCGCAACTCGGCTGACAGCGCCGCATCTGATACTTCCACTTTACCACAACGCCCCGCGCCTGTCAAGCGCAACTCCATCTCCATCACGGGGCCGGACGGGCGGATGGGCTTCGGCGGTGAGAGCTACGTCGTGGCGGCGATAGCCACGGACATCCTCGTCGGCAAGAAGCGCCCGTACATCGAGTACGAGCGGCTGAAGCGCATCCTCGCGCCGAAGTTGGAGGCGGACGTGGCCTCGCTCGTCGCGGAGGCGAGAAGCGCGGTGCGCGGCGACGCGGCGGCGATTGCGGGCGAACTGCTCAAGGCGGGCCGTCCTGGCGACGCGGTGAACGCCATCGCGGCGGAGGCCGAGGCCGCGAGGATGGGCGACGCGCTCTACGACGCGGCGATGGGCGGGACGCGCGCCACCGTGCGGCAAAGGCTCGACCTCATGAGCGCCCGCAGGGGCATGACCGCCGAGCAGCGGAAGGCGGCGCGGGAGATCACCGACCGCATCATGCTCCTCATATCGTCGGGGAGCCAGATGCGCGCGCGCCTGCAGGACCAGTACAAGCGGGAGTTCCGCGACGCGCTGTCGGACGCGGCGCAGGCGAACGGCATGACGGCCCGCGCCCCTGGCGGATGTCGTGTCCGTTAGCCGTTCTCGCCCGAGGCCGCCGCCGTACGCTCGGCGATGACGCGGTCGAGAATGGCCTGGATTTCATCGCGGCACTGGCCGCAGGCGCCACCCGCCTTGCAGTAGTCGGTTACTTCCTCGACGGTGGAGAGGGCGTTCTCCGTGGCAACGCGCTCAATCTCCTCCTCGGACACATTGAAGCACTTGCAGACGATCTTCTCCTCTCCGAGATCGCGGACGACCGTCTCGCCGGTCCGGTAGTTCCGAATGGCCGCTTCAAGGGCCTCGCGGCCCATGACGGAGCAGTGCATCTTCTGCACGGGAAGTCCGCCGAGATAGTCGGCGATCTCCTTGTTCGTGATTTTCTCGGCCTCTTCGAGGGTCTTGCCCTTGACGAGCTCCGTCAAGGCCGAGGAGGACGCTATGGCGCTTGCGCAGCCGAATGTCTGGAATTTTACATCGGCTATGCGGCCCTGGCCATCGAGCTTGAAGGTGAGTGTGAGCGAATCGCCGCAGGCGAGCGAACCCACGGTACCCGTTCCGTCCGGATTGTCAACCCTGCCGACGTTGCGGGGATTACGGAAGTGGTCGAGAACCTTTTCTGTGTAGTTCCACATATGAGTTCAAAGTTGAAAGTTTAAAGTTGACGCCCGCATTTGGCGCATCGCAGGCCGATCGCGAACGGTTCAACGGTTAAAACGAATCAGTGCTTGAAAGAGCGCTGCCCCGTGAAGACCATCGCGACGCCGGCGTCATTGCAGCAGTCGATGACGTCCCAGTCGCGGATGGCGCCGCCAGGCTGCACGATCGACGTGATTCCTTCGCGAATGCCTACTTCGGCTCCGTCGCGGAAGGGGAAGAAGGCGTCGGAGACCATTGCGCAGCCGGGGAGTCCGCCCTTCTCGGCGCGGGTCTGTTCCATGATTTCCGCCTGCTTGCGCGCTCCGTCCTCCTCGCCGAAAACGAGGCGGAGGTCGTTGTAGGGCTTGCCGTACTTCTCCCAGGCGATCCAGTCGGCATGCTTCGTGTAGGCCTTGTCGCGCGCGATTTCGGCAACGCCGACGCGATCCTGCTCGCCCGTGCCAATGCCGACGGTGCAGCCATCCTTCACGTAGAGGACGGAGTTGGAGGTGACACCCGCTTCGACAAGCCAGCCGAAGATGAGATCCCCGTATTCCTTCGCCGTCGGCAGGCGCTTGATGCGGTGCTGCTCGATGCGCGTCTCGCCGGTGGCCTTGTCCGTGACCTTGCGGTCGCAGTAGGCGGGGACAAGGTCCTCGGGGCGGCGGGCGTTGGCCGAGAAGGAGGTCTGGGCGACGATGCCGCCGTCGATGAGCGACTTGAAGTCGACGACATGCTTCGCGACGAAGTCCGTCAGGCGGGCCATGTTGCGGACGCGGAAGACGCGGAGGTTCTTCTTCTGGGCGAAAAGGTCCATCACGCCGGGCTCGAACTCGGGCGCCACGACGACTTCGGCGTAGTTCTCGCAGATCAGCTTGGCGGTTTCGGCGTCGCACGCGCGGTTGAGGGCGATGGCGCCGCCGAAGGCGGCCAGGCGGTCGGCCTTGTTTGCGCGGAAGTACGCCTCCGCGAGCGTGGCGCCATAGGCGACGCCGCAGGGGTTGTTGTGCTTGAC
>JAEEGL010066224.1_pt1 | contig 14543 bp, 17 predicted proteins | sample 9134231 | NCBI WGS metagenome assembly JAEEGL01 (sample SAMN16246548, study PRJNA631951) | gut metagenome | biome: gut microbiome; feature: rumen; material: fiber-attached | host: Bos | place: Iran: Karaj | collected 2018-10
TCACGACGAACACCTTCCCGAACCTCTCCTTCGTCGACGATCCCGGGATCCTCGGCGTCACGACGAACGTCACCGTCTCGGCGGTCACGAACACGTGGAAGGTCTACGAAAAGACCGTCGCCTCGACAAACGCGATCGCGAGCGGAACCGCGTCCGGGCATCTCGGCGCGAGCTCCCTGACGAACGCCGTATATCTCGCGCCCGGCGAGAAGCTCATTTTCACCGGCACGGCCGTCGGCGGATGGATGCGCCTCATCTTCGAGTAGACACCCATGCCCATGACCTTCCGGATTCCGGCGGAAGCCTTCGCGCCCTTCTACGACACGCCTGTCGCGTTCTTCGGAACGCGCACGGGCGCACGCCCGGTCGCGTTCACGGCCGACTGCATGGTGTCCCACGAAGCGGCAACGGCGGACGGCGAAAGCTACGCGCCGACAAGGGAGCGCATCTACACGATCTCCATCCCGAAGTCGGCATGGAAGGACGCAACACCCCCGCAGATCGGCGACTGGATGCGCATCGTCGGCGAGGAGCGCGTCGTGCAGCAGTCCGCAGAGTACGACGAAAACCAGGGCGACTACGTGATAACCGCATCGTGGAAACCCGACAGGAGGCCGGCATGGTGAACGTCCAGTTCAACGCCGACTACGAGGGCAAGCCCCTCGCCGTGCTCTCCGACCTAATCAGGGAACGCCAGCGCGTCCTCGGCGAGTCCGCCCAGGACGCCGTGATCGCAACCGGCATCAACGCGCTCATGTCCCTGCGCGCCCTCACGAAGGTCGCGCCGAAGAACGCCCGCAAGTCCGAGTATTCGTTTGTCCGCGACTACACGAAAGCGCCATACATCACCCACAAGGATCGCCGCAGACATGACCCTTACGGTCAAGGGTTAAGTCGCCGATGGAGGTTCACCCATCTTCCCGGAACATCCGCCGAACGCTCATGGATAAAATACCCCTACACCGGCCGGCATCTCGGCAAAGGCGGCAAGATGGTCGGCGGCGACAAAACGGCGGAGCACAACGAGATACTCCGCTATATGGGTCTCCGACCAATCAAGCGCAGAGGTCTCGCGAAAACCGTTCTGGGCGCAATGATGAACGAAATCTCGAACCGACCTGGGCGCAATTTCGCAATCGAGCTCCAAAGGTTCCACAGGGGCGAACGAGGCACGATGCCTAAAGGCGGGACATACTACGTGCATGGATTTAGTCATGGCGCATTCGGTTATACTCTCAATCTCGCAGACCGCCTCAACTACGCCGTCGATGCGCTCAAGGGCGGCCGCGCTTCCGTGGACCTCGCGCTGAAGAAGGCCGCGAACAAAACGGCGGGCATACTCGCGAAGGTCGCGGAGAAGAAGTTCGGAGAGAAGATCTCCGCCCCGTTCCCGGAAGTCAAGGGAAGGAAGGTCTCATAATGGCATCGATAGTGAAGCAGATCGAGGCGGCGACGATCGCCGCGCTTTCCTCCGCGCTCGACGGCGCGGCTCGTGTGACGGGATTCCGCCAGTCCGTCGCAGAGGGGTTCGTCAAGACATCCGACGGCGACGGGCGGCCAGAGGTCATCGTCTCCGTCTCTTCGGCCACCTCGCAGAGCTACGGCTCGCCGGTTCTCGAATACGGGGTCGCGGTCCAGGTGCGCCTCGAATGGAGCGACGACCCGACGCTCGCGAAGTTCGACGAAACGGCGGCGGCGGTCGAGGCGCTTCTCATGCACTGGAACCTGCGCGAGGGCCGCGACGACATGGCCGCCGCGCTGACGACGGACAACTTCCGCGCCGACGGATTCAAGCTTTCCGACGGCGGCGGGGACTCCGCCGACGTCTCGGGCGACAGGCCCGCCATTTCCACGTCCCAGGGCTTCTCGGTCATGGGCGTATATCAGACACCAGAAGAAACACAAACACAAGAGGAGGCATCGTAAAATGTCATTCCCTGCAAAGACAGACTACTTCGGTCTCGCGACTTCGCTCTCGTCGTCGCTGACCCTAAAGAACTCGTCGCTCAACGACTCCGCGAACGTCGTCGAGGCACAGGACGAGAAAGGCGACGTCGTCGCGCACGAGGTGCTCGACCCGGCCGCGTCCCCTTCCGTCACCTACGAGGTGAAGGACGACGTGGACCTCGACGACATCACGCTTGGTGCGATCACCACCATCGGCACGGGCGCGGCCGCCCGCGCGTTCGCCATCGAGAGCGTCAGCGTCAACACCGCGCCCGCGACGGTTCCGGAGCTGACCGTCTCCGGCCAGGAGGTCGAGGCGGGCGCGACAACCGCGACGTCCACCACGATCGAGCTGCCGGAAGTCTCGCTCCTGAGGTGGCACGACGCGCAGATCATCGGCGAGGCGTTCGCGCTGTCCGGAACGGGCTGCTACCTCCAGAGCTGCAACTACACCGTGCGCGGCGACATCTCCAAGGCGACCGTGAACGGGAAGTGCGTGGCGCACGACATCCAGAACGGGCGCATAGAGTGCCAGGCGACGATCGTCAAGAGCAGCACGACCGTGCCGACGGTGACACCCGCGACGGGCTGGGTGATCACGTCCCCGCTCACGATCGACGAGCAGGACGAGCAATACCCGACCTACACGGTCACGCTCACGAAGTACCTCACTTCGGAGCACCCGGCGTCGAGCGGCACCTAAACCTTTCAACTTTTCAACCTTTCAACCTTTCCTATGGACGAGCTGGCGGTACAGACTCTGGAGCGGTTCGAGACGGAGGGCGTGAAGTGCGCCCCCCGCGACGTCGCGCGCTTAGACGCCGCCGCGCGGCGGATGCGCCGCGCCAAGCTCGCCGACGGCGAAGGGCTGCTTTGCGCCCCGCGCGCCGCCTTCTGCGGCGGCGTCGTCTTCCATGAGCCGACCGTCCAGAGCGACCTGTGGATGCTCGAGGTCGCGGGCGAGGTCATCCCGACCGGATGGATCGCCGAGGCGACCGGGCGCAACGCCGAGGTGCGTTTCTGGGTCCGTGCGTTCGCGCTCGCGCACGCCGACGAGCCGGGGTTCTTCTCGCGCCCGGAGATGCACGACGCCCGCGCCGTCTCCGCCGCCGTGGACGACTTCGCGCGCAAGCTCGCGGCGACGCGGCGGCAGGTCGAGGACGCGGTCGTGTACTGCGTGTTTGGCGACGACGAGGAGGATGCCGCGCCCGAGCCGCGCGAGGACGACGGCACGACGCGCCGCGACGACATCTACCAGGACCTCGCGGAGGCGGTCGGGCTGACCGGCGCGGCGATAGACGATCTGAAGCGCCTCACCGTGCCCATGCTACGCCGCGCGATCCGCCGCGCGTGGGAACTCGGCGAGAGGCAGTTCCGGAACGAGGAGGCGACACGCGCGCTCGTCGCGTGGCAAAAGCTCATCGAGGAGATCAGGGGGAAGGAGGCGCAAAAGTGAATCAGCTAACTGACCACGGCAGATGTACTTCCTCGACACCTGCCTCCGCAAGGAGCCAAGTGACAAGGGCGAAGAACGCGACGATGAGCAGCAGCGAGACGATCGCGCTGATAATGTCCCCGGCGTCATACGGTCTATCGTTGTCTTTTTTTTCCATGGGGGTATTATAGCATATGGCGAACGGCATAATCAACCTCATACTGAAGTCCGCATCAGTCGGAAGCGGATTCGACAACACGCTGAAGCAGACAGACGACCTCATTGCGAGAACCAACGACCTGTCACGGGCGAGCAATATCCTTGGCAAGGCGTTCGGCAACGTCGGGAACCTGGCGGGGCAGATGTTCGCCAACATCCTGAAGGGCGGCATCTGGGGCGCTGCGGCGGAAGGCGTGAAGTTTCTGATTGGCAAGTACAAGGAGCACAAGGAGGCGGTCGAAAAATCGCTTGAAGCGGAGCGCAAGGCGTTCGACGAGCGCGTGAAGAAAATTGACGAATACAGCAAGGCCATAGAGCGCGCCGACAAGGCAGCCGCAAAGGCGAACGCGCGCATTGACGCACTTGCCAAGGAACGCGACGAAATATCCCGCACCATCAAGGCGGAACTGGAGCTGGAACGCCAGCGGCGCATCTCGAAGGGCGAGAACCCCGACGAGGTGAATGCAAACATCGACGCGAGAGCTGCCTCCGACGCCCGTTTCGACAAAGCGCGCAAGGCGGCGGAGGAACAGCGGAAGGCCGAGAACTCCCTCGCCGCAGAACGTGAGAAGGCAAAGCTGGGGGAAGCCGCCGTAAACAAACTCATGGAAGAGCGGCGGCGTCTCGTCTATGACATCCACAGGCGAGCACAGACCGTATGGGCGGAAGAAAACGAATTTGCCGCCAGAAACGGGATTCAGCTCAAAGAACCGGACGAGGCCGCATATATGGCTGGACGCGGCGACAAAGACTACGAAGAGAAGAAGAAGCAGCTGGAGAGCCTCAACACGAAGATAGCCGCCGAACAGGATGCACAGGCCAAGCGCGTGGAGCAAGTCGCCAACGCCGAGAAGGGACGCCTCGCCGCGCTCGAGCGCGTCCGCGCCGTCGAGGTCGAAAACCACGCCGCGCAGCTGAAGGAGGCAAACGAAAAGGCGGAGGCCGAGAGGAAGGTCGCGGAGGAGATCGACAAGCAGCAAGACGCCATCTACGAGAAGCTAGAGGCAGACCGCGACGCCGAAGCGCAGCGCAAGCAGGACGCTGCCGACCGCGAGCAGGAGTTCATCCACATGCTCGAAGACGAGGAGCGGGAGAGGATGGACGCCGAGGAGGCGGTGGCCAACCTAATCAAGGCCCGCAAGGATTTGGAAGCGAAGCCAGTGGACGTCGAGGTGAACGAGCCCAAGCCCGTCAAGGCCGTTGTCGAGGTGAACGAGCCCAAGCCCGTCAAGGCCGTTGTCGAGGTAGATGTCAAAGGCGCGACAAAGGAGAAGCTTCGGGAACGGGCGCGCGAGGAACTCGCCAACGTCAAGAAGATACACAAAGCCCGGATGGAAGCGCTCGACAAGGAGATCGCCAAGGCGAAGGAGGAGGCCGCCGTCTGGGAACAGAACTCTCAGCGCGCCCGGGACTTCGCCCGCAACAACGGCGGCGGCTTCGCCGCGTGGAACGCCGTGCAGCGCGACGAGGCGAGGAAGAAGGAGCGCGGCGACAGGAAGCAGGCGAACGCCGTCAAGGTCGCCGAGGACGAGTGGAAGCGGCTCGCCAGGGAGAGCGAGAAGCGCGGCGACAAGATGAACCCGCTTCGCCGCCGGCGGATGGAAGAGCTCGCGGGATTCCTCGAACTTAACCGCGACCCGAACAAGGGCGAGCGCAAGGTCAAGGCGCTCGAGGAGAAGCGGCGCAGGGCCGAGGAGAAGATGCAGAAGGATGTCGCCGACATCGCGGTGGCGCTCAAGAACGGCGGCGTGAACCTGTAGGAGGACTTCGGACATGGCACTACTCACGACAGCGACATCGAACAACCGCGTGGTGGACACCGCGTTCGGCGTCACATACGCGCGCCGCAGGATATACGGCACCTGGACGAAGGTCGTGCTCAACGTCACGACGACCTACACATCGGCGTGGGAGTACGTCCGCCGCGCCGAGAAGTCGTACCGCTACGTCGGGCTCGACAAGGCGACCGCCGACACCGTCGCCGCCGCGCTCCGCTCGTACTACACCAGGGCGACGAAGGTCAGCGAGTTCGACACGGAAACGGGCTCGCAGACATACGGACAGTTCAAGCACGTCTCGGCGGGCGCCGTCCCCATGGCCGACGTCGTCGCGCAGCACGAGGACGGCGCGATGTGGAGCGTCGTCGTAAACGTGCACGAGGAGGACGCCCGAACGTCGCTCTCCGCGCTCGAGAGCTTCGCGTCGCTGTTTTCCGCAGAGAACCAGCGCGAGTACGACGACGGCGCAAGCGCGCCGGTGGAGGGCGACTGACATGGCGCGTCCGGCGAGAATAGAGAAGCTCCGCCACGGGAGGATCCTGTGCGGCGGTGCATTCAGCCTTTTCGTCGAGACGTGGAACTGGCTCACCTCGTACGTGGACAACATGAAGGGCGACTTCGAGGTGAACCCGAAGACCGGGTGCATATTCATCGACCGCACCAACCCGGACTCGCCGGTCGTCCGATTCCGCGCGGACCGGCTTCCGGCGGGCGGAGCTGGCGGAAGCGTGGAAGTCGCCGCCGACGGCCCCTTCTCGCCGATCTATGACGACGAAGGCGAAGACCCCGAAGTCGTGACAGGATTCTCGAACTGCTACTGGCAGAACTGCGGCGTCACGCAGCATATGAGCGACCAGTCGATTCCGGGGACGGACGGCTTCATAGCGCTCAAGGCCGGCGCGACGCCCTCGACGAGCGGGACGGCGACGCTCTATTGCTACGCCGACCTCGCCGCGCTCCAGGCCGCGCAGGGCGACGTCGAGTACTTCACCGTCCCGCTCTACCGCGTCGCATCGTCGAAGATAACCTTGGACATGCGCCGCATGCCGGTCGTGTTCACAGCGGAGGTACTGCCATGATCGCCGCGCTGTTCCTGTTCGCCGCGATAGTCACCGATCGCAACGACGTCACCCTCACGCCGCCACCGGGTGCGGCGTTTCGCGGCTCGCCGGGAATCGAATCTCGCTTCATCCCCTACGGAACATACACCGCCGGACGGGGCTCCGGCGAAGTCGTGCGCGTCACGGCCAAGCTCGCGGGCGTCGTCGCGTCCGCGTTCGACGGCGCGAACGAGCGCGGCATGGCGCGTCACGGATTCGGCCAATACGGCGAAACCGTCGTGACGAACAGCTGGATCATGTGCGCGACCAACACCGTGCGCGTCATGGACTACATCAACCGGGGCACGTACCCGCGCGGTGTCCCGGAGCACGAATGGTACACTTACACGGGCATCGGCCAGTCCGCGCCCTTCGAGCTTGCGCTTGCGCGTCCGGAACTGCGCGAGGACGGGTGCGGCAAGGGCGGAATCGCCGCCGACTTCGGCAGCCGCGCCCTCGATCGCCTCGTCGGCGAGACGAACGCCGCGCCGCCGATCGCGACTGCGTGGACGACGAACTACCCCTTCCGCGTCGCCATGTCCGACCGATGGGCGACAGTCTGGCCAATGTTCGCCGCGCTGACGCACGACACCTACATCTGGCCGACGAACGGCGCGACCGCCTACCCTCGCGACGCGCTCGTGGAATGGATGAATGGCGGCTTGTCGATCACCGCCGACTACTACGAGACGCCGACCGTGTGGGATGAATTCTACCTTCTCCGCGACGCGATCACCGCGACGCCGCTGACAAACACGATTTTGGACGTCCTCTCGGCGGACATGGGTCTCGCCGCGTCCAACTACACGCACTGGGCGACGAACACCGTGCGCCTCGATTGGAAGCGCCTCGGCATCATCTGCCAACTGGAGCGACAGATGGAAACCACCTACAAGAACACGTTCCCGAACACGCTGCCGTTCTTCAAGGGCAACGCGGCCACGGAGCGCATCTGGACGGGCACGGCGGAACCTGCCGCGCTCGACGAGGACGGCGAGGTGCATATCCACCTCGACGATGTGACGTGGACGCTCCACACCACGACGTCCGAGGTGGCCTACGTGCGCGCAGCGCAATTCGCGACGGAGCCGCCCGGGCCGACCATGCGTGCGACCAAGCCCGCCGTGACTGGCGGCGTCGGCGCGGGCGCGGACACCTCCGAGGCCGTGCGTCTCGAGACGGATCTGTTTCTCGCGCTCGTCATCGACTGCATGGGCCCCGGCTACGACCTCGACAGAGGCAACCACACATTCGATGCGGTGCTCAACCTGACCTTCCTCGAAGGGCCGCCGCGCGTCAACATCCAGTTCACCGATGTGCTTTGGGACGCCTGGCTCGACGTCACGAATTCGCAGGTACGCACGATCCAAGTGGGCGATGATCGCGAAGTCACGGCCAACCTCCGCAAGCACCTCCGCAAGTCCATATCTGCGGCGTTCACTCGCGCGCCGCAGACCGCCGAGGAAGTCGCCGAATTCGCCGAAACCGAGCGGCGCCTCCGCTATCCGTCCAGCGACTTCGGCCGGAGCTTCATCGGACGCCAGGAGTGCTACGCGATGGATCAGATGGTCGCGACGAGCAACACGGTCGCGGAGATCGTCGTCGGCATGTCCGGGCGGCTGTCTGCCTCGTACATCCACTTGCTCGGCGGCGACTACGGGCGGTGGTGGCGCATGAATCCCAAGAGCGGGGACGCGGCGGCAAACAGCAACCTCGACCGGCTCCTCGCGCTCCAGGGCGCGGTGCGTGCGAAGTTCTCGGAGATCTCCGGCTTCGAGTTCTACGCGGACGGCAAGCCCACCATATCGTCGGCGGACGTCGCGCAGCTCGACGCCGCGCTCGCCGGTGTCGACATCGTCTTGCAGTGCAATGTCGAGCCGTACAGCTGGGACGTCGCTGGCGGCGGTAAGGCGACGCTCACGAACGGCACCATCTACATTTCCTCCAACGTAGTCGTCGGCGAGTCCGGGATCGAGAGCGCGGAGATTGACGGACTGCTTGACGAGGACTGGGAGTGGCGCGTCTTTGGCGACGAGGACGGCGTGGACATCGGGTACCTCCGCTGGGAGTCCGCAGGCGTCTCGGTCACGCTCACGAACAACCTCACGTCTGCGGCGGTCGAAGGATGCGTCACACCCGCGCTGAAGACCGTCTGGAAGTTCAAGAACCTCCGCGACCCCGGCATGGACCCAGACCTAAACTCTTACGAGGAGACACCATGAAAACAAACTTAGTACACCTTCGCCCCGACAGGCTCGACCTCCCACTCGCGCCTTGCGCTTGCGGGCGGCTCTCGTCGGCGGTCATCACCGTCGGCGGCGACATCCCCGACGACGTCGACAACCTCGCGGTCTATGTCGAGTACATGGACGGCGACGCAAAGGACCGATACATCGCCTCCGGAACGCGGCGTGCCGACGGCACCTACAGCGTCTATCTCGCGCCGGCGTACTTCCCGGCGGCGTCCGACACGCTGAGATACCACGTCATCGGCATGGATGACCACAGCAACCCGCGCTGGCTCGGAAGCGGCGTGCTGCGCATCTTCGACAACCCGGCCGAGGGCGGCGGCGAGGTTCCGGACATCCTGCCACGCAACCTCTACGCCTACAACCCCGTGACCGGCCTCTACCACAAGCTCGTCGCGGAGGTCAACGATCTCGGCGAAATCTCGGTGTCCGTCAACCAGGAAGGAGTCAACCTATGAAACCGAAAACCCCCGCCATCCCCGTCCTGTTCTGCGCCATTCTTGGCGCAGCCACCCCCCTTCTCGCCGCCACCGTGCGAACGGCCAGCGAGACCTTCGTCACCAACAAAATCGCTGCGGCAGTCGCGGCTATCCCCGCGCCAGACTTCACCACGTCAAACGCGACGCTTGTGGCGACGATTGAGGAGGTCGCGCCCGCGCCCGGCAACTACGCCAACGTTTCGAACGCCGCCATGAGCGCGGCGGAGAAAGTACGCCAAGGACCCAGCGACTGGCAGCTACGACTTGGCAGTCCGTCGTACTCATATCTGCTGCGCATGGAATCTCCGACAAATTGGATATTCAGGTCATCATATCCGCGATTAGGCGGCCCATCTATTTCTTTGACCCGAAACGACATGGAAAATAGTTGGACGCTTGAATATGGCGCTGTAACTAGCGTATCTTACAACCCAGCGACGATCAACGCGCCAGCGTCCGCTCGAACGTTGTACTTTACCATAACAACAACGAGCCCCGTTGCGGGTGAGATACACTGCACGGCAGTCCGCACAAATGAAACGCAGAGTTCGAGCGTGGCATACCTCTCGGACATTGCCGCCGCCGTCACCGCAGCCGCCACCGCCTCGACCAACTACACCGACGCGGCGATCGCCAACGCCGCCACCGCCTCGACCAACCACACCGACGCAGCGATCGCCGCCGCCGCGACCGCCGCGACGAACTACACGGATGCGGCAATCGCGAGCATCGACATCCCCGCGCCCGGCAACTACGCCGCTGTCTCCAACGCCGCAATGAGCGCAGCGGCCGCGACCGCCGACGCAGCGACCGCCGCGACGAACTACACCGACGAGGCGGTCGCGAACATCGACCTCGCAGACTACTTGACCGTCGCAGAGACGCAGGCCGCGATCCAATCCGCCACGAACGACCTCGTCTCCGACGCCGAACTTCCCGGCGAGGTGTACCGCATCGTCGCGGGGACGAACATTGTGGACGTCGTGACGAACTACGACAGCGCAGTGCACGCCCCCGCGCGCTACCTGCAACAGCTCACCACGAACGGCGTCTGGAAAACCATCTGGGCGGAGACGAACGGCCTAGCCCGTACCCTCGCCGCCGCCAATGCCGCGACCGCCGCTGCGACAAACGCGCTCGCGCAGGTCAAGGCGGATAGGGCATGGTCCAAGTACACCTCCGCGCTCGGCGCGCCCGCGCCCGAGGGGACGACGTGGCTTTCCACGCCGACGACGGTCATCGCGGGCGGCTACGAGTATTCCCGCAACGTCACGTCTTCCGGACAGTACTGGTTCCTCACGTCGAACGGCATGACCCTCGACCAGGGCGCGACCAACTCGTTCCTCAACGTCGCCGCTCCGGACGGGACGCCGATCTTCCGCATCGAAAAGACCGATTCCCAGCTCGTCGGCGTGAACGCCTCCGCGATCTCGATGGTCGGCTCGGTCGCGGTCGTTTCCGTCCCCGTCGTCGGCGCGCACCCGCTTGCGCGCGTCTCGACAAGCCTGCGCAACGCGACCTGGCACAAAGAGACCGAGGACGGGATGCCGCAGGGTTCGCCCGCGTCCGTCACGTGGTCCGGCTCGTCCGGCGCGTGGGTCGCGACAATCGACTTCGGCAGCTCGCCGCAGGGTTTCTGCTACTTCGAGCAGGTGCTGGAGGGCATCACGAAGATCGTGAACGACGGCGTGACGGAGCTTTCGGGCGGCATCCTGTTCAACGGCGTCAAGTACATGCCGCACGTCAACGGCAACAAACTGGAGTTCGTCGCGCAATGAATATCGTAGTCACCATAGCGCTGATCTGGCTCATGCTCGTCGCGCTCGCCCTCGCGTTCGCGATTGCCGCCCAGGGCGCGGGCCAAAAACTCGCCCGCCGGCGAGGCGAATCCGCCGCGCTTGCCGTGCTCGCGCTCGCGGCCACGCTTTGCGCGCAAAAGGCGGTGACGACGCGCTGGACGTTCGACAGCTACGTGCAGGACGCGGGCTGCTGGGTGTCGAACTCCACCGTGCACGTAGAGCTCGCGCAGCGCGTGCCCGGCATCGACCTGTCCGGCTCGCCGGTGCTGCTCTATGCCCGCGAGATCGGCGTGGACGATCCGGAGGCGTGGACGGAGCTGCTGCCGCGCCGCACGTTTGCGGAGCTTCCGGCGGACTACGCGCTCGAGAACGCGACGAACCACGACTTCACCGTGTTTGTGGACTACGTGCCGCCGCCGACGGTGCACACAAACGGCGTCTGGCAGATGCGCGGCATCGAACTCGGCCGCGACGCCGACGCCGCGCGCTACGCCTTCCCGAACACGGCAACGAAAAACACCATCCCGTTTGACGCGGAGATCGAGTATCTTGAATCGTCGGGTACGCAGTACATCAACACAGGTGTCGTTTTCAGTTTCAACGACGACCTCTCCATTTCAGGTTCCATAGTCAACCTAAGCAACAACAGGTCTATCATCATCGGAAACTATGACGCCAATCAAGTGGCGTGTCTCAACATAGAATTTGGTGGAACGTCTAACAACAAGGCGCGACAGTTTAGGTGCTACACGACGAAGAAAGGCTCGCCTACGGTGGAGCGGTGGTTGAACGCAAGGCCGCTGAATACATTGATAGATTTCTCGTTTACATACACGAAGCAGGGGGATGCGGTCTATGTGTCGGACGGCGTGAACTCTGCCACGTTCTCGCTCGTGAGCGGTCAAATCACGCCAACCTCACGGGCTTTGGCAATGTTCCTCGATTACCGTCCGAACAACGCGGTAATTGCCTATGGCATACGGATATATTCGTTAAAGATTTGGAAAGACGGCGTTCTCGTTCGTGACTATATCGCCGTGCGCAAGGATGGCGTCGGCTATATGTACGACCGCGTGAGCGGACAACTCTTTGGCAATGCGGGCACGGGCTCGTTCGTCCTCGGACCAGACCTTAGGTGAACACAAAAAAAAACGGAAGGAGAAAACCATGAAGAAACTGACAATAACAACAGCGACATGCGCCCTGGCGCTCGCCCTCCACGCGGCGACGACGCCGACCCTGCCGACGCTCTCGGAGCTTGCCGAGCGCGTGGCGACGATAGGCACGCGGTACGACGCGGCGACGAACGCGCTCGCCGCGTACCGTGCCGAGAACTCGCAGCTGCTGTCGGCGGTCGCGGACCTGCACAACAGCTTCGCGGCGGTCTCCAACGCGGTCAGCCTCGTCGAGCGGAAGTGCGAGACTGACGCCTCGTGGCGTCGCGCGTACCACCAGGGGCTCGCGGCACAGACGGTCTGCACGAACGAGTTCGGCATCATCTACCGCGTGGACATCTACGCCGACGGCTACGTTTACGCCGACTACAAGGCGCACACGCCAAGCGCGCCCGACCCTGAGGCGGAGGCGCGCGCGAAGGCGCTGATCGCGCAGAAGCGCGAGGAGGCCATCGCCGCGATGGAGCGCGCGCGGCTGCCCGAGCGGGTCGCGGCGATTCTCGCTGCGCGGCGAGCGGCGGCGGCGACGACGAACGAAGTCACGGTGGTGGAGAGCCACTAACCCATCGCCGACGGAGAGGATGAGTGACATGGACGAAGTTCTGAAGAACACCCTCACCGCCAACCTGAAGGCGGCCAAGACGGCCGAGGAGCGCGACCGCGCCTCGACCCTCGCCCTCATAGCCCTCTGCGACTGCCAGTACAAGACCGCGCAACGCGTGAAGGCGCTCACGTGGAAGGTCATAGCCCTCGCGCTCGGCTCTGGCACCGGCCTCGGCGCGATAGTGTCCAACTTCCAAACGATCATCAAGTTCTTCGGCCACTCCTAAGCCGACCCCAACCGCCCTAAAAGACCCTAACTGCCCCTAAAAGACCCTAACCCCAAAAACACCATGGAAATCGAAACAGTAAAAGCCCTCTACAAGCGTGCCGTCGTCGCCGACCTCGACGGCATCGACATCCTCGCCAAGCTCACGGACGAGGAGCTTGGCGACTACTACAACGGCATCGGGCCGGAGTTCCTTCCGCCGTCCGTCCGCGAGAAGGTCACGCAGCACCTCGCGCTGTTCGAGCCCGCCGCGCTGATCCACGACGTCCGAAACGAGTTCTCGGACGGCACGCGCGAATCGTTCCACCGCGCGAACCGGGAGTTCCTCGCGAACTGCCGCAAGCTCGCCGCCGAGAAGTACGGATGGTGGAACCCTCGCCGCTACATCGCCCGCGACGTCGCGAAGATCCTGTTCAAGTTCGTCGAGGCCGAGGACTTCGGCTGGCCCGCATGGCTCCAGGCGAAGGAACGCCACGAGCAGAAGATTTCCGGCAATTCCGCCGGGAAGTAAAAAAAGGAGAAAACCATGAAGAAACTGATGATGGTATTCGCCGTGGGTGCGGCGATTGTGATGACCGGGTGCAGCACGCCCGGCAAGATGCGCGACATCGAGCTCAAGGGCATGTACGTCAACGGCTATTCCGAAGTGCTGGCCATCGGCAGCGGAAAGCTCACGTCCATCCCCGGCGAGCGCGAGGCTCTGGCGGCGCACTACGAGGAGGACACCGCGTGGCTGCAGCCGAACGTGAAGACTCACAAGATCGACATCTTCATGGTCGGCACGAACTCGACGACCAACGCTAATTCGATCATCAGCAACATCTGCAAGGCGTTTGCAGATGTCGCGCCGACGATCGCGAAGGAAAACACGGAAGTCGCCAAGGGCGTCGCGACAGTCACACCGCTCGGCGTGGTGAAATCCGGCGGCGAAGTGCGCAAGGCGGTCGAGAGCGTCAAGGCGACGGTCAAGGGCGCGACGGCGAACGGGACTGCCGCGACGAGCGGGACGGACGCGGCAGGGACGGCTGCGGCGGTTCGACCGGCGGAGGACTGCCCCGACTGCACGCCGTAGTCCAATGTGTACCCCCCCGGCCCAGGGACACCTGACCCCCACTTGACGCGAGACGCCCGTGCGCGGAGAGGCCGAAACAGGGCGACCTTAAAACCATCTGGAAGTTCAAGAACCTGCGCGACCCCAACCTTTAGCCCGTCGCCCGGCGAGCATGAAAAACCCCGGAGAGGTTAGGGCCTCTGCCGGGGTGTGCCTGCCTTGCGGCGGCGGTTCGAATTTGTTTCAATTCACGCCCTTGCGGGCGACCGTCCGAAACGGAGTGCTCCGAACGGACAATAGTATAGCATAATTATGGGCGCAATGCAACCCCCTCCAGGAGCTTGCGCACATTTTCGCCCGCCGTAGTCCTGTGCTGCGGCGGGCTGGTTGTCACCCAAGCGCCTCCACGGCGTCCCGCGCCTTCGCGATTATCTCGTCTTCGAGGGCGTCGTATGAATAGCGGTCGGTGATGCGCGCGCCCA
>JAEEGL010475434.1_pt1 | contig 14543 bp, 9 predicted proteins | sample 9134231 | NCBI WGS metagenome assembly JAEEGL01 (sample SAMN16246548, study PRJNA631951) | gut metagenome | biome: gut microbiome; feature: rumen; material: fiber-attached | host: Bos | place: Iran: Karaj | collected 2018-10
ATCGAGGAACGTGCGTTCTCCGGCTGCTCCCTGGAGTCCGTGGATATGCCATACGCCACGTCCATCGGGAAATTGGCGTTCCAGGACTGCTCTTTCCTGGAGTCCGTGGATATGCCATACGCCACGTCCATCGGGAGATGGGCGTTCCAGGGCTGCACCTCCCTCGCCACCGTGTCCATGCCATCCGCCACGTCCATCGGGGGCGCGGCGTTCGAGGGCTGCACCTCCCTCGTATCCGTGACGATCCTGTCCTCGGTCGCGTCCATAGGGGACGGCGCGTTCGAGGGCTGCACCTCCCTGGAGTCCGTGTTCATGCCCTCCGCTACGTCCATCGGGGAGTCGGCGTTCCGCGGCTGCGCTTCCCTCCCCTCGGTGGTCCTGCCGGACTCCCTGGAGTCCATCGGAGAACGCGCCTTCTACGGCTGCGTGGGGCTCGCCGACGTGTACAACCGCAGCGCCCTCAAGCTGACGAAGGGGAGCGAGGACAACGGCTACGTCGCGTACTACGCCGAGAACGTCTTCGTCGCGGACGGGGGGTGCGGGGAAGGCCTCGCGTGGGCGCTCTCCGACGAGGGCCTGATCCGCATAACCGGATCCGGGAGCATGCCGGACTGGACCGACGCCTCCCAGGCGCCGTGGCACGGGCACAGGGACGCGATAACGTCGGTATCGATCGCGGGCGAGGCGTCGGTCGGCTCCAAGGCGTTCTACGGATATTCGGCACTGGCCGCCGTCGACCTCGGCTCCGCCACGTCGGTCGGATCCAAGGCCTTCTCCTACTGCGTCGCGCTGGAGTCCCTGACGGTCCCCGGAGGCGTGCACAGCGTGGGCACGTACGCCTTCTGCAAGTGCACCGCCCTCGAGACCCTCGCGGTCGGGGACGGCGTGCGGAAGGTCATGGCCAGTGCCTTCAGCGGATGCAAGGCCCTCGAGGGCGTCTCCCTGCCATCCTCGCTGGCCTACCTCGGCGCCAACGCCTTCCACGGCGTGGCCTTCGCCGACCAGTACGGGAACGCGCTGGAGCCGACGCTAAAGAACCTGCGCGGGCACGACTTCTCCAGGTCCGGGAAGGCCCTGCGCATGGTCACCGGCGAGGTCACGGAGTTCTCCGTGGGCGGGATAAGCTACGCGGTGACCTCCCCCGGCGCCGTGGCCGCCACCGGGCACGAGGGCGGTGTCTCCTCCGTGCCCTGCGAGGCGTCCTACGGGGACGTCACGTACGCCGTGACGTCCATAGGGAACAGTGCCTTCCTGAGGTGTGGCACGCTGACGTCCGCCGACCTCAGCAACGTGAGGACGCTGGAGTTCAAGGCCCTCGGGAACTGCACCGGGATCCAGCACATCGTCTTCGGCGACTGCCTGGAGTCGATCGGCTCCTACGCCCTCTACGGCCTGTCCTTCTACGACGGCGATGTGAAGCTGCCCGTCACCCCGGAGGCCCTGAGGGGGCACTCGTTCTCGGGGACCGGCGGGGTGCTGTATCAGACATCTTGAAACCATGGGGCCGCAAGGCCCCGTCTTCCCGTTGCCGGAGGGCGACGCCTTCCGGCCGCGTCCTTTCCTAAGCATCAACGGGGGCCCGGAGGCCTCCTCCTTTTCCGAACTCCTCCACGTGGGCGCGCCGTGGCCTACTTCGGATCTACATCGCCCGTAAGGACGCCGGAGACGAACCTGGGCCCCTCGCTCGATGCGGCCCTTATGGCCAGGACGTCCGCCCTCTCGAACCCCGTGTCCATCATCATCGATGCGAGCGAGGGGAGGTTACTGGCGACGACATCTCTGCTCCGATGTCTGAAGATCGTTTCGAAGCCGTCTGAAACTGCCCCCATCCTGTCGTCAACGCGTGCGCCTTCCAGGGGACCCGGTAGATCACCTCTCACAGAGTTCTTAAACCCTCGTAACCGCCGGGACCTTTCTCTTCGACACCCTGGCCCTATTTCCGATGCCCTTGGGACTAGGTGCGGGTACGTGGTGGCGTGACGGCTTGATAGGCCTGAGTTGACGGAATGCGGATCGAGCAATCGCGACGGATCTGCAAGGGCGGTTTCGGCTCGCGATTCCCTGCGCCTCTGGGACGTGCAGACGACCTCGCCGTTGGACGCGACGAGGTTGAACATGAACTTGCCGTTCTTCGATTTGGAAATGACGAACTTGCCCATGGACGTCTGACGCGCCCATGGGATAAAAAAGGGTTGCCGAGCCCCGCATCGGGCTCAGCCAATGGAAATTATTTTGGTGTATAGGAGCGGGGGGCCTCGATGCCCTGCCTTTCAAGCCACTTGAGGATATAGTGCATCATAGCCAGATAGTTCTCGTAGGCGAACGCCCCCTACCACTCCCTGACGTAGTCCCCGAGCCCGGTGCGCTCGAAGTAGTCCAGGGTCTCTCGTCGGTCATGCCGTGGTAGACGGCGAACGTGTGCCCCACGTACTCCACGATGTCCTCCGGGCTGCACTTTTCCCTTGACATTCATCCGGACCTCGGTGGCTCCCACGTATTTCAGGTATTTATCTATGGCTCCCTGGGAGCCGAAGAAGTACTGCTCGCCGTAAGAGGTGAGATCCAGGTCGCGTAGCGCTTTCTCCACGTCGTCTGGACCTCTAGGGCTTCTCCTGTATTCATCCAGTACCTTTTCTATTCTGTAATCGGAAGACGGCCTGATTACAATCCCGTCGAAGGATGTGTGGTATTCTATGTTGGTGTACCGTTCATCCTAGTTGCGCTCGACGAGATTCCGATGCCGAATCGGATTGGAAATGCGGCAACGATCTGATAGGATGTATCGAAAATGCGGTATTGAGAATATGGGGTATCAGGCCGATATACGATTAGGATTCCCTGAACGGCAGTCCGTGGTCTAATACATCAGGGCTGTCGTGATCGATGGCGCGACATCCATCGGGCCGAACGCGTTCTACAAGAACAACGGCGTGGCCTCCGTGGACCTCTCTACCGTCGCCTCGGTGGGAACCGATGCGTTTCCGTACTGCAACGGGCTGGAGACCTTGGTGATTTCCGGAAGCCTATCCTACGCGGGGGCGTACGCCTTCTTCATACGTTGTCAAGACGCGGGCGGCAGGCGGATGTCCGGATACGGACAAGAGGAGTCTGGTCCTATCTGAATAAAGAGGCCTGGAATCGTCTTCTTCTGGAAACGATAGGTCCAGGCCTTTGGATTGCGAGGATCAGGGCTGGGGCGAGGGTCTCGCAAAGTAGATCAGGATGGCGCCGGCGATCGTTGCCGACAAGGAGACAAAGGGTCCCGCCCCGATGCCGGTATCGTCGCCAATTATCAGATACGAAGTTATGGCTAGGAACAGCAAAGCTCCGACTAGGCTGGCCGCCAGACCTGCCACGATGCTCAGCTTAGCCGGTCTGAGAAGGCCGCCCTTCCATGATATGCAATACCCGATGATGACCAACAGGGTTCCCAGCAGGACCAGTCCCGGCAGGTACCACAAAGGCGTGGACAAAAGGGACAGCCCGGAGTTGGAGCCGTCATTCGCCGCCCCGGATACGTCGCCGTATAACCAGACCAAAAACAATGACACGATGTTGACTAAAGACAAGATCAAGCCGATGCTGATAATTTGTCTCTCTTCCATGTCCGATAGAGCAGGGGTGAGGTTATAACGATTTCTTCCGGTCTTTCCCGTCATCAGGCAGCACATGCCGAGCACGGACGTCGGCCTCTCGCATCATCGGATAGGATGCTGGGTCGGGTCCCGATGGCGATATAAGTCTCCAGTCCCATCCAACCTGTCGTTGGCATCGGCGCCTCCACGATCGGACCCGCCTGCCTATTCAAGAGAGAGTGATCCTGATGAATAAGAAGTATGCCGTGGCGGCCGTCGCTCTGGCAGCGGCCGTCGCTCTGGTCGCGGTAGCCGCCCTTATGCTCCCGGCCTCCCCCTCTGATGTCACGGCGTCCGGGACCTGCGGGGACCATCTGTCCTGGACGCTGGACAGCAAAGGGAATCTGAAGATAACGGGCTCGGGGCCGATGTACGACTACGACGGCGACAGCGCCCCTTGGGGGGACTCGATAAAGAGCGTTACGATCAAGCAAGGGGCGACGCATATCGGGAACTATGCGTTCTGTGACTTCAATTCCCTGGTCTCAGTGGAAATCCCGTCCTCGGTGACGTCCATAGGGGACAAGGTGTTCATGGGTTGCGATTCCCTGACCTCCGTGGACATACCCTCCTCGGTGACCTCGATCGGGACCAGCGCGTTCGCCGGTTGCAGTTTCACCTCCGTGGACATACCCTCCTCGGTGACCTCGATAGATAAAGCTGCGTTCGCCGGCTGCAAATCCCTCAAGTCGGTGGCGATTCCCTCCTCGGTGACCTCGATAAGCTGGTGCCTGTTCCAGGACTGCACATCCCTCGCGTCTGTGAAGATCCCGTCATCGGTTACGTCCATCGGGGTCCACGCGTTCGCCGGCTGCAACTCCCTCTCCTCGGTGAATATCCCGTCCTCGGTTACGTCCATCGAGTTTGAAGCGCTAGTTGGCATCACATTCCTCGACGTGGACGGCGTCACCGTCCTCGACCAGACGGCTGAGTCCCTGCGCGGCTACACATACGAGGGTTTCAATGGAAAGCTAATCCGTATTGCCGCTTGAACAGCTTCCTTCCGGTGCCAGGAGCACGCCCACCTGACCAGGTGTCGTTCACCGACATTGGAAAAACCATTGCCCGCCTGACGGACACAGGCGGGTGCCTTTCTCGATACCGTGGCTTCGTCGCTACCGTCGGCAGAAACTGTATACTGGCCTATACTTCCCGTCGGAACCGCGATGAAGGGCGGACACCACCTCTCGCATCTTTGATTCTCATCGAGGGGAGCGTCTAGGGCCTGACGCGCCCTGAGGGAACCGGCTCTTAGACTCGGACGGCTTGAACTAGGGGCGAGTGAGCGTTCTGCGCTAGACGGTGGAATCTCCCGAACACGTCCGTGCCCTTTCCGCGACTGGTATTTATCCATAGGGCCCTGCGCCGGAAGGGATGATTCCTGACCTCTGCTGTGATCCAGGGCGCCTCGCCGGTCTTGACGCTCGCCCTCGGATAACGGATCTCTTGAAGAAGGCGGACGAAAGCGACGCATATGGTTTTCCAGGTCGCGATTTCCTGTGTTCTTGCGCAGCCGTCTGTGCCGGGATAGGGTTCTTTGTCTTTTGGTAATCGCTATTCCTAGCCCGGATTACATGTAAATATGCTTGTCAGCCATTATCAATCATGAACAAGTGCGGTTGTCTGTATTTGTCCAAAATGTCGCTTGGAATCGCCGTCTCGCTGGTGGCCATACTGGCTGTCGTGGCTCTGGCCGTGTCGTTTGCACCGGAATCCGACGCTTGGGGGTACTGTGGCGACGATTTGATATGGGAGATGTCCGAAGACGGATGCCTGACCATATCGGGGACCGGCTCGATGTACGATTACAACTCCTCTGGCAATCCCGCCCCGTGGGGGATGTGGATCGAATCCGTCGTGATTTCCGAGGGCGTGACCTCCATCGGGAATATGGCGTTCTATGACTGCATCTACCTTTCCACCGTGGACATACCGGACTCCGTGACATCCATAGGGTCCAAAGCGTTTTACGGATGCCAGTCCTTCTCCTCCGTGGACATGCCCTCCGTGGAGTCCATCGGCTCCGAAGCGTTCCACAGTTGCTTCTCCCTTTCCTCCGTGTCCATGCCAGTAGTGACTTCCCTGGGAGACGGCGCCTTCTACGCCTCCGCCCTCTCCTCCGTGGTCCTGCCGGAATCCCTGGGGTCCATCGGCTCCGAGGCGTTCTGCAGTTGCACCTCCCTCTCCTCCGTGTACATCCCATCTTCGGTTACGTCCGTCGGGAGTTTGGCGTTCCACAGTTGCACCTCCCTCTCCTCCGTGGCTCTGCCGGGCTCTTTGGAGTCCATCGGCTCCGAGGCGTTCTGCAGTTGCACCTCCCTCTCCTCCGTGGACATACCGGACTCCGTGACTTTCATCGGAGCCGGCGCATTCTCCGATTGCCTCTCATTGACGACCATATGTGTGGATTCCAAGAATTCGGTATACGGTTCGTCGGACGGGGTTCTCTTCGTCAAGGACGGGAACGTCCTGATAACGTATCCCGCCGGAAAGCAGGGCTCGAAGTACACCGTCCCAGACACAGTGACGTCGATTGAGAACTATGCGTTCCGCGGCTGCACCTCCCTCTCCTCCGTGGCCCTGCCGGAATCCCTGGAGTCCATCGGCTCCGAGGCGTTCCGCGGCTGCACCTCCCTCTCCTCCGTGGCCCTGCCGGAATCCCTGGAGTCCATCGGCTCCGAGGCGTTCCGCGGCTGCACCTCCCTCTCCTCCGTAGACATGCCCCCCGTGGAGTCCATCGGGGACGGTGCATTCTATGACTGCTCCTCCCTCTACTCCGTGGCCCTGCCGGAATCCCTGGGGTCCATCGGGCCCAATACGTTCTACAGCTGCTACGCCCTCTCCTCAGTGTTGATTCCGCCCTCCGTGGAGTCCATCGGCTCCGAGGCGTTCCGCGGCTGCTTTAAGCTCGTCGATGTGTACAACTACAGCAACCTCGCTTTGACGAAGGGGAGCACGGACAACGGGTACGTCGCATTCTACGCCAAGAACATCTTCTTCGTAGGCGGGGAGTGCGGGGACGATCTCACTTGGGCGTTCTCCGACGAGGGCCTGCTCCGCATATCTGGCTCCGGGAGCATGCGGGACTGGTCCGATGCCACCCAGGCGCCGTGGTACGGGCACAAGGACGGGATAAAAGCGATCTCGATCGAGGGGGCGATGTCCGTCGGTTCCAAGGCGTTCTATGGATACGCTGCCCTGGCTTACGTCGACCTCGGCTCCGTGGAGAGCGTCGGTATGAAGGCGTTCTCGTACTGCGACGGGCTGGAGACCTTGGTGGTCCCCGACAGCTTGCACCACATAGGCTCGTATGCGTTCTATAAGTGCTCCGGTCTCAAGACCCTCGTGGTCGAGGACGGAGTGAAGAAGATCCTTGGAAGCGCGTTCAGCGGATGCAGATCACTGGAACTCGTCTACTTGCCCTCCTCGCTTATTTACGTGGGCGAGAATGCGTTCCACGGGCTCAAGTTCTTCGTCGATCAGCCGAACTATGTCGAGCCGACCGCCAAAAACCTGCGCGGCAACACCTTCTATAGGATGAACGGGGCCCTCTACGCATCCGAATACCAAGCCGAGATGTTCGGTGAGGAGGGCGTGCTGTACCAGGTGCAAGAAGCAGGTCGCTCGGTATGGGCAAACGGACACTACACCGCCGTAGAGGCCCTGTCTCCCTCGGTGGCGCACGACGGCTGCGATTACGCCGTGGTGGGTATAGGCGACGGGGCTTTCCTGAGATGCGGAACCCTATTCTCCGCGAACCTGATCAACGTCGAGGCTCTGGGGTACAAGGCCCTCGGGAACTGCACGGGAATCAGGTTCATAACTTTCGGAGATGGTTTGGAGTCCATAGGCCTCTACGCCCTCTACGGTCTGTCCTTCTACGACGGCGGAACTAAGCTTAAGGCGACTCCGGACAACTTGAAGGGGCACAGGTTCTCGGGGACCGGAGGGAAGTTGTACTTGGTATCCTGAAACCATGGGGCCGCAGGGCCCCGTCTTCTTATGGTCGGAAGACCGATGTTTTCCAACCGCATTCTTTTCACGCGCTTTCGGAGGAGGGTCGCCCTCCGAGCCCGCGAGCTTCCGGTTCACGGGTTCCTGAGGGAGGCTCCGGGCCCGCCCGTCGCAGTCATCCCTGCCCGGACTGCATGCTATATATGTTCCCCAGTCATTTTCAGTCATGAACGAATACAGCTTTCTACATCCGTTCAAGGTGTTGGCGGCGAGCGCCGTCGTGCTTGCGGCCATACTGGCCTTGGCCTTGTCGTTCTCGCCGGGGTCCGGCGCCGAGTCTTCCGGGACCTGCGGCGACGATCTGATGTGGGATCTGGCCGACGGGGCCCTGACCATATCGGGCGCCGGCCCGATGTATGATTACAACAACTGGGACAGTCCCGCCCCGTGGGGAACAGGTATCGAATCCGTCACGGTTTCCGAGGGTGTGGCCTCAATTGGGGACTACGCGTTCTACTACTGCTCCTCCCTCTCTTCTGCTAACATCCCGTCTTCCGTGACCTCCGTTGGACGCTGGGCGTTCTACGGCTGTTCCTCGCTGGAGGCCATCGACGTGGACCCCGGCAATGAGGCATACATCTCGTCGGACGGGGCCCTCTTCGACAAGGGCGTGACCGTCCTGATAACGTATCCCGCCGGGAAGCAGGACCTAGAGTACGCCGTCCCGGACACGGTGACATCTATTGAGGGCTATGCGTTCGCGAACTGTTCCTCCCTGGCCTCCGTGACGATTCCTAGCTCGGTCACGTCCATCAGCGGGGGCATGTTCAGAAATTGCTCCTCCCTGGCCTCCGTGACGATCCCGTCCTCAGTCACATCCATCGGGGACTACGCGTTCCATGGCTGCGCATCTCTCTCCTCCCTGGACCTACCGGACTCTCTGGCGTCCATCGGCGGGGGCGCTTTCTGGGAATGCACATCCCTCTCTTCCGTTGTCCTGCCGGACTCTCTGGCGTCCATCGGGTATGACATGTTCCACGGTTGCACCTCCCTCTCCTCCGTGCACATGCCCTCGGTGACCTCCATCGGCCAATATGCGTTCGCGAACTGCTCCTCCCTTTACTGCGTGGTCCTGCCGGACTCCCTAGCGTCCATTGACTCCTTTGCGTTCCAAGGCTGTAACAGGCTCGTCGACGTGTACAACCGCAGCGCCCTCGAGCTGACGAAGGGGAGCACGGACAACGGGTATGTCGCGTTCTACGCCGAGAACATCTTCGTCGAGGGCGGGGAGTTCGCGGACGGCCTCGCCTGGGCGCTCTCCGACGAGGGCCTGCTGCGCATAGACGGATCCGGGAGCATGCCGGATTGGTCCGATCCCTCCCAGGCGCCGTGGTACGGGCACAGGGACGACATAAGGTCGGTATCGATCGCGGGCGAGGCGTCCGTCGGCGCCAAGGCGTTCTACGGATACGGGGCCCTGGCCTCCGTCGACCTCGGCTCCGCCACGTCCGTCGGCAGCAAGGCCTTCTCGTACTGCGCCGCGCTGGAGTCCCTGACGGTCCCAGGAAGCGCGTCCCACGTGGGCTCCTACGCCTTCTGCAGCTGCACTGGGCTGAAGGCCCTGGCGGTCGAGGACGGCGTGCGGAAGATCATGGGCAGCGCCTTCAGCGGATGCAGGTCCCTCGAGAGCGTCTCCCTGCCCTCCTCGCTGGCCTACATAGGCGCCAACGCCTTCCACGGCGTGGCCTTCGCTGACCAGTACGGGAACGCGCTGGAGCCGACGCTCAAGAACCTCCGGGGGCATGACTTCTCCAAGTCCGGTAAGGTCCTGCGCATGGTCACCGGCGAGGTCACCGAGTTCTCCGTCGGCGGGATATCCTACTCGGCGACCTCCGCGGACGCCGTGAGCGTCACCGGGCACGAGGACGGCGTCTCCGCCGTGCCCTCCGCCGTGGAGTACGGCGGCCGCAGCTACGCCGTGACGTCCATAGGGAACAGCGCCTTCCTGAGGTGCCCCACCCTGACGTCCGCCGACCTCAGCAACGCGGTGACCCTGGAGTTCAAGGCCCTCGGCAACTGCACGGGCATAGAGCACATCGTCTTCGGGGACTGTCTGGAGTCGGTCGGCTCCTACGCCCTCTACGGCCTGTCCTTCTACGACGGGGACACGAAGCTGAAGGCGACTCCGGACAACCTCAGGGGGCACTCGTTCTCGGGGACCGGCGGGAAGCTGTCTCTGATGCACACCGCGAAGATCCTCGTCGAGGATCAGTACGGCGTGTACTTCTGGACCGAAGGTGTCGGGGAGACCATCGCGGACTGCATCGCCAGCCCCTCTCCCGGGGTCACGTTCACAGTCATCGATAACTCCTGGGGAAAGTTCGTAAACGGGATCAACGGCCTTGCCGGCACCGAGGACTACAGCGGATACTGGAGCATCTACACCTACAGGAACGGGGAGTGGGCGCTCTCGGATCGGGGGGTGTCATTGCTAGAGGCCAGGGACAACCCCGTGGTCGGATTCTTCTACATCGTGTCCGAGACTGAGGCGCCCTACGACGTCGTTGCCGGAGGGCCTGAAAACGTGGCCGTTCCCTCCGTCTCCGATGCCAAGGTCTGGGACGGAAGGACCGACGGGACCATGTTCTGCATCCAGAGCGAGTCCGGGCTGTACTTCTACGTCAGCGACGCCACCGGCGAGAAGATGTCCGAGAGGTTCAAGGCGGCCACCGCCGCCTACAACGTCCCCTTCGTGGAGAGCCCCTACGGCATTGACTCTCTCTTCGGAATTGGAACCGTGAAGAAGACCGACTCCGAGGGGAACCCCGTCGTCGACCCCGAGACCGGATACGAGGTGTACAACTACTGGGCACAGTACGGCCTCAGGGACGGCGATTGGGACTACATGAGCACCACCCTACCCAACACCGACGCTGACGACTTCGCCCAGATGGCCATCGTCTACGGCGACGGTTCCGACAACCTTCTGTCCGCACCCGCCTACGTGTGACGGGCGACCTGGCCCGTCGGGGCCGTCATGCTTCCGGCGGTAAACCCTTTCTCCTTCTAGGCCTTCCGGTTAGCCAGATACCTATGGCTCCAGGAAACCGAGGCCCTTGCCGCTGCTTTGGGTTGCTGTACGCAGGCGAGCCGGCGGGGGCGCCTCTCATCACGTGACCCCACACCCATGTGGTCCCCTAGGGGATACGACGGATTCCCTACCCTCAAGGACGGAAAAAACCGTTCTGTCCCCGCCCTTGAGGACAGTGTTTTCGGTGACAGCAAGGCGTGGGGATACGGACGGCGAATCTGTCCCTCGCCTCAAGGGCGCCAGGATTAAATATCGACCATGCGAGAGGCCTTCGGAGCGGCCCGGCCCGGGCCGAAGCGTGGCCATGGACGACCGTATTAGAACCAAGATGGAGCAGCTCGCCGATGTCATTGGCGTCGGGAAGGACGTGAAGATACTAGTCTGGCTGGACTAGGCGACGGACTCCTCCCACCCCGAGGGCGACTCTGTCAGCATGAGGAACACCCGCCTGGCCATGCTGGGGGACGCTCTCCTGGGATCATACACTGTCGAATGGTTGCTCGGATGCGGTGAATCCAACAGCCGCATTGACGCCTAGAAGCAGCGCATCGTCAAGAACAAGACCCAGTACGTCTTTCTGAAGAAGTGCAAGATGGAGCAGTTTTACCACTCCTCCGGTGGCTTCCTGAACGACGAAGGCGTCGACCAGCCCGTCTCGTCCTAGGACCATATACCCTACCTCGAGGCCATCATCGGGGCGATGCACATCTTCGAGGGAGCGGCCCGCTGCAGGAGATGGGTCATGGGCACCGTGATCCCTTAGCTCGATAGGTTGTCCAGGGACGTGAAGCCGGACCTTCCGAAGGGCAGCGGATGCACGGATTCGCCGGAAGGCGCCGCTTCTGTTGAACCGGAGCGGTTGGATGCGTGACCCAAGCAATGGAACCGATCATGTATGCCGAGAACCAGTGCCGTATTAACGGATTCTGTCATGGGTCGTGTCGTATGGTGTCGGGCGCCCTGAAAAGCCCAATAACCGCCGAAATCTGGTTATTTAATTTGCAATAAATATGTATAGAATACTATGAAAACCCATATGGAATCCATATATTATACATAAAATGTCCTTATTACAGGCGATTTCATGAACAAACGATGAAAACCGCCCGAAACTATTGACCTCCGAAAACGGACATCTGGACAGATAGACGAGCGGACCCGCCGGGTCTCGTAGGAGCGCCCGCCAGTAGCCGTTTTCCCGTGTCAATAGCGGTCTGGATACGTCTATTATGCATCGAATAATCGACGATGCCGGAAGCGGCGTTGATGGCCATGTAGAAACAAGTTTTGATGGGAGCGGGTTCCTGTCGTCTGTCCCTCATTATGATTCAATTAGCGGAATGCTTCCGGCGTAAACGTCACGACATCGAAGACGAGCAGTTTTCCGTGGAGATTTTTATGACTATGGGAGGAAGAAGGAGGAAGGCTCCAGTAACCATAATAAGAATACAGTTACATAATGTGCCATTTTCACAGAGGGAGGACGATGTTGGAGGCGCTAACGGATATCGGCTCGTGCATGAAGGATAACTGGCAGGTGTTTCCAATAGATTCCCGCGGAATCCCGTATTTGGGATATCGTGTCTTTTCAGATCATGTGTTGTTGAAGAAGCCGACGAAGGAGCTGATGAGAAAGGCTGCGGATAGGATATCCTGGGGTCAGGAGGATTCTGAGCACGTCAAGGGTGCACATGATGTCAACGTAGTACGTTCTTGTGAAGGGTTCTGAAGTATGTGGCGGGAAGAATATCGGAAGGAAGGTATTGGAGCCTCTTTGGGAGGCCAACGAGTCCAACATGAAGCAAAGGAGAGACTTGAAATGAAGAAGAAAGGCATGATGGCGTTCGCTTTCCTGGCGGTGCTGCTGATGGCGTTGTCGCCGATAGCCGCGTTCGCAGGGGCGTCTGACGTCTCCGGAAACTCCGCCGGCGCGGCCGCCCTGCCGGAGCCCGAAAGCTATCTGTACACGATAACGACCGATTCGAACAACATCCAGATCACGAGCGTGAACGCGTCGGTGAACGGCTCCGCCCTGTCCCAGGTCACCGGGACCAGGGCCGACACCGAAACGGGGGCGTCCAACATCTCGGACTTCTGGAAATTCGACAGCGAGACGGGGATGGGCCCGTTCAACTCGTTCTATGCGGCCGTGAACATCACCGACGGGACGGGATACGACAACGGCGAGGTCAAGAGGAACAGCGCCGCGGGCACCATAGCGTTCGTGCTGGACCCCGATAACCTGAAGCGCACCGTCAGCGGGACCGAATACAGCGGCAATTACAACATAATGCTGGTCATCCCGACGGTCTATTGGAAGGCCGAAGGGACCACGCTGTACCTCTCAAGTTCCTCCAGCTACTCCGCCGGCGGGACCGTGGTTTCCGACATGACGGCGTACGCCCACACGGCGTCGCTGTCCGACGGAACCTCCATGGTGTTCCCATACATCGCACTGGGCGTCTACGAGGCCTCGGTGTCGGACGGGAGGCTGCTGTCCGCCAGCGGCGCCACGCCCAAGGCTAGGGTTACCAACGACACGTTCAAGTCCTATGCTGACGCGCTGACGCCGGCTTCCGGGTCCGACTACCAGCAGTGGAACTTCTACCAGTGGACCCTTTACAAGATGATGGCGTACGCGGTCATGGGCACCAAGAACTCCCAGGCCATGCTGGGGAACGGCCCCGTGAGCGGGTCGTCCGCCTCGAAGACCGGACTGGCCGACGCCGCCGGCCCCTACGCGGACTCCACGTCCAAATACTCCAAGCTGCTCCTCGAGAACGCTTGGGGGTCGCTCTGGGAGTTCGTGGGCGACGCCTGCCTCTCCAATCGCACGCTCCACGCCGGCAACTCGCTTGGCGGGATGACGACATCCGACAACCCGCAGCCCGAGGTCTCCGGCGCCGCCCTGCCGTCGTCGAACGGGTGGATTGGTGCTACTTACACCGACTCGGCGTTCTGGGACCTCCCGAAATCGACGGGCGGCTCCTCCTCCGGCCTCTCGGCCTCCGGCGACAACGTTGAACCGAGCTCCGGCTGGCGTTCCCCGATTGTTGGGGGTGGTGCCTGGAACAGCGGCTCCTTCGGTGGTGTTGCCAACCTGAACGGCGGCAACGACCTCTCGTATTCGCACTCGGCCCTTGGCGCCCGCCTGGCCTATGTCATGGCCGCCGATGCGGCGGCCCCATTTTACCAGGTGATGTATCATTCGAACTGCAGTGATGAGACGGATGTGCAGCCCGGCTTCGAACCGATCCGCGACTGCATGTTCGACGCCCCGTGGGGAAAGGCGTTCGTCGGGTGGAACACGAAGGCGGACGGGACGGGAGAATGGGTTCACCACAGGGACGTTTACGTCCTATCGCCGGGGACCAGCATCGTCAATCTGTACGCCCAATGGAAGAACGTCCCCGGCGAGTTCACCGCCCCGGTGCCGGAGCCCAAGAGCTACCTGTATGTGATAACGACCGATTCCGCGAACGTGGCGATATCGAGCGTCAAGGCCTCCGAGAACGGCTCGGCGCTGGAGATGATGTCGGAGGCGAGGACGAGGGGCGGGGCTTCCGAGATCTCAAGATTCTGGGACTTCGACAGGGTTACCGGGATGGGCCCGTTCAACTCGTTCTATGCGGCGATCAATCTCGAGGACGGGGATCTGTACGACAACGGGGAGAGGAAATGGAACTCCGCAGTCGGGACGATCGCGTTCGTCCTGAACCCGTATGACCTCTCGAAGACGCTTAAGGGAACCGTCTACCGCGGCTATTACAACATCATGCTGGTGATTCCGACGGTGTACTGGAAGGCTGACGGTACAACGCTGTACCTCTCGAGCTCCTCCAGCTATACGGCGGGGGGAAGCA
>JAEEGL010868534.1_pt1 | contig 14543 bp, 13 predicted proteins | sample 9134231 | NCBI WGS metagenome assembly JAEEGL01 (sample SAMN16246548, study PRJNA631951) | gut metagenome | biome: gut microbiome; feature: rumen; material: fiber-attached | host: Bos | place: Iran: Karaj | collected 2018-10
ACTATATATGAAAAAATCACTTTTTTAAATTTCGCTTAGCAAACGGATTTGCGTGCAATTGTACTAAGTCTAGTTTGTGGAACATTTTCTTGAAACTCTGAGTATGTCCGTCAGGGACAATACATTCCCTTCGAATTGTAAAATCTACGAACGCACACCCGACAGAAGCTCCCTTTTGGCATTAAGAAAATCTATAATCTTAGCTAAATTGTCCGCAGGACCCCTGGGGCTGCGAATAGCGGCATAGAAATTATCGGTGTACAAAAGATTGACAAAAGGAGTATTATAGAGACAGGAGATGTAATTTGGGAGGATTGTAGATGGCATATGTCAGATTAAAAAATAGTTTAAAGAGTCAGATGATGCGTATGACTCTGATTCCGCTAATATTTATGACCATTATCATAGTGGCTGTAAGTGCTAGTGTTATTAATAAAACGATTATCGATAGCACCCACAAGGAGTTTATCAGAGATGCTAAGCTTGCGGTAAGGTTCTTTGATGAAGAGTATGCTGGAGATTTTTGGGCAGAAGATGCTGATGGTGATGGTGAAGTAGAGATGTACAAGGGCAAGCAACGGCTTAACGGCGAATACACAGTGATTGATGACGTTGCCAAAATGCTGGATATAGATATTTCTATTTTCTACGATGATAAACGTTTGCTTACCACCTTAAAGGGTTCTGATGGTCAGAGAGCTATTGGAACAAGTGCGGCGGTTGTAGTTCGTAAAAACGTATTAGAAGAAGGAAAAAGCGAGTTCTATACCAATGTATTGGTGTACGATAACAAGAGCTTTGCTTATTATGAGCCTCTAAAGAGGGATGATGGCACAATCTACGGTATGATATCTGTAGGACGAGCTCAGGCCGAGATCTTCGACGAAATTACTCGTTATATGTGGCCGATTATCCTGGCATGTTTAATTATTGCATTGCTCATAGGTTTTATTATGGTTGGCTATAATCGCCGCCTAGGTAACCGTATTATCCGCATGGACAAATACATGAACACATTGTCATCAGGCGAGTTTGACGCCGAAATTCCTAGGGAACTGATGGCTGAGGATGACGAGATAAAGCGCTTGGCAGTGGACGGCAAGAGTATGGCTAAGGCTATCAAAACTTTGGTAGAGTATGATGCGCTTACGCAGCTAAATAACCGTCGCTACGGCGATAAAAAGCTGCAAGAAATCCGTATGAAATCAGTGGAGATGGGTGTTAAATACTGCATTTGTATCGCCGATATCGACTTCTTTAAAAAGGTTAACGATACCTACGGTCACGAGATGGGTGACGAGGTGCTAAGAGCTGTTGCAGACAAGCTAAAGGTAGGCATGGTAGGTAAAGGAATAGCTGCCAGATGGGGTGGCGAGGAGTTCTTGCTTATCTTTGAGAATCGAGAATTAGACATCGCTCGCAGGGAGCTTTCTATAATAATGGACGATATAAGAACCATTTACGTGCCAGACACCGACCGTCAGATTACAATGAGCTTCGGCTTGACAGCTATGATTCCGGGTGAATCTACCGACGAAAGTCTAAAACGTGCTGATGAAAACCTTTATGAAGCAAAAGAGACAGGTCGAAATCAAATTATTTGCAAATAAATGTTACATAAAGTTGTAACAAAAAAGCAATTATTGGGCAGACGGGTAACAAATATTGGGAAATCACGGAAAATAAAATGCGTAGAATTATTCTACAATTGAGCTATAATACCCTTTTTGTGAGATATTGGGTTTGAATTTACGAAAATATTACGAAACTAATTAAGTGAATATAGTAAAAAATCAGGAAGCAAATATGTGAAAGTTGCTTCCTTTTCTATTTTTTTCCATTTTTAGCAAAAAAATATTACTAAAATTCGAGCGAAAAAAATCAAAAATTTCTTAGATATTAAACAGTTATTACAAAAATGTTAAAATTTAGTTGCGGTCAACATGCAATTTAAGTTATAATCCCAATAACGTTAGCGCAAACGTTTCATAAAAATTGGAATGGCTATATTTTTTCCAAAATAATTGTGGGAGGAAATAAAATATAGGAATATGGAAACAATAAACCGAGAAGAGTTGGAAACTTTTGTTGGGAAGAGCATGTTTCTAATCATTAAAGACGATGGTCTTTTGCGAGATAGTGAAAATGCTTTCTATGCTGCAGTTAATGAGCAGGAAGCGGCAGCGTTTTGCGAGAGATATAAGAATGAACATCCAGAGTATAGCGAAGATGCCTTTTCTATATATAAATATGATGTTCCAGATGTCTCAGCATTTAATTTGTTGTTTGACGGCAACGAAGAAGGTTTTCAATTAGTAAATTTAGGCTTTAGAGTAAATGCCGAAGAGCTTTACGAAAAGAGACAGAATGTAATTAGCAAAATTGTCAGTGTCTATAAAGGTGGCTCTTGTTTGTTTGTGGCACTGAATTCAGAGATGAAGGCAATCTCAGTTCCAGTAGGTAATACACCGGTTGTCTTATCTTTCTATACTAATAAAGAAGATGCAGAAGCCGCTGCAGAAAACGGCACAGGAAACCATACCATAGAGCGATGGATAACAAATCTTCCGCTTGATACTACTATTTTCTCTGTTGATGGAGAAGTGGTTTATGGATGGGAAATCAATGAGGCAATAAATTCAGTTTGGGCTGACTACATTGTCACATTTGATTATTTGAAAAAGTTGTTAGAGGGAAACAAAATTTATATTATTGAGAATAGTGACACAGGCCGAGTGTTGGACTGTGATGGAATACCAATCTTATTTTCAAATGAGGCTGCCCTTGATAAATTTAAAAAGGACAGAGAAGAATTGAATTCGGATGGATATGAGAATCTGACTGTAGAAAGCTGGGAAGAGTTAGAGCTTCTTATCGGGGAATGTGAATATACCTTCGTTGATAATGAGGAAGGCAGATTCGTAAGTCGGATTGAAGATTTAAAGAGAGTTATGGGTGATGCAGAAACAGCTGATCCTGCTGTCTAATCTGGGAGAAAAAATGACATTGAGGATATGAAAATTTATGGAAAAAATTGTAATCAAAGCAACGAAAGAGGGGAGTGGGTTCAACAATAGCGATGTGGCCTATAGCGCCATAGGTATTAGTAGTGTAGAAGAAGCAAATCAACAGATAAGAGAAATGTACGAAGAGGACGATGCTCTAGTATATTTTACCTGTGCAAATGTAGCTGCTGCTAGAATCCGCGACAAGCGTCACTTGTATGAGACATTCAGTCGAGATGAGCTTGATGCTTTGCTGTTTTATTGCATGGATGCATACCAGAAAATTAAATATCGTAAACCATATGATGGTACATTACCATTTGAAGCATATGTAACAAAGTTTATCTTAACTACAGGAAGACAAGCGTATGCACGCAGTAAGGAGACAGATTATGATCATCTTGTCTCAACTGCTAGAAATAAAAATGGTGACGTAACCTACTACGGAACCAACGGAAAGATGGTTCTGTTCACATCCGTAGATGATATGGATGACAATATGTATGTTAATACCCAACGCGACATCCCAGACGAGGCCGGAGGCTTTGAAGAAGCAATAATTGACAAGGTAGATGCAGAGTGCAGACACTTGAGCAAGAAGTTAATAGATAAGCTTGAGAATGCGCACCCTCTACTTAAGATTGTATTTAGATATTGGGCGATGGATTGCCATGATGGATTCGTTCCGTTCTACAAGTATTTGTCTGACGAGCGAGTATTGAGTCATGCTACAAGCGACGAAAGGTGCGCCAAGTATGTAATAGAAAATCCAGATGGTAGTAAACATATCAATCCTAGTACTGCTTCGAAAATGTTATACAAATTTCAGAATGTCATCACAAAGGATGATGTGCGTGAAATCGTAAGATTCGGAACAGATGTAGAGGACAACCCTTATCTAGAGATAATGTTCAATTAGGACGATTTTTGCAGAGCATTAATTTATAATATTTAATAAAAATAACACCCTTCCGCTAAATGGTATGTACCCAGAATCTTGGACACATATCAACAAGGAAACTAGTAGCGGAAGAGTGCTATTTTTATGTTTGTAATCTATGATAGAGTCAGTTTCTCTATGGATCCAAATGAATCTAGCTTGTAGAAAAATGAAATATCACAAGAACTAGATTGTTGTATAAAGGCAAGATCCTTTCTTCTAAGTTCGTTATCTTCCTCAATAGTATCTACAACTATAAACCATAAGTTTGGCTTGGCAGGATATATAAGTAAACCAAAGCCATCATCCATAGTTCTAAGATAGGTGACAAGCTTATCTCTATTGAGCAAGATTCGCTCAACACTATCTCCATTTTTATCGAATAATTTGTATACGCTCATCCGCACTGTCGGAAATACCAATAAATCATCGGAAGTATTTCTATTTACAGCTTCAATCACATCGTCAACTGTAATATCAAAATGTGCAGGCACATCGCCGGTTAAATCAGCTCGTATACCATCCTTAAAATAATACAGCATTCCGCTGTAATCGAAAAAATCGACAATGTATGGAACTGTAGAAGATTGACTGGGTTTGTGTGGGAATTTCTTGGTGGTATGAATATACAGATTATCTAATAACTGCTCTTTGCTAATAGACTTGAAAATATCTTGCATGGTATACTCCCCTGTTGCACTCAATACGCTTACATTCTGATTATACCCGAACCAAATAAGAGTATAAATAGTCCGTTTGCATTTAGTAAGGAAAAATTTTTTGTAAAATTTTCTGAGATTTGGAAAAAAGTGGGAGGATTTTATTGAATAAAAAATGTAACAGGAAAAATGAAATAAATCTAAGGAGGAAAGTGTAATGGCAATAGATATTAATTCATTATTAAATGATTTAGATGATCCCAAATTTGCTATACTAAAAGCTGCTATAAGTAATTGTAAAGGGTTGGAAGAGAAAATATTTGTCGGAGAGGGAGATTATGATACTAATAAAGCGGAGTTAACAAGGGCTTATAGAGAACTTTTTGGCGATAAGGATAGGAAAATTGAAGTTTGGGATGGTGAAGAAGATCGTGTGAAAAGTTGGGAGATTCTGGGAAATATTTCTGAATATGTAGATCAGTTTGAATGGACTAATTATTTTTCAACATTAAAAGAAGAATATTCTGAAGATGCATTATTAAGGGCTATTGACGCTGCAAATTCGTTGAGTGAAAATGATTTTAGATTCATTGCTATATCTAATCCTAAGGAAACTATGGATAATCTAAAAATATTATTATCATCAGAATTTGAAAAGTTGGAGGCGATTAATCTAAAAACATATAATAAAAAAAATGAGGTAACAGAAAAAGTCAGTGATTCTATAGTTAAATGTGATAAACATATTAAGAATATGACAGAAGGCATTTTAAAAACTAAAGCCATAGAAATAAAAGAAGAATTAAAAAAAATAAAATCAAATTTATCTAACAATACATATGGACAACTAGCTGCAATTGAGAAGAAGATTGATGATAAGATCAGCGATATTGAAAAGTTGAAGGAAATTAATCTAAAAACAAATAATAAAACAAAAGACATAACAAAAGAAGTCGGTAAATATATAGATAAATGTGATAAACATATTAAGAATATGACAGAAGGCGTTTTAAGCAATAAAGTCAAAGAAATAAAAGAAGACTTAGAAAAAATAAAATCAAATTTATCTAATAATACATATGGAGAACTAGAGGCAATCAAGGAGGAGATTGATGCTAAAAACAACGATGTAGAAGAAATAGTTAAGACAGAAAAGTGCATTAAAACGAGTTATGACGAAAGTAATGCGTATGCTACCAAAATGGATAATGGTAATCAGCGTGATGCAGTCATAGACTGTCGAAATTACTTCAACAATTTACTATGGGATGAAAGTATACTTGATAATTTAGCGGCGACACGGCAAGATATTAGAGCAAATAATATAGAGTTAAAACAAAATGTGATAAAATACATTCTGGGTAATAAGAAATTAAAGTGGTTTGGCAGCTCATCATTAAAAGGAGCAGAAAAAACAGAAAGGTTATTGAATAATATTCAAAACAAATTAGCTGGATTTGATGAAATGGATCGAGAAACTTTGACGAAGTTTTTTGCAGATGTAATTAAGGCTAAAAATGAATTAAACAATCTAGGCAATAATGATAAACGTCCTAAGAATTTCTATATAGCGGAATTATTTATTAATATATTAGATAAAGAAGCGAAAGCGTTAAACAATGGAGCGAACCCACTAGAACGCAAATTTGAAGAAAAAAGCTCTGAAGGATTAGCATTGAAGAGAGCCGCAGCTAAAGCTGAAGCCGCAGCTAAAGCTGAAGCCGCAGCTAAAGCTGAAGCCGCTCCTAAAACCTATGTTGATATGCGCGAAGAAGCATCTACTAGTGAGTGGCAATCTTCTCAGCCAGGAGGACAACTGCCGTCTTATAATGAAGCAGTTCGGGAAGACAGGCTATCTAATCAGAGAATGCCACATAACTCAGGCGTGTCATATAATCCGGGTATGCAATATAATCCGGGTATGCAATATACTCAGGGTATGCAATATACTCAGGGTATGCAATATAATCAGGGTGTGCCACATAACTTAGGTATGCAATATAATCAGGGTGTGTCATATAATCAGGGTGTGCCACATAATCAGGGTATGCAATATAATCAGGGTGTGCCACATAACTTAGGTATGCAATATAATCAGGGTGTGCCACATAACTTAGGTATGCAATATAATCAGGGTGTGTCATATAATCAGAGTGTGCCACATAATCAGGGTGTGCCATATAATCTGGGTATGCAAAATCCGGGTATGTCATTTGACAATAATAATCCATACAGCATAAATGCACAAATTAACCCTATTCCTGAAACGCCACAAAATTCTCAAAATACTAAACTAACTGCAACTGCACCGTCGCTGAGTGTTTTAAAACGTAATGGCTCAAAATAAATAGAGAATGTAAAAAAGTAGACAATTTTGTCTACTTTTTTTATTTTTTTGGAAAAAAACACCTACATTTTATTGAATAATAAATAGAGAGATACAGAAAGAAAAATATCAGTAAATAAACGCGATGAGTCAAAGGAGAGAAAATGCCAGAGGTAGAAAGAATTAACATTCACGATGCAATGAAAAACGCCATGCTTAAATTAAAGGAATCTGTCATCAATAATGAATCCATCATCGAGCATGCTGAAGAAAGAATCAACACATATCACGGTTTTATCCGTGACACTATTAATCATATCAACAGACTGAACGGTGATATCGGTAATAGAATCATACGCTGCTATCAGCGCGAAATCCACAGCTGGGAGGATACGATAGAATTGGCAAAGACCAATATCGAGCGTAACAGTTACCTGATTAAGGCAGCAATGAAGAATCCTAGTATGAGCGACGAACGAGCAGAGAAAATCGAATCTATGGTTAGACATCAGGATTATGAGATGCGTGGGGTGATGCCAGTTATTGTGCACGACATAAACGAAGATCACAATAACATCATGACCCATCTTGATTTTGTGGCTATCACTAGAAGTGAAACACCCAGCAAACGAACAGCAAAAGTAATGGACTAAATAGAACTATAGGAAAACTGGAAATGGCAAAAAAGAAATACGAAACAGAGGCTTATGCCAATGAAATTCATACACGACGCGAAAGAATTTGTAAAAGCGTAGATACAGCAAATAATTTGCAGCGAGATATCGATTCTCGTGCACGTAAAAGGATTCGAGCCTACTTGGTGGCACAGCGTAATCTGTTACATCATAAGAACCCACAAAACGAGAAACAGATTAAGGCAATGGTGGGAAGCTTCCAAACATCAATCGATACGTTGCGTGGCGTCATCAAAACAGCAGAGGAAAATATAAGAGTTAACAATAGAATTCTTTTAAATACATATCCGACTACAGAATACGAGCAGGACATTAACCGCAGATTGAACGCTCAGGCTATTGATACACCAAGCGCAAGCAGTATCCCCGATTATGTGGATGATATCAATGCGCGTTGCAGAAGCTTCATAAGCCGCTTGAAGGGCGTACGCAGGCTGTCAACTAGAATGCAGGAGCAACCTGAATAATTTGCTTTCCTGCGTCAGGAGTTAAAAAGTTGGCGGAAAGAGTAACTAGAAATGTGTTGGTATTATCAATACAAGCGAGGAATTTTTTATGAAACGAATAATAAAATGGATTATCAAAAATCCCATAGGAGCAGCTAAAAATGCATGCGATACAAAGAAATTAGATAAAGAATCCATCAAGATTTTTGAGGCATTTCTCGAGGAAATCGAGATGGAGATAACCTATAATTTTGAGTCTGGAATTGACGATCTCGAAGTATCAGATAGCAAAGCACAAAAGAGCAAGCTAGAAGAATTGGAAGAGGCTAGATTCCGCGCAGAAGAGTTTATAAAAACCTGCAAAGAAAGAAGAGCGAAAACTTTCTTAATTAGCAGGAAGAAGATTTCTGAAGAGTTGAGAAAGCGCGCTAAAGCTGTATACGATATCGCAAAGAATATCGAGGAACAGGAATTTGATGACAAGATATTTCATCTGGCACTGAGCGATGTTGTTGAAGCGTGAAGATAATATGCTAACTACTAATGGGAATAGAAAACGAAAGCATGGTCCTGAAGGTGACTATAATAATGGTAAACGTGGGCGTCTTCGTTAACAGAATTAGACGTAGATATATGTAATAATTATACGTATATGTTGAGAAATTGTAATAGTAGACAAATTTCCGATTGGAGATTTGTCTACTATTTTTTGCTAGAAATGGAAAAAAATTGAAAATTTTCGTGAATAGTAAATAGAAAGGCAATTGATAGGGACATAATTTGAGGAACAAATAAAGGTAAAAGAAGGAGGAGAGTAAGGATATGGCTAAAGGCGATGATAAAAGAACTAGGTTTAGCAGTAATGCTGTAGGTGTGCCAGAAGAATGGGTAGGAAAGAGATTATTACGAAAAACATTAAAAAGAATTATTGATTTGAAAATGAAAAAATGGACTTTGAAGCTCGAAAAAGCAAATAAAGAGCTTGATCAATATGACAAATTTGCTTATAAAAAAAATAAAGATGAAAAAGAGCTAAAAAAGCTAATTAAGCTAGCTAAAAAAAATGAATATAATCGTTTGAGACATAATATAACTAATGCAGGATATGTACTTGGTAGGCTGCTGTCTCTTGATGCGGAAAAAGATAAAATTCGTGAATTAATCAAGGAATTAAGTGGAATAGCAGAGAAGGAAAATGCAAAGAAACGTCCGAAAACTGTTGAAAATTATGTTAAGCTTGTTTTAGCTAATATAGACCAAAGTAAGGAAAAGTATGAGGAAAATTATAGGCTTGTGAAAGATATAAGAAAAACACTAAATATGATAGATGAATTAGACTTGCCTGGGAGAGATTATTATTGCGGTTTTTATAGAAAATCATTTGAGGACTTTAAAAAAATAGAGGAAATGCACGACAAATACAAGAAAATAGAAGATAGCGTGGAGTTATATGGAAAAATAAATTCCAAAGAAAAATTATCATCTCCAGAGCACCAAGATTTAATTTATGTCGTACAGAGAGCAAATGATATTGCATTTGATTACAACAAACTTGTAAAAAGAGATGAGGATCCAATAAAAAGTAAGTTAAATGAACTAAATAATATTTTTGCTAATAAGTTGATGAGGCACAATGAAGAAATCTTTACTTTTCCGCCGCAAGAACAGGCGGTTGAAACTTATCCTGTTACAGAAGGCAATTTAAATAAACCAATTAGCTTTAACAAGAATGTGCATGGCAAGGCTTTAAGGAGAACAAAATAGCAATAGTATTGAGATTGAATTTATCAAGTGCTATTTATTTAAAATTCATTCAAATTGACAATTTTATAATTACAAGCAAAATCCTTCTACTATCCGCAATTTCGCGGATGGCGGAAGGATTTTTCGCAGTTAATAAGATTTGTGTATTTGGAAAAAAATAAAAAATATTTTTGAAATATTATAGAAGGGGTCTTTAATATTTTTAATTAGAAGGCTCTGAATAGAATAATTTGTAAATTATTCGGGGAGATAAAGAAAGGACAGGAGGAGTACATTATGGCAATTAAAGGCGAAAAGAGGAGCGCAAAAAGGAGTGTGTTAATGTTGGCACAAGATTCTTTGAAGCGAGTTAGAAAAGGTCTCAACAGAGGACGAGAAGATAATACTTATCGTTCGGATTTAATTTCTTTATGTAAGGAACAAAAGGAGCATATTGAATCAAACCAAATTAAATTGAAGAGTATAAAAGAAAAAATAGAGAAAAGGAAAAAAGAAAAATCTGAAGATTACAAATTGAACGAAAAAGAGGAAGAAAAGAAAGAGGATAATAAACCATTAGCTGACTTGTTAGCAAAGAAAGAAGCAGAAAAAGAGTTGGACGAGGATAGAAAAAATGATCCGGATGTAACTGACGAGGATGATATACCATTGTCTATCCTATATGCAAAACATGATAATGTGGCTGTTAAGAAAAAAGCCAAGATTAGAAAAAATGATCCGGATAAAACTATGATAAATGAGGAGGATAGTGATATATCGGCATTTACTAATGAATCGAGTCAGACTATAACTGGTAATGACGACAAAATACAAAGTGTTTTTTATGGAGATGCGTATACTATTTGGCAAAAAAAAAGTTTGAAATCAGAATACGATAAAATGATACGAAAACCAAAAAAAGCGGTGGCAAATTTATTATTGCATAAAAAACAAGGAAAGGATAAGGATAAATTATTATTAAAATTAAAAAAGCAAGAACAAAAAAAGGCGGTACCATCGACTCATTATGAGCAAATTAAAAAAAAGCAAGAACAAAAAAAGGCGGTACCATCGACTTATTATGAGCAAATTAAAAATATGCAAGAACAAAATGGTAAAAGTCCAGAGGAAACATATACCAAAGAGTTAACATCTAGGCCCATATCAAAACAAAATTCAAACAAAGGAAAGGCGGCTATTAAACTAGCAAAGACCTATTTAAGGAAAGGGTGCATTATACAATAAAGTCGTTCAAATAGGAACGCGACAAACGGGGAACAATTGCAAAGAAGTAATAGTCTTTAATAAACCCTCCGATAGTGTATCAATTATTACAAGAATTCTGACTATAACTATCGGAGGTTTTTATCTCAAAATTTTTTACAATATTTTTCTCCTAAAATGGAAAAATCTACCATGTTTTTATTGAACTATTTATATAGGAATAAAAAAGGTAATAAGGAGAGAAGTAGCATGTCAAACAAAGAGTTGAATGCGCCAGACATTCGTCAGGCTATTGAAAAGGCAGATGAAATCATCCATGCTATTGAGCAATCAGAGGCGGCTCTCAATAAGGGGATTTACACCTTGGAGTATTACAAGTATAGAAATATTTGTAATGAAGTTGAGGCCAACAAATTGATTAATGAATATGAGGGGATGATGCACGGGCAGGAATTCATTAAAAAGGATGCCAAGGCCAACAAGAATGCCTTTGAAGTATACCTAGATGTGGTAGAAAAAGGAGAGGATATTCAAAACACTGAATTGGAGCAAATTCAAACACTGATTTATGATGTTGATAAAGTACATGATAAGATTGGAGAGTTAATGCAAGAATCTGATGTGACAGATAATTGCGAACAGATTTTAATAGAGGATGACTACTAATCAAGTCATATATAAAAATGGAGCAATCAGAAATTGATTGCTCCAAAATTTTGCGCATTTCAAATTGCATTTTTAAATTCAGGTTTTGACATTTCAAGTCTTATTAATATAAAACAGATTGTAAACGATAATGCATCTGCGATAGGACCGGCGTAAAGCACACCGCTAAATCCAAATATCAATGGCAGGATAATAATAAGTGGTGTAAGGAAAAGCACCTGTCTTGTAAGGGACATAAAAATACCCTTATAAGGTTTGCCAATTGATGTAAAAAAGTTTGATGTAAGTGGCTGCAAGAAGCAGGTAAAGATTCCAAACAAGAATACCTTGAAGTATGTTTCGCAGAATTCAAAATACAGCTCATCGCCAGAACCAAAAATGGAAACAATTTGCCTTGGGAATAACTGGAAACAAGCCCAGCTGCCAATGGCGATAATTGCTGCAACCTTAATAGCAAGGTGATAAGCGTCTTTAACTCGTTTGTAGTTTTGCGCGCCATAGTTAAAGCTTACAATCGGCTGCAATCCTTGAGATATACCGATTATAAATGAGAAGCAAATGCCAGTTACCTTAGAGATGATTCCCGCGCAGGTAATAGGTATATCTGCTCCATATTTAGATGCAGCACCGTAATGTCCCATAACATGATTCATTACAATCTGCACAAGCATCATTGCAATCTGGTTGATGAAAGGTGCGGTTCCAAGAGCAAGGATGGCACCAATAATATGTAAATCCGGTTTGAAATGCTTCCTCTCAAGTGGAACGGTCTTAAACTTTCTAAGATAAAACAGTACCATAAGTCCGGCCACGTACTGACCGATGATTGTAGCGATGGCAGCACCTGTCATTCCCCAGTGGAATACAGCAACAAAGAGTGCGTCTAAAATGGTGTTTATTATTGCGCCAACAACGTTGATAGCCATAGTCATGTTTGGACTGCCATCAGCTCTTACTATGTGGCTGCCTCCTGCTGAAAGAATAAACAGAGGATAGCCGAGGGCGCACACTCTAGAATACTCTTTGGCATAAGGTAAGATGTTTTTGGTTGCACCGCATAGCAAAAGAATTGGCTCTAGGAAAAGCTCGGTGATGATAGCAAGAAGCAATCCTCCAAAGAGCATAACGGTAACAGCATTACCTACATAGTATCCTGCCTTTTCAGTCTCGCCACGACCCATAGCAAGGTTAAAGGTAGAGGCTGCGCCAATACCACAAAGAAGTGCTATAGACACATTTAAAATAGAAAGCGGGAACTGAATATTAGTAGCGCCGTTGCCAAGAGGACCAACGAAATTTCCGATAAACAGTTGGTCCACCATGTTGTAGAGAGAACCTACAAGCATAGCGATGATACTTGGAACAGCAAATTTAGTTAGTAGCTTACCAATTGGCACGGTGCCAAGAGGATTTTGTTTTGTTTCTGTCATAGTGATATATCCTTATATTTATGTAAATTATTTTCGAACCCATCTGCCGCTTGCACCACATGGAAGCACAAGACCGGATTCAGTAACTGGAAGTCCAATCTCGTCCGCGGTAACTGTGCCAGGGTGTTTCTTTAAAAGAGCGGTGCTAATCATGTAGTTGAGCACAGCTGGCTGCAAGCCTGTGGTGTATGAATTAACCAAAAAGAACAGAGCATCCTCTGCGAGAATCTGCTCGCACAACTCAATAAATGGGAAGATGTCATCTTCAATCTTCCAGATTTCATTTTTGGAGCCTCGTCCGTAAGAAGGAGGATCCATGATGATGCCATCGTATTTGTTACCTCGTCTGATTTCGCGTTCAACAAACTTGCGGCAATCATCTACAAGCCATCTGATTGGGGCTTCAGAAAGTCCAGATGATACAGCATTTTCTTTGGCCCACTGAACCATACCCTTTGAGGCATCCACGTGTGTGACCTGCGCCCCTGCGGCTGCAGCAGCAAGAGTAGCACCGCCTGTATAAGCAAAAAGATTAAGCACCTTAACAGGACGTTTCTTTTCTTTTATTTCCTTATTTATAATAGAAGAAAACCAATCCCAGTTGACAGCCTGCTCTGGGAATAAGCCTGTATGTTTAAAAGCAAAGGGCTTTAAATTGAATTTTAAATCCTTTACGCAGATTGGATAGCTGATGGTCCACTGCTCTGGCAAGTCAAAGAACTCCCACTCGCCACCACCTTTATTTGAACGATGATAGTGAGCGTTTAGCTTCCTATAATAAGGAGAGCTTTTTTTAGTGTTCCATATAACCTGTGGATCAGGGCGAAGAAGAATATACTTACCCCAACGCTCAAGCTTCTCGCCTGATGAGCAATCTATTATTTCATAATCTTTCCAATTAGATGCTATGTTCATCTTGAATATATTCCTTCCTAAGTATTTAATGAGGCTTCCCCTTTTGGGGGGAAGCTGTCACCGAAGGTGACTGATGAGGGGTTATATTTTCATTAATTTGATTGTTATCGCTCAACCTATTATACTTAAACAATATTAATCTTCAATGATTTTTGGGGCAAAAAATGCATTTCCACCACTATATTTGGTGGTTTTTAAAATTGTACTAAATAAAATACAATCTTTTTATTATTTTCCTTGCAGCTACTTGCGTTCTCGTGTATATTATTACTTGCTGTGACATGATAGCGACGAAGCGTGAGGTTGCAACCCAGCTTGCTGTGGTTGGTTTTCCGTGGAGCGAATGTCAAGTTAGGAAACTGACGACAAGTCACTGTACAACAGAAAACCGTCCGCATCCGCGGAGACGACGTGTGAGAACTTGGTTCGAACTTTGAGTTTTGAAGCATGACACACACGGGTAAGTGTACAGTCGCCACTTGTTCGATTTTTCA
>JAEEGL011147235.1_pt1 | contig 14543 bp, 12 predicted proteins | sample 9134231 | NCBI WGS metagenome assembly JAEEGL01 (sample SAMN16246548, study PRJNA631951) | gut metagenome | biome: gut microbiome; feature: rumen; material: fiber-attached | host: Bos | place: Iran: Karaj | collected 2018-10
GGCAATGAAGATCCTGCATTCGACAGCGCGGCAGAAAAATGCGAAACCCTTTTCTATGAACTTGAAGAAGTAGTAAAGGACCTGAACACACTGAATGAGAAGTACGATTTTGACGAAAACAAACTGAATGCAACCGAAAACAGACTGGAGTCTATTCGAAGGGTTCTCAGGAAATACGGACCGGAAGAAGCTGATGCCCTCCGGCATCAGAAAGAAATGGAAGAGGAATACAACACATTGCAGGAGCTGGACAGCAGACTGCAGAAAATGGGAACGGAGCATAAAAGGCTTCTGTCTGCATACAGGGCAAAGGCAAAAGAACTGACAGAAAGCCGGAAAGCAATTGCTGCCGGATTCGAACAGAAAATGATGTCAGAACTGAAAGACCTTGGCATGGAACACACGGTTATCAGTGTAAATTTTGAAGAAAACCATACCGGTAAACCCATCATGCCCTCCTCTTTCGGGGATGACAGGGTTTCATTCATGATCAGTCCGAATCCGGGGGAGCCGCTTAAACCCATGTCACGGATCGCTTCCGGCGGTGAACTGAGCCGCCTGATGCTTGCTGTCAAAACCATCGAATCAGGACGCAGCGGCTTACCGACAATGATATTCGACGAAATTGATACGGGTATCAGCGGCAGGATGGCGCAGGCTGTGGCGGAAAAAATGATATCCATTTCAAGGCACCAGCAAGTGATATGTATCAGTCACCTGCCGCAGATTGCAGCGGCAGCAGATCACCAGTACCTTGTACACAAGACCGTACGGAACGGCAGAACCGTTACAGAAGTTGATGAAATGGATCCTGAACAGAGACGCGATGAAATTGCGCGAATGATCAGCGGAGCTGAAGGTATTACACAGGATGCGAGGAAATATGCTGGTCAGATGATTGATGCGTCCGAACGAAAAAAGACAGTGATGTGAAAAGGCAAAACAGTCCGGAAATACCAATATACAAAATACTTGCAAACTCATGGCGCAGCAGATATAATTAAATGTTGTATGGAAGTTGACGTGGGTTACATCTGCCGCGAATTTCATGCATGCAAAATAATCGAGGAGGAATCATTCATGTCCAAAAAGTATCTCTACCTCTTCAGCGAAGGAAATGCTACGATGCGTGAGCTGCTTGGCGGCAAAGGCGCCAATCTTGCAGAAATGACGCATATCGGTCTTCCTGTTCCTCAGGGGTTTACCATCAGTACCGAAGCCTGTACCCAGTATTACGAGGACGGCCGTCAGATCAATGACGAGATTCAGGCTCAGATTATGGAATATATCGCCAAGATGGAAGAGATCAACGGGAAAAAGTTTGGCGATCTGAAGAATCCGCTGCTTGTTTCCGTCCGTTCCGGTGCCCGTGCTTCCATGCCCGGTATGATGGACACGATTCTGAACCTCGGTCTGAATGATGAAGTTGTCGCAGCGATGATTGCAGGAAATGACGATCCGAAATTCGCCCGGTTTGTTTACGACAGTTACCGCCGCTTTATCCAGATGTATTCCGACGTTGTTATGGAAGTCGGCAAGAAATACTTCGAGCAGCTGATCGACGAAATGAAAGCTAAAAAGGGCGTTACATTCGACGTGGAGCTGACAGCAGACGATCTGAAAGAACTTGCCGGACAGTTCAAGGCAGAATACAAATCCAAAATCGGAACTGATTTCCCCTCTGATCCCAAGGAACAGCTGATGGGCGCCATCAAAGCGGTTTTCCGCTCCTGGGACAACCCGCGTGCAAATGTTTACCGCCGTGACAATGACATTCCTTACAGCTGGGGTACGGCTGTCAACGTAATGCCGATGGTTTTCGGCAACCTGAATAACAATTCCGGAACTGGTGTTGCGTTCACCCGCGATCCGGCAACCGGTGAGAACAAGCTGATGGGTGAGTTTCTGGTCAACGCCCAGGGTGAAGACGTTGTTGCCGGCGTGCGTACGCCGATGCCCATCGCACAGATGGCAGAACAGTTCCCCGGAGCGTATGATGAATTTGTAAAAGTATGCGCCCTGCTCGAAAAGCACTACCGCGACATGCAGGATATGGAATTCACCGTTGAGAACGGCAAACTCTATATGCTGCAGTGCCGGAACGGCAAGCGTACTGCACAGGCGGCGCTTCGTATTGCCTGCGACCTGGTTGATGAAGGAATGCGCTCTGAAGAAGAAGCTGTTTCCATGATCGATCCGCGGAACCTGGATACGCTGCTGCATCCTCAGTTCGATACAGCCGCACTGAAAAAGGCCGAACCGATCGGAAAGGGACTTGGCGCTTCTCCCGGTGCAGCCTGCGGTAAAGTAGTCTTCACGGCAGAAGACGCAGAAGCCTGGGCGAAACGTGGCGAAAAAGTCGTTCTTGTCCGCCTGGAAACTTCTCCTGAAGACATTACCGGTATGAAGAGCGCACAGGGTATCCTGACTGTCCGCGGCGGTATGACGAGCCATGCAGCTGTTGTTGCACGCGGTATGGGCAAATGCTGCGTTTCCGGCTGCGGAGAAATCACGATGGACGAAGAAAACAAGCAGTTCACGCTGGCCGGAAAGACCTACAAAGAAGGCGACTGCATCTCCATTGACGGAACGACCGGAAAGATTTATGACGGGCTGATTCCCACCGTTGACGCCAAAATTGCCGGCGAATTCGGACGGATTATGGCATGGGCAGACAAATACCGCAAACTGCGGGTCCGTACGAATGCTGATACGCCCGAAGACGCGAAAAAAGCCCGTGAACTCGGCGCGGAAGGTATCGGACTGTGCCGGACGGAGCACATGTTCTTTGAGCCGGAAAGAATCGCTGCATTCCGCGAGATGATCTGCTCTGACACCGTAGAAGAGCGTGAAGCGGCGCTGAACAAGATCCTGCCGTATCAGCAGAGCGACTTCGAAAAACTGTATGAAGCCCTGGAAGGATATCCGGTATGCATCCGCTTCCTTGATCCGCCGCTGCATGAGTTTGTTCCGAACAGCGAAGAGGAAATCGCTCTGCTTGCTAAAGCACAGAACAAGAGCGTTGAAACCATCAAAAACATTATTGCTTCCCTGCATGAATTCAACCCGATGATGGGCCACCGCGGATGCCGTCTTGCCGTTACATATCCTGAAATAGCGAAAATGCAGACGAAAGCCGTGATCCGTGCTGCCATCAAGACCAAGAAGGCGCATCCCGAATGGAACGTGAAACCGGAAATCATGATTCCACTGGTTTGCGAACTGAAAGAACTGAAATACGTCAAAAACGTTGTTGTGGAAACTGCGAATGCTGAAATCGCTGCTTCCGGAACAGAACTCGACTATGAAGTTGGCACGATGATCGAAATTCCGCGTGCTGCGCTGACTGCAGATGAAATTGCCAAAGAAGCTGATTTCTTCTGCTTCGGTACCAATGACCTGACGCAGATGACATTCGGTTTCAGCCGTGATGATGCCGGCAAATTCCTGGGATCATATTACGACACAAAGATCTTCGAATTCGATCCTTTTGCAAAACTGGATCAGCACGGAGTCGGAAAACTGATGGATATGGCCATCAGACTCGGCCGTCCTGCGAATCCGAACCTCCATGTCGGCATTTGCGGCGAGCATGGCGGTGATCCGAGTTCTGTCGAATTCTGTCACAAGATCGGACTGGATTATGTTAGTTGTTCTCCGTTCCGTGTACCGATCGCCCGTCTGGCTGCAGCACAGGCTGCCATCGCAGACAAAAAGTAATTTTTTACCGATTCAAAAACCGGCAGCGTGTGCGCTGCCGGTTTTTATTCATCTTCGGGAAAAGTGTCTGAAGCTATCTGAAAAGCCTGACGGGCTGTTTCCCACGAAAAGCCGCGGCGGACAAGTGCTGCGACAATGTTTCTGAATACTTTTTGCCGGTCATCAGATGCATGGAATGTTCTAAGCTTCTTTCGGACAAAGGCTGCTGCCTGTTGAATCTGCTCTTCTTCAGTTGCTGTTTCGAGCACTTCGTCAATGATCTCTGGAGGGATTTCCTTCAAACGCAGCTCCTGTCGTATTCGGTTTGCGCCGTATTTTTGCATACGTGACTCGACCCACTGCCGGGCGAAATCAAGATCATTGAGCAGCTTTTCCTTTTCCAGTTTAAAAAGGACCAGACTGATAACTTCATGGTCGTAGTGAGCGTTCTTCAGCTTTCGGCTGATTTCACCTTTGCTGTGGGGCCTGCGGGCGAGCATTGCAACAGCCCGGTCCAGCGCAGAAGGGTACTGCATAAGAAGAATTGTTTTTTCAAACGATGTGCGGTCCACTTCTGTTCCCTCCGAGAGAGGAAAAGGGAATTCCTGACGGTTCAGGAACCACACCTGCCATCCGCTTTCAAAAGTGATTTTTGTCTTGTTCCGGATCGTTTCTACAGAACGGATTACTTCCATACCAGCAGTTCCTTTCTGAAAGCCCAGCGGCACAGATCGAGGTTCGCGATTCCAAGCCGCCCGCTTCTGGATTCACTGCACCCACCATTTACGGAGATCAGGATATTTCCGGTGCTGTTTTCCCAGAAAGCGCCGTCCACACAGCCGTAGGCAAATCCCTGGTGGCCAAAGACGGGAGAATCGGAGATACGGCTGTCATGTACAATCAGCAAGCCATGTCCGTAGGAAAGCGTGGGAGAGACTTCTCCGTAAGAAATAACATTCTGTTTCATATAATCCGCATAACGGGGAGAAAGAAGGGGGAATCCGTTATCACGAATACAGGTGATCAGGCGAAGAAGGGACGGGAGGGTGATATACATGCTGCCGGCAGTGTAGCCATAGTGAAGCAGGGGAGCAGGATGGGCGATCGGCAGACGACCCAGGCGGGTAACCCGAATAGCAGAACCCGTATGATAGGGCAGAATACGGATAACCGGCATAATCCGTTCTTCCGGAAGAGAGGATCCCTCCAGGGAAGCATCAAGTTTCAGAGGATTAAAAAGATGATGCTGATAAATCTGTTCTACAGACTGATCAAAAAGAGACTCCAGAATGCAGCCTATCAGACCGAATCCAAGATTGGAATAACGGAATACTTCACCCGGTGAGTGGAATCTGCATCCTTTTACAGATTCTGTATAAGGAGTTCTTTTCAGGAGAAGTCCTTCAAGACCATGGGGATCTGCAAGTCCGGAAGTGTGAGAAAGCAGATGATGCAGACGGATATTCTTCAGTTCATCGACATCCTTTGCCTCCGGAAGAAGCTCATTAACAGGCGATTCCGGATCGAGAAGCCCCTGATCCATTAAATATGTACAGAGGAGGGCTGTTGCCATTTTTGTAATGGAAGCAACACGGAAATAGGTGCTTTCATCTGCCACCAGATTTGTATGGACGGCCTGTGAAAAAACAAAGGAAGTATCCTGCCCGGATTGCAGGCACAATGCGGCTCCCGTAATGTGATTTGCACGGAGAAGGGCGGAAAGCTTTTTTTCCGTGATCAGAGGATGACCGGAAACACGTCTGACCGGATTTTTCGGAATGGAAGGTGAAAGGAAGGGAAGCGCGGCGCGGTAGAGGAGATTTTTAAATTTTGATGTCGGCATAAATCAGTTCTCCTTCCGAACATCTTCCATACAGAATGAAAAAGGAAACAATATTTACTGCACTGCAGGATGCGAGCAGCAGAAAGCGCGTGAAAACAGGAAATTCTGTGTGAAGAAGACCCGAAAGCCAGACGGAAGACAACAAATCTGTTAAGATGGCGAGGGATAACGGAAGAAACGTAAGGAAAGAGTGAAACTTCGCGGAAGCGCGGAACATGCCGGTATATCGTATCAGCAGGAAAAGGCAGAGAACAATGCTCAAAAGCTGACTGATCCGGATGGAAGACGAAGCATAAAGAGAATCCATGCGGAAGTCTTCAACGATCATTCTGCCGCAGGCATACAGGAATACGTAAAAGAAGAAAACATCACCGCGATACCTGAACCATTTTCTGCGGGCGATCATCAGGAAGATAAAGACGAAGAAATTCCAGAGAGATTCATAGAAGAAGGTGGCCATATGCCACTCAAGACCACTTTCCCCCTGGATCTGGACGCCAAAGGGGAAAAAACAGAGTGCAGGGTTGCTGATCGGAAGCCCATAAGCTTCCTGGTTAAAATAATTCCCCCAGCGGCCGAGCGCCTGAGCCAGGATCAGACCGGGAGCAATGATGTCACACAGGGAAAGGAAAGAAATCTTCTTTATCCGGCAGAAAACCCACGCAGCAAGAAGGCCTGCAATTACAGCACCATAAATGGCAATACCGCCTTCCCAGACCCGCAGGATGGAAACAAGGTCATCTTTAAACTGCGGCCAGGAAAAGGCGACATAATAGATGCGGGCACCGATAATACCGCAGGGCAGTGCAATCAATGCAAAATCGATGCTTGTATCCTTGGGAAGGCCGGCACGTTTTTCTTCTTTTGATGCCAGGAAAACAGCAAAAGCTGCTCCGAGCACAATGAGAAAACTGTACCAGGGAACGAGTCCAAAGATCAATCTGGAATATGGAACGGAAAGCATCCACGTACTCCTTTCAGCTTATGTAAATAATTATAAGATGCGAATGAAAACATGTCAACGAATCCTGAATCTTCCACGCTTCAATTATTGCGAACACAGCGGAAATCTGATAAAATAAAAAAAGGAAATTCCTAACGGAAATCCAAGCGTTGGAGGGATAGAAAATGAGCAAGGTTGTCGTATTTGATCATCCGCTGATTCAGCATAAGCTGAGCATCATGCGTGATAAAAACACCGGGACAAAAGAATTCCGTGAACTGCTTTCAGAGATTGCCATGCTGATGGTATTCGAAGTTACCCGCGATCTTGAAACAGAAGAAATTGAAGTGGAAACGCCTATCACCAAATGCAAATGCAAGGTTCTTTCCGGCAAAAAGCTTGGGATTGTTCCGATCCTTCGCGCTGGTCTCGGTATGGTGGACGGGGTTATCAACCTGGTTCCTGCCGCACGCGTTGGACATATCGGTCTGTACCGTGATCCGAAGACGCTCGAACCCGTTGAGTACTACTGTAAACTTCCGGAAGACAGCGAAAACCGTGAACTGCTGATTCTTGATCCTATGCTGGCCACCGGCGGCAGTGCAAGCGCTGCCATCAACTTTATCAAACAACGCGGATGCCATCATATCCGGCTGGTGAATCTGATTGCAGCCCCGGAAGGAATAAAAAAAATACAGAAAGATCATCCGGATGTAGATATTTATGTTGCAGCACTGGATGATCATCTGAACGAGCATGGATACATTGTCCCCGGACTGGGCGATGCAGGCGACCGCCTTTTCGGCACGAAGTAAATTATCCGGAAGGACACTTATTGTCAGCTTGTTATACCGTTTTTTTTCCGGTATAATAAGCTGATATTATTTTTGGAGCAGTATTTATGCGGCAGATCGCTCTCGCACCCCTTTGCGGTGTTACAGACCATATATACCGGACAATTTGTTTCGAACAGGGTTGCGATACAGCTTATACTGAAATGATCAGTGCAATGGGATATCTCTGTGCACCGGAGCAACGGGTTACGAAGGAACTGATGGAACGTGGTCCGGGAGAAAAGAAGCTGATTCTGCAGCTGTTTGGAAAAGATCCGGATACTGTAGCCAGGGCAGCCGGTATAATCAGCCGTCTTGGCGTTTATGACGGGATCGATCTGAACATGGGATGCCCGGCGCGAAAAGTAGCCTGTTCCGGGGAAGGAAGCGGACTTCTCCGCAATCCGGATATTGCCAGGGCAATGATGGAAAAAACCGTTAAAGCTTCCGTTCTTCCGGTATCTGTAAAGATGAGAATCGGATGGGACAAGGAACACATCATCGCACTGGAAATTGCACGAATGGCCGAGGAAACCGGAATAAGGCAGCTGACGGTGCATGGCCGTACCCGTGAGCAACAGTATTCAGGCTCAGCGGATTGGGATATTATTGCGGAAGTGAAACAAAGCGTAAGCATACCGGTTATCGGAAACGGCGATATATTCACTGCAGAAGACGCAGTGCAGAAATTAAAGACAACAGAAGTGGACGGTATTATGATCGGGCGTGGCGCGCTTGGAAATCCATGGATATTCAGGGATATTGCCACGCTGTTGTCCGGAAGCACTCCGGGCAGGGTAACGGTGGCGGAAAGATCTGAAATGATCCGTATTCATTACGAAAGGATGCTCTCATCCAGACCGGAGCGGATTGCTGTTCGGGAAATGAGAAAACATATCGGCTGGTATCTGCACGGACTGCGTGATTCAGCAAAAATCAGGAATGAAATCAATCGCATGACACAGCCTGATGAAATATTTGCCTGTCTCCGGATGTTCTTTGAAAATGCTGACGAAGCCTGAACGGGGAAGTGATATATTTATGAAAAAAAGGGTTTTTCTGTTCCTGCTGAGTTTGCTGGTTTTGATTCCCGCATATATATCTGCAGCCGGAATGCAGGACTTCCTTGATTTTTCGGAAAACGGAGAGCCGGTTGCTTTTGAACTGAACGCAGAAATCATTAAGACTCCGCAATTCGATGAAAACCGCACAGAACAGCTGAACCGGCTGCTGAAACATATTCTTTTTTCCGGAATTGCCGGAGAGAAAGAATCAGAAGTGACAGTGTCCTCCGACAATGAAGAACTTTTCAGTATCCTTTCATTTGAACATTCGGATAAGAAACAAATTGTTCTGGCCCCTGATCATGAACATTATTACTATCCGGATTTTTTGGGGAACCCGGAAATGGATGAAATACTGCCGGGATCAACTGAAGAAGCTGAGAGAATTGAAAGAAGCCGTAAAATGCAGCAATCGCTCGATGACGTATCGGCTTTCTTTGGGAAATTACCGGAAGCATTCCCGGAAAAAGTTTCCAGAACAAAAAATACAGAGAAATACAGGGATTACGGTACTGCGTCCTATAAGATCGTATTGAAACTGACAGATGAGGAAATGAACAAATATCTTCAGCAGTTTCTTAGCAACGGCAGATCCGGATGCTTCGATCCGCATATGGAGAAGCTGATATTTACAGGACGTCAGGGATTCACCCTTCTGTATACAGAAGACAACAGCCTGCTGAAAGTTTCCTACAGCGGAAAAGGATATTGGGAAGAAAATGACATCAGGGACATCCGCCTCGAATGGAAAACCGCCCGCCGGGATGGATACGCAAGGGATGAGCTGCAGCTCAGAACCCCGGATGAAAAAAGAACCGCCCGGAACAATCTGGTTCTTGGGTTCATGCTCAAAACGGAAGAAGACGGCAGCGAAAACCTGATATGGAGCGAAGAAACGGATATTCTGGAAAACCGCAGCCGAAAACAGGGTAAATTTGATGCTGCGCTTACTATGAAGGAAAACAGGCTGACAGGATCGATAAAGCGCACGGAGAAGGAAGGTAACATTACTGCTTCCGAAACGATACTGATTGATCTGAATACTCCACATCAGAATAGTTGGGCCGGAACACTTGAAATAATCGGCAAAAAAGATAAAATAGAAAAGGTACATATCAAGGCAGGTTTATCTGTGACTGCCGGAATTTCCGTACCTGTTTCATCCGGGCAGCCGGAAATAATTCAAGTAAGCAAAGCAGAATCCGGCCGGCTTACGGAAAAACTGTATTCAGAGATTCTGCGGAAATTAATAAAGCTTCCGGCGGAAGACCTGACATTCATCCGTGATGGAATACCGGATTCAATATGGAATAATATTGTCAGCTCACATTGACGGTAAGGAGCCAAAGAAATGAAGAAAAGAATCTGCTTCCTTCTGACAGTTGTTCTGTTCCTTTTCAGCGTTTCCTCCGCATTTGCGGCAGGGTATACGCTGCCATTCAAGATGCAGCGCCAGCTGGAAGTAGGCAGCGGGCTGAAAGGATCATTTGTGATTCATTCCAACGCCGGTGCTGAAAAACAACCGTTCATTCATGCACTGGCCAACTCTGAATTTGAAATTCGCGGTATCCGGTCTGAGAACAACGTTCATTATTATATTTACCAGCCTGGAGAGAACGAAGACCGGAAGAACATGACGGAATTCAGTATTCTTGACAAAAAATATTATCTGTGCAGCGATCTGCTGGGCGACAGACCGTTTCAGCTTCCCGACGCGGATACCTTTATCAATTCAAGACTGAAAGCCATAGGAGAAAATCCATCCGTTTTTCCCGACATCCTTCGAATGATCCTTGCAGATGTGAAGGACGAAGAAAACTCGCTGAATACCGAACCGTTTGAGAAGCAGATAGAAGTATGGCTCTCTTCCTTCAAATCGGACATTACCATTCAAAGCAACGGGACTGACACTCCGCGCCTCACACAGGAATTCCGTATTCCTGTTGAGACGGTATACAACACAGTGACAGAACTTGTACGTTCTGTTTCAGAAAACAGTGCAGCGATGACTGTTCTGAGGGCAACGCTTTCCCCGGAACAGATCGACATGTACCTGAATCCGAACCTTGGATACTTTTACCTCGATGCAATGAAACATCTGGACCTTTCCGGAGAGATTGTATTTACAAAAGAGGTATCCACTCTGGGAGAAATGATTCACAGTTCGCTGACGCTGCCGCTTGAAGACAGCAGGGTCGGTTTTTCCTCTGTCCGGCTGGAGAGCGACGAACTTCGCAAATCGGTTTTTCTTTCCGGAAGCCGCGGCGCATACTATCTGAACCTGCCGGTAAACTTCCGTTTCGATAACGATTCTTATGACGAGGAATTCCGTTTTGCCTGTATCGAAAAAAAGATTCCGGAAAGACAGAATCTTGCCCTCCGGATTAAAATAAAAAAAACAATTGACAAATATGATGATTCGGATGAGACCAGAACACACGAAGAAGACCATTATGTTATAAGCATTGCAAGAGATATGTCCGATCTTCCGGAAGCGTTTTCCGCTGAAGAAATTCCGGAAATGCCGGATGTAAACGCATCGCTTGATCTTCACTATTCCAGCAAAATGCAGCTTTCAAGTCCGACAACGCTCGAGTTTTCCTGCAATATTTTACAGGGTGAATATAACTTTTCGCTGGCAGGAAAAGTTAAAACGGCTTCCCAATGGCTCTTTGCTCCTTTCGATGTTACCAATGCTATTGATGCGGTCAATTATTCATGTGATGAATTCATGAAGCTGAAGAACCAGTGGATTGATGCAGCGGAAAAAGATCTCGACAGGACACCTGAGGAAATTCAACTGGCTGAATCAGCTGCCACCTCCGGACCGGAAGAAATTCCCGAATCGACAGGAAATACGGAAGCAGCGACAGATCCGGCGGAGATTCCTCCGGAAGGGGAAACACCAACCGGAAATGCTGAGAATGGGAGCGTCTGATTCCTGAAGGAGCGTTGGATAAATGTTCAGAAAATTCATGGTTTTGTTCCTGATTATTGTTTTTTCTGCCGGGACTGCACTGGCTCAGGATGTCCATCTGGAAATCGAATTGACGCTGCAGAAACCTGATGATGAAAAAACACTTTCCGGAAGCATTCTGGAAAGAGAACAGGACCTACTGGTTTTTTCCGGCATTTTTCCGGAATACGCTGTTTCGGTTCCCGGTAAGTTTGATTTTAACAGCCTGTTCCATTCTTTTGAAGAAAATTTTACCCTGTTCATTCCTTCATTCAGTGACATTGCAGACGAAAATAAGATACTTACACAGGGAAGCCGGATTGACGGAGTGTATTCAGGCGACTTGTTTGAGGAAGCCAAAACTGTACAGACCGGTTTTATTTCTGTTTCCGATCTGATGACGCTCATCGAATCTTTTTCCGGATATAAGGATGCCGGATCTTCCCGTGATCTGTTAAATGTTTTACTCCCCGGTACCGCTGCAGAAGAATTGAACGATGCTTTGATCGAATACAGCCTTTTTGACAATGGAAAGTACCTGACGCTGAATGTTATCAAAGACAATGCAACGATTGCAACAATATCATTTGACTTCTCCGTTTCAAAGCGGATTGAAATTCTTCTCGGATACGCGGAGGAAGGGAAAAACTATTATCTGGATACTGAAGTGAAAGAAACCGCAGAAAATAGTGTAAAGATTCAGTCTGCTTTGTATGCTGATGCGTGGAAGAAAGGATATCGTGACGCCAGGAACAACAAGGCGGTCCTGGAGACAACCTGTTCATTTGTCCTGCTGCCTGAATTGCACGAAATTCTTATCAACGGAATGTTTGTGCCTTCCAACGGACTGGAATCCATGATGTTCAGAGGAACAATGTCAGCAACAAAAGCCCCTGATCTGACAATGGAATTTCATTTCAGCGGGGCAGAGGATAATCGGCTGATTGTTGGTATAAGAAGTGCGGAGAATGCCTCCGACCCAGCGGATAAGACAATTGTTTCTCTCGAAGAAATAAGAGTCGGGCAGGGAATGAATCAATTTACAAATGAAATCAGTTTAAATTTCCTCCCGTTTTATACAGCCCTGATCCAGGCAATTCCGGATGGGTATCAGAAGCTGTTCGTCATGATGAATTAATCCGCCCTGCACAACATGCATACTGCCTGTGCGGAGATTCCTTCACTGCGGCCTTCAAAACCCAGCTTCTCCGTTGTAGTTGCTTTTATACTGATCTGTGATGGACTGCATTGGAGCAGATTGCAGATATTACGGATCATCTGCGGAATAAAAGGAGCCAGCTTTGGCTTTTGCGCAATAATTGTGATGTCCGCATTGCCCAGAATATATCCGGCATTGCGTACGTATTCATATGTCTTCTGAAGCAGTACAAGGGAGGAAATGCCCCTGTACTGTTCGTCTGTATCAGGGAAGTGCTGTCCGATATCACCAAGCGAGAGGGCACCGAGAATGGCATCCATCAATGCGTGCAGCGCGACATCTGCATCACTGTGGCCAAGGAGGCCCCGTTCATAAGGAATATGGACTCCGCAAAGGATAAGGTCCCTGTTTTCAACGAGCTGATGAACGTCATATCCCATTCCGATCCGTTGGGGCAAGATATTGTTTTGCAGGATTGCATTCACAACAGGTAAATCTTCTTTCTCAGTGATTTTGATGTTTTGTCTGGATCCGGGGATCAGAAATACGGGAATATTACAGTGCTCTGCAATTGATGCGTCATCGGTAGCGATAAAACCGTCCTCTTCAGCGCGGAGAGAAGCATCCAGCAAGGTGCTGTAACGAAAACCCTGTGGAGTCTGAATTTCATACAGATGGGTGCGATCCACTGTGCAGGAGACTGTCTGTCCGTCCTCAGACTTTTTCATCGTATTGACGGCAGGAATACCCGGAATGCCGCTTCCATGCATGACACAGGATTCAAGGACATGCTGGATTACAGGACGCGGCGTCAGGCAGCGGGCAGCATCATGGACCAGAACAATATCATCCGGGGAAGCCGATAAAGCTTTCAGGCCGTTTAACACAGAAGCCTGGCGGGAAGAGCCGCCCGTTGTTACCTGAATAGGAAAAGAAACAGAAAGGGAAGAGATGATACGATGGATTCCGGACAGGTCATTTTCCCTGCACACAATCATCATGCCGTCAATCAGCTGGTCAAACAGAAGAATGCTGCGGGAAAGAACTGACTGACCGGATACAGACAGAAATATCTTGTTCTCTTCCATGCCCATTCTTGTTCCGGAACCACCCGCTGCCAGAATGACATATTTCTTCATTATTCAGTTTCCTCCGGCAGCTCAACAGACGGTGTGAGCGCTTCGAACAGAGCAGCAGCCTGCTCTTTCCGGACGGTCTCTGCAACATTCAGGACTTTATATTTTGCGATACGCTCACCAAAACGGATTGCAATAATATCTCCGGGGACAACTTCACTGCCGGGTTTTGCCGTTTTTTCATTGATTGTTACACGGCCGGACGCGCAGGCTTCATTTGCCACTGTGCGGCGTTTGATGATTCTGGACACTTTCAGAAACTTATCAATTCTCATAATGCTTTTTCCTTGCAGATACATACATATTGGTATAAACCAGAAAAAAGCCTGCAGGATCATAATCCTGCAGGCATAAAGGTCAATTACTTCTTGCCCTTTTTCTTGGCAGGAGTGTTGACTTTATCTTTCAGAGCTTTGCCGGCTTTGAAAGCAGGAGCCTTGGAAGCTGCGATTTTAATTTCGGCGCCGGTCCTGGGGTTGCGGGCAACGCGAGCGGGGCGTTTTTTCACATCAAAGGTTCCGAAACCGATCAGCTGGACTTTGTCACCCTTCGCCAGGGAACCGCTGATAACGTCAACAAATGCATTCAGCGCTTTTTCAGCATCTTTTTTGGAAAAATCACCTTTCTCGGCCAGTGCAGCAATCAATTCGCTCTTGTTCATTGGATAATCCTCCTCATTTTTCATGCAAAGCATGATAAATTAATATGTCAAAGACCTAAAATATTCAGTTTATGCCTTCAACATAATCACAGTATACTCAGAAATCCTTGAAAGTCAAGCGTTCCGGTTGATATCGGACTTTTTTCACCAACATTTTCCTGGGGATGAAAGGATTCGATAACTTTCTGTACAAATTCATGCAATTCGACTTCGCTGTCAATGCCATACTGCCGCGCAAGGGCAACGCAA
>JAEEGL011822709.1_pt1 | contig 14543 bp, 17 predicted proteins | sample 9134231 | NCBI WGS metagenome assembly JAEEGL01 (sample SAMN16246548, study PRJNA631951) | gut metagenome | biome: gut microbiome; feature: rumen; material: fiber-attached | host: Bos | place: Iran: Karaj | collected 2018-10
AAGCCCTCTGGAGGCTCTTCACCTTCCAGATGGGGCAACAGTAGGGAGAAGGATAGAAAAGCGGCCACAGCCAACGGAACGACCTCACAGCAGGCTCCTATATCCTTGCGGAAGATAGCCTCAACGATAACAGACAAAAAGAGACAGCTCACACCTTCAAGGGGAAGATCCTCACGGAGGGGAGCCTCCCCTCTTCCTGGCATCGATGAGGAAGCGGGTAATTATGAGATTATGAAATTATGTAATTATATTATTCTGTAATTCTGATAATATATAATTCTGTAGTTATGTAATTACGATAATATGCAATTATACGAAGAGCCTCCAGATGCAAAGGTAGTGATATTCTCCAAGGGGAAGATCCTCACGGAGCGGGAGCCTATCCCCTCCCCTGGCATCGATGAGGCTCCCCTCTCCATCGGAGACAACAGCGCAAGCGGAAGCCCTCTGGAGGCTCTTCACCTTCCAGATGGGGCAACAGTAGGGAGAGGAAGAGAAAAGCGGCCACAGCCAACGGAACGGCCTCCAAGGATGCTTATATATTCCCTAATTAGGGTATATATAACGCTTTCGGACTTAACTAAAACGGTTAATTATCTTACAAAAGTGTATTATTTCAGTTATCCCGAATTATACTGAATTATACCAAATTATCTTAAATTATCCTCAAATAACCTCAAATAACCGCAAATAACCGCAAAGAAAGTTAATGGAGCCGGGAAGATGCTTATAGGATAATTATAATTACTCCTTCGGAGTAGTTATAAGGATTTTCCAGACAGTACGAAGGAGGCCGGAATATAACACTTATATAACACTTTTGTCTTATTATTATACTTTTCGTATGATTATATTACACTTTTGTTATATTTCTAATACTTTTCGTATAAAAACGGCCTCCAGATCCTTACGGGGCAGCCTCAACGATAGCAGCCAACGGAAGCAGCTCACACCTTCAAGGGAAGGAGCGGGAACCTATCCCCTCCCCTGGCATCGATGAGGCTCCCCCTCTCCATCGGAGACAGCAGCGCAAGCGGAAGCCCTCTGGAGGCTCTTCACCTTCCAGATGGGGCAACAGTAGGGAGAAGGATAGAAAAGCGGCCACAGCCAACGGAAAGGCCTCACAGCAGCCTCCTATATCCTTGCGGAGGGGAGCCTCAACACCGAAAAACGAAGGAAAACGGCTCTTCCCTTTGCGGAAATGGTAATAAATAGGCAAAAAGTTACGAAAATATTTGGAAGTATAGAAATATTATATTATCTTTGCAACCGAAAATATACAATGTTATAGTAATACGTTAATATATGGATAGTGTTATAGTAAGCAAAGCGGATATAGTAAGAGGCTCTAATAACGATATACAGAGCCTTACGGAAGCCTTTCTCAACGATCAAAATGTAAGAGAAAGCAGCCGGAAACTTTATGGCCGTACCCTTAAGCAGTTCTTTTTATGGGTAGGCAGGGAAAACAAGATCCTTTCGACTTTGACGAGAGCGGATATCCTCCTTTATTCGGAATATCTGGAGAACACCCTCAAAGCCTCTCCCCTCACAATAGGAAGCTATCTTATATCTGTAAGGAAGTTCTTTGAATGGACGGAGACGGTAAAACTCTATCCCAATATTGCCAGGGGGATTAAAAGCCCTAAACGCTCCCAGACCTTTGAGAAGGGCTATCTATCAGACGGGAAGAGCAAAGACCTCCTTACTTACTTTGAAACCCTATCCCTTAGAGATTACGCTATAGTTAATCTGATGCTTAGAACGGGCTTACGGACTATAGAGGTAACGAGGGCAAAGGTAGGGGATATTTGCTTTGTAGGAGAAAAGCGGGTACTCAAAGTTTGGGGAAAGGGAAAGAGCGAAAGCGAGAAGGGTAGGGACTTTAATTTTGTAGTCCTTACGGATAAGAGCTACCTCCCTATAAGGAACTATCTGGAAGCCTCACGGAAAGGAGCGAAGAGCGGGGAACCCCTCTTCACCTCCTATTCTCACAGAAACAGCGGGCAGGGACTTACGACACGGACAGTAAGCGGCCTCTGTAAGGACGGGCTTAAGGCTATAGGCCTTGACGGAAGAGAGTACACAGCCCACAGCCTCCGGCACACTACAGCTTGCTCCTTACTTGAACACGGAAGGAACCTTATAGAGGTACAGCACGTTTTAAGGCACAGCACACCGAACACAACCCAGATATATACGAAGATGAAGGAGCGGGAAATGAGACTAAGGGAGCCACCAGAAGCGGCCTTAGACAACGCTTTCTAATAGTGATAAAGTAAACAAGTTAAACAGATAAAACGGAAAGATTATGGCTTTAGGACAATTAGAGCAAGACACAAAGCGGAAGATCTATCTTTCCATCTCAAAAGGAAAGGTAGTTCACTACCTCCCAGATGGAGGGGTAGAGTTTTTCAAGAACGTAGAAGGAACGCTCCAGGCTGTTTATACCAAGGAGCGGAGTTTTAACGGCCAAAAGGTGCCTTTTTGGTACATAGATATAAAGGACGGGGAGGATATGTACTCTCTTTCCCTTCCTTATGTCTCTGGAACCTTTAAGAGTATTATTCTGGCTTTGGCCTCTGATACGGAGCTTACGAAGGATAAGCCCGTAGTTATAGAGCCTTACGAAAAGAACCAATATACGAAGGTATGCGTATATTCGGAAGGAGTAAAGCTTGATTGGGTAACGAAGGAACTCCCCCCGCTTAAGGAGGTAGTAGTAGGAGGAAAGACCTACATAGACGATACGGAGCGGATGGCCTTTATAGCATCGATAGCGGAGAAGGTAGGGGAGAGGCTAAAGGGATAGCCCGGAGCCTTGATCCTCTTCCCTGGCATCGATGAGGCTCCCCTCTCCATCGGAGACAGCAGCGCAAGCGGAAGCCCTCTGGAGGCTCTTCACCTTCCAGATGGGACAACAGTAAGGCAGATGCTTACGGAGCGGCCACGGCCAACGGGAAAGCCTCACAGCGGCCTCCTATATCCTTGCGGAGGGTAGCCTCAACGATAACGGATATAAATATAGAGTTATGTCACGGAATATATTATACAACAGACTTATGAACTCCCCGGAATGGAGAGCTTTGCGGGAAGAGAAAATGAAAAGGAATCCCTTTTGTGAGATACACGAAAGGGAGGGAATAAGAATCCCCGCAACTTGCGTACACCATATAAGGGAAGTGGAATCCGGGCAAACGGAGGAAGAGAGCCGGGAACTCTGTTATAATATAGATAATCTTCTTTCCCTCTGTAATAAATGTCACCACAGTTTGCACAACGGGAAGGGATATAATAAGAGCGAAGCCAGAAAGAAGAGGCTCCAGGACAGCCAAAACAGATGGATAGCAGGGATATATAAAAAGTTCTCTATCCTTACGGAGGGTAGCCTCAACGAAGGGAGCCGGAACGGAAGCAGCCCACACCTTCAAGGGGAAGATCTCCACGGAACGGAGGCCTATCCCCTTCCTGGCATCGATGATACAAAAAATAAAATAATACTTAAATAAATTACGCAAAGTAGTACGGAAATATGAAAATTGCCTATCTTTGCAAAGTGTAACGGTAAAATATAAAAGATATGTCAGAAAATACGGATTATATAAGAGAGACATTATATCCGGCTCTATATAAGAACTTGGATAAGGTATTCCCCGAAATGGAGTTTAAGAAAAGGAGTACAAGATGGATAAGTTCTCACTACATAAACGGAGTGAAAACGCAAGGGCAACACTATCAACCGGATAAGACTTGGGTAGGGGAGAAAGTAATAGCGAACTTATGCGAGAATGGAAGCGGAGCCAGGATAGACCTCCTTACTTTCTATATGGAGCAAAACGGAGTTACAAATCTTTATGAGGCCGAAAGGCAAATAGCTAAGATTGTAAATGTACCCCCTCCCCCGGAATCAGAGGAAAGCAAAGCCAAGGCAAAGGCAGATAAGGAAAAGGCCGAAATATTATTCCTCTCTTATGAGAGACAGAAAAAGGCTCTATTCTCCCCAGAAGGAGCGGAGGTACTAAGATACCTTAAGGAGGATAGAGGCTACCCCGAAGATCTTATAAGAAAGATGGGCTTAGGCTATCTCTCTGAAAAGGAGGGAAACTTTCTGGAACAACGTTTGCAGATAGGATATTCCCCTTACTTTAAGGACTTTCCCCTCTCTATCCCTTATTTCTCAAAAGGTAGCCTCTTAGGATTCAAGCTAAGATATATCTCCAAGGAAGCAAAGCAGAAATACGGAAACGGGAAATATAGGAATCCAACGGGCTTTGATGGTATAATGAATTATAATCCCTTTAATCTTCCTCCTTTTAGAGTTAATTTAGGCACGAAGAAAGAGCGTACTGTTATAGTAGTAGAAGGGGAATTAGATGCACTCCACGCAAGGGAGAAGGGGATAGAGAATGTTATAGCAGCCTCCGGGGGAAATGGTATAAGCAAGGAAAAGGCCAACACAATAGCGGAATGGGGATATAACAGCGTTATACTCACTCTCGACACGGATAAGGCAGGCCAAAAACAAACGGTAGACAGTATAGAGATCCTTCTTAACAAGGGTTTAAAAGTTTATGTCGCAACGCTCCCAGATGGTAAAGATACAGACGAATTCCTAAAAACGCACACAGCGGAGGAATATAAGGCCGTTATAGCGGAATGTACGCAAGCGGTATATTATCTCTTCAAGAAAGAGGTAGATAAATTCAACAGCACAGCCAGAACCCCAATAGACTTTGATAAATTCCAGGATAATGTTATAGAACTATCACTAAGGACAAAAGACGAAGTTCTAAGGGGAAGGATTCTGGATAGCCTCAAAGATGCTTTCGGGGTATCTGGAGAAGAGGCCTATAAGGGCTACAGAGCAAAAGCGGATAGACTAAAGGCAGAGAAGGAAAAGAAGGAAGCCCTCCAGAAATCAGATGAGGCCTTAAAGGAGGCCACAAGGCTTTTAAGCATCGGTAATAAGGATAAGGCAAAGGAAAAGACCAAAGAGGCCTTAGACAAGCTCAAAACAGCGGAGGGAGAGGATAAATACTCCTTCCTCCTTAAGGATAACACAGACGAACTTTGGGAGCGTTATAAGAATCCTCCCAAAACTTTCGATACGGGCTTTATCCTATCCATAGCCTTAAAGACGAAAAAAGACGATAAAGAGAGAGTGAATGTACCTTATAGGCTTTCCTTCCCCGCCGGAGCTATTTCCGTTATCGGAGCTTTCACGAACCACGGAAAGAGTAAGATCCTCCAGAGTATTGCCCTCGATGGACTTAAGGCAGATTGGGAAGATGGTATAATGCTATATTTCACTTATGAGGAAAACGAAGAGAACGTTAATATACAGTTCTTAAACGCTTATACGGATATAGAACTCACGAAGAAGGCCAAGAATATTCCAAATGCGGGTAATTTCCGGACTATAAAGGACTACCTATATAACGGAGATACGACCTTCTTTAAAAAAGAGAAGGAGGAAAGCGGCCTCACTCCCCTGGAAATCTTTAGGAAAGCGGAAGAGGAATGGAAGAATATCAGAAAGGAGGGGAGAATCCGTATTATAAAGCCCGAAAGCAACACTCTTGAAGAGCTTATAGATATACTGAAATACGCAAAGGAACACCTCCCTATAAGAGCCGTTTTCCTTGACTATATCCAGGAGCTTTATTTGGACGATACGAAGCGGATAGGCAGCAGGCCGGACGAACTCAAAAAGATAATGGTAGATTTAGACCTTTTCGCACAAGAGGCCAATATCCCTATAATAGCAGCAGCCCAATTAGGAAGAGCCGTAGGAGGCCCTGGAGGGCTTTGTAACCAGATTATTTCGGATAGTGGATGGATAGAGAGGAAAGCCTCCGAGATAGTCCTTATATGGAGTAGTAACGGAGAGAAGGATAAGGAAAGCGGGGACTTGAAGAAACTCCAAGAAATTGTGGGCTTTCAATATGCGGAGATATTCCAGAAGGAGGAAGAGGGCTATTTATTCCTTAAGCTCACTAAATCCCGTACAATACCAAAGGGAGCGAAAGCGGTAGTAGAGATACACGGAAACTCTGGAAGGGTACAAAGGAACGGAGACCTTCCCAAGCCCCCAGAAGCAAGACAGATGGAAATGGGATTCAGCGAAACGGAAATAAAGATAGACCCAGAAGCACAGAGGCCTTATAGGAGAAGCAGGGAGGAAAAAGAGACGGAGACCCCCGCCACCTATACGGAGAACAAAACAGATGAGGCCTCCAGGAACAGCGGAGGGAGTATAAGTATAGAAGAGCCTCCAATAGATCCCTTTACACCCTTCCCACCTCCGGGGGAGAATGAGGAAGATTTACCCTTTTAATACGGAATCCTAAATTTATAGTATATGGCAACAATAATTTGTATTGGTAATCACAAAGGGGGAGTAGGCAAAACGACAGTTACGGCCAATTTGGGAGCCTTACTTTCCCAGATGGGGAAGAAGGTACTGTTAATCGATCTCGATGCACAAGCGAACTTAACAGACTACTACCTCCCACGGAGGCCGGAAGTAAGTATATTCAATTCCCTTGCGGAAGAGGAACCCCTCCCCGTTATCCAGATAAAGGAGCGGCTGTTTATTGTACCCTCTTCCCCGGAAATGTTGGATATAGAGAGTAAGATAGCGGACAATATAGACAGAGCCGAACTTTTGCAGATCCTTATAGAGCCGATAGCGGGGGATTATGATTATATCCTTATGGATTGTCCCCCTTCTTTGGGTATTGTAACTCTCAACGCTCTTATAGCGGCCACGGACTTATATATTACCCTTACAGCGGAGACTATCCCCGTTAAAGGGCTTAAGATGCTCACGGATGCAATGGGGAAAGTACAAAAGAGGAAGAATCCCTCCCTTAAGCTTTCCGGCATCATAATAAACAGATGGGGAGGCCGGAACCTCAACAAGGATATAGAGAACAGCCTCCGGCAATTATACGGGGATATAGTCTTTAAGACGAAGATAAGGGAAAATATATCCATAGCGGAAGCCCCCTCCTTCCTTCAAGACGTAGCCTCTTACGCTCCAGGCTCACACGGGGCAGAAGATTACAAAGCCCTCACGGAAGAAATACTTAAACGTACAAAGTAAGAAAATGAGTAGAAGCAGGGAAGATCTTAAAGAGATTGCAAGGCAAATCTTAGACTATAGGAGAAACGACCACTCCAAGCTATTATTATCTCTCACTCCAGAAGAGCAAAGGGAAATAACTCCACTCTTTAAGGAGGTAACAGAAGAACAGATAGCGAAGGAGAGGGAGGAACACGAAGCCTTTATGAGACAGCAGGAAGAGAAAAATAGGGAACACCGGAGATTTATAGCCGAAACGGATAGATTTATAGCAAGGTGCAAAGCAGCCGAAAGGAAAGCCCCCAAATCCTTCCTCTTCCCCTTCCCTTTGGGAGAAGCATAATAATAAAACAATATAGTAATATAATAACAATTTAATAATATAGTAATATGGCAAAGAAGAATTTTGGTAACGTTATCGACAGTATTTTAGGAGACGAACAGCAGCAGCCCCAGGGCGCAAGCGAGACGCAAGCGGAAGCAACTCCGAAAAGGGGAAAGGGGAGGCCTAAGTCCGAAGGTTACGAAAGGAGAACCTTCATAGTAAGGAAAGATCTCTTTTCCAAGCTGATTCTTATAGCAGCAAAAGAGGGGTACTTACAAAAGGATATTCTGGAGGTAGCCCTTGAAGATGCTATAGAAAAGTATGAGGCAAAGCACGGGGAATTGGATATAACCAGGAAGGAAGATACAAAGAGGAATATACGGGATATCTTCTAAGGTTATGGAATGGATAATCTTTCCCCTCCTTTGGATTGTAGGCTTATGGCTCAACGATTATACACGGAGACACGGGAAGCCTTGATCCTTTCCCCTGGCATCGATGAGGCTCCCCTCTCCATCGGAGACAGCAGCGCAAGCGGAAGCCCTCTGGAGGCTCTTCACCTTCCAGATGGGGCAACAGTAAGGCAGATGCTTACGGAGCGGCCACGGCCAACGGAACGGCCTCACAGCAGGCTCCTATATCCTTGCGGAGGGGAGCCTCAACAAAAAGACAAAGGAAAGCGGCTTACACCTTCAAGGGGAAGATCCCCAGAGAGACAAACAGACAGTAATATTAATCAATTAAATAGATATCGATATGAGAAGTAAAGAACAATTTGAGAATGAGCGTTATTTCGGCCTCCAGAAGTTCAATACACCGGAGGAAGCCTTTAGTGTTATGGAAGGTATTTGGGGCGAAATAAACAACGATGACAGTAAGGAATTACATATCCTTACAGATGAGACCTTCGAAAAGGCTATTATCTCCAAGGCTATAGGGATTTACCTCGACTACAAAGAAGGGGAGAAAACGGAGGAAGAATTTAACAACGCTTTCGGATTGGGAGAGGATATAAACGATTCTCTATTAGACTTTGATTTCTTCCTATACTCCCAAAAGAGTAACTGTTATTTCACTTGCAGAATGTCAATGAAAGACGATGCTGTTTATATGTGGAACGATAGACAATGGGGATATTTCAACGAGCTTTGGGAAGCCTATTCCTTGAAGGAGGTAATAAAGAAAGCTATTTCTTTGGTAGATGAGGCAGAAGAGAAAATAGGAGAATTTGATAGGCCGGGAATTTGCGATATAGTTTACAACGAACAAGGCCTCTTCTTTTAATCTCTCTTCCTGGCATCGATGAGGCTCCCCTCTCCATCGGAGACAGCAGCGCAAGCGGAAAGCCTCTGGAGGCTCTTCACCTTCCAGATGGGACAACAGCAAGGCAGATGCTTACGGAGCGGCCACAGCCAACGGAGCGGCCTCACAGCAGCCTCCTATATCCTTACGGAGGGGAGCCTCAACAAACAGACGAAGGGAAGCAGCTCACACCTTCAAGGGGGAAGATCCTCACAGCCGGAACCTATCCCCTTCCTGGCATCGATGAGGCTCCCCTCTCCATCGGAGAAAGAATAAAGATATACTGAAATATTATGGTAATAAAGTAATATGTAATTATGGAGTTATATTATCACAAAACAGATGGGGGAGCGGAGTACTATTCCTCCAAGCCTCACGATATCGGAACGACTGTTTTAAGAACGGACGGGGAACAGCTCGAAATAATGAGCTTTGAACAGCTTAAAAAGGCCGGATTCAAAAGCGTAATTTTCAATGGGAAGGAATATACCCTATAAGGGAAATACTCCAGATATTCCCCTCTTCACAGCGGCAGGGATAAATAAATTATAAAATAAATACGTTATTCTTTGGAAATACGGAAATATTATATTATCTTTGCACCCGTAAATATATAGTTATAGTAATACGAAATAGATACAATTATGAAGAAGGAAGAAATTAAAAGGCTCACTCTCACGGTAACGGTAGAGTACACAGCCAACAGCCCACAGACGGAAGAGGTAGAGACGGAAAATGTTATCTCCCTTGCTATCTCTCCCAATTTCGGAACGAAGGGAGGAAGAATATCTCTGGAGAGCGTTATAGCGGAAGATCCTCACGGAATCAAAAGAACCCGCAAAAGGGGAGCGGAACTATACGGAGTTTTCCCTATAGTAAACGGATGCTCCCAGGATTGCGTATATAGCGGAATCCAGGAAGAATGTATCTCTTACGGGAAAGAACACTTTAAAGGGGAGGATTATATTATACTCTCCCTATAGAACCGTAAACAGCTCCCACAATGGTACGGATATATAACAGCAGCGCAAGCGGAAGCCCTCTGGAGGCTCTTCACCTTCCAGATGGGGCAACAGCAAGGCAGATGCTTACGGAGCGGCCACGGCCAACGGAACGGCCTCACAGCAGCCTCCTATATCCTTACGGAGGGGAGCCTCAACAAACAGACAAAGGGAAGCAGCTCACACCTTCAAGGGGAAGATCCTCACAGCCGGAACCTATCCCCTTCCTGGCATCGATGAGGCTCCCCTCTCCATCGGAGACAAAGTAAGGAATTACCGAAATGTTATAGTAACAAAGAAAAGATATGGATAAGGCAGAATTCAATAAAAGGCTAAAGGGTAGTAGGTATTTCGCAACTATCTTACACCTTGCGGAAGCGTATCAAGAACAATACACGGAGAGAGGGCTTTGTCTCTCCCCGGAACAAAACGAAGCTTGCTTTAAGGACTTTGTAGGGCAATATTTCGGAGCCTTACGACACGGAGGAAATCTTTCCCCCGTTATTAATCCGGATATTCCACTATTCTAAATATATAAGACGATGGAAAAAGATTATTTCTATAGTGAGGAAAGGGATAGAGAGTTAGAAGAGCTGATAAAGAAAATAAGCTCTATCCCAGACGATGAGGGAAGGATATCCTTCTTTAAGACCCTCCCCGCAAACGATTATTACGAACTCCTTTCCTTTATGAGGTACGAAACGGAAAGAATGAAATATGAGAATGAGAAGGAGCGGGAAAGGAAGGAGGCTCTTTTACAGAGAAGGGAGGCTCTTTTGAAAGAGAGGGAAGAGCTTAAGAAGGAGGTAGAAGAGAAATTCGAAGCGGCCAACACCCTTTTAGAGATATTCGGGGAGAAAGCCTATCCCTTCAAGTTTGGGGAGGCTTAAGGAATCATAGTAACAATTTAATAGCAGATAATATGATAGGGTATTTTTTCAGTGAGGAAAGAGATACGGAGTTAATGAAACTTTGGAAGGAGATTTATTCTCACCCAGAGGAAGAGAGAGACGAACTTATAAGCAGCCTCCCCCCAGAAACAAAAAGGGATATGCTTATACTCGTTAAACGAAATGCGGAGAAGAGCCATCTCCTTACACTTGTGGCCGGGTATAATAAGGCCGTCGGAGACTTTTTGGAGAACTTTTTCACTAAGTAAGTAAACATAGATTTTGTTATGGATCTGATGAGGCAACACCAGGCACTTATTAAAACGGATAGGGAATGGCCTACGGTTGCAACTCTGGAAAGCCTCTTAGAGAGATTTACCCCCTCTAATTCCTCCGATATGATATTCAATATTAAATTGGATGATCCTTGCAACTAAAAGAGGGTTATTTCTTGAAACTTTGCATTACAGAAATAAAAAATTACGGTATGAAGTATATAGTTATTAAGCGGGTACTTAAGAAAGAATGTCCCCCAGGAATAAAAAGCCAATGGAGCTTTGATAAGATCCCCTCCGAACTTTGGAAAATATGGGATAGGAGAGAGATAGAGGATTCTATTACCCCCGATATCTATACAGACCAAATGGAGGAAACAATAGAAAACTACTCCAGGAACTACCCCGAATATTTTTGGGATTGGGGTATAGAGAAAGAAGCATCAAATAAATAACACGGTAATATGATAACAAAGACCCTCACGGATATAGAGAAAAAAGAGGAAATCTTCAAGGATAGGGAAGAGCTTTACAGCCATATACTTTCTATCCGGGAAAGAGCGGACTATATAAGAGCCGTTAAAAAGGCTCCCCGCTTTCCTTTCAACTATACTACTCACTTTAAGAGTAGGAGAGGGAACCGTTATACTATTATAGTAACTCCCACGGACAAAAAGCGGGGAGGATTGGAGAACCCCCTCTTTTCCGTATATACGAAGCTCACAACGGAGGAAGGGGACTATATACTAAGATATGATATGGTATATAAACACGTTATAATATTCACACCTCACTTTTTCTCCAGATATAGGGAGAGATACCTCAAAGCGGAGAACCTTACAGCCGGGGAGGTAATAGACACCTTCACAAAGCGTAATTTCAATGTAGCAAACAGTAAGAAGGAGGGGGAGGAATATATAGGAACTTGCAAAGACGGATATATTCACCTTAGAGAGAAAGATAAGGGGGTATCTGTAGCAGTTACTTTTATAGGCTTTGATACTCTTAGCAGATGGAAGAAGGAAGAAACGGGGAGCCTCTTAGAGGTAATAAAGAAACACGAAGATTATGTTACAGTAAATAAATAGATATTATGGACTACAAGGAATATAAAGCAAAAATGAAGAGCCTACCCTTTGCGGATAGGATGGTAGAGTACTTTAGTATTTCGGCTGTTTACGATAAGGAGCCAGACGAAATGAAGAAAATTATAAGGGAGACCTTCACAAAGAAGGAAGAGGCAGAGTATTACACTACCTACTCCCCTATAATGATAGCGATAGAACAGTATAACGACAGAGTAAGAACGCTTAAGATAAATGCGGACTATTTCACTTACTATATAACCTCCCAATTAAGAAGGAGGGATAATCTGGAGAGGGTAACGGGCTTTCTCAACAAAGTAATAGACACAGCGAAGAGATACAAAAAGGAGGATATCCAAGGGAAATCCACGGAGGAAATGATAGACAGCCTCCTTTCGATGCTCACTCACTATAAGGAACTCGATATAGAGCGGAATATTTCCGTTATATATGATGAGGAAAAGGGCTATTACTTAGACGAAAGCAAAATGAATGAGAATATAAAGAAAGCAACAGCCTCCTTAAAGAAGATCCTTTCGGCTCTTAAGTCTTATGTCCTTTCAGCGAGGGAATTTCTGGAGGCTATCCAGAAGCCGGAACTCTTCCCCAGGGAGTTTAAGGATGCTGAAAAATGGATGCAATATTTCTTCATAAACAGAATGGAGATAACGGACACGGAAAATATGGGGGAGGGAGAGAAGGATTTCCTTACTCTGGATTACAACGATATAGAATGTACGGAGAAGATCTTTGGGGAAGGGAATCTCTGGCTTAAGGCTTATAACTCAAATATAATGTGATATGAAGAAGGAAAAAGAAAACTTTATATACAATGGTAATCTTTCCGAAGAGGAAGAAAAGACCGGGGAGAACTATATCCTTTCCGGAATGGGAAACTTAGAAGATTACTCCGAGAAAAACAGCAGCAGAAGCGAGGAAGAAAGGAAGCAGGCTATTCCAAGGATATCCAATATTTTGAGTAGGAATATAGCGGCTCCCAAAAGGGAACTGATACAATTAGAACTATTCCCCACAGAGACGGAAGAAAAGGAGATAAAGAGTATTTCCGTATCAGAAAAGAAGGAGAAGCCTATCAACCTCACGGCAACGCAAACGGATATAGTTTTAGCCCTGGAACACCTCCTTACACAGCACTACGGAGACAGTAAGGAAGTAAGAGGCTACCTTAAGCAGGTAGCAGACGGAGAAGGATTCGATAAGGGTAAAGACTTTATAGAAGATGCAAGCGAACACCTCCAGGGGGAAGAGGGAGAGGAAATTTCGGAACAGAGAAAAAACGAAATCCAGATCCTAAAAGGGAAGCACGTTCTTACAAAGTCCGATTTCTTGCAACCTATTACTATTTCCCTTATAGACCTCTGTAAGCTGTTATACGGAGAAACGGGAATGAAGAAGAGGGAAAGAGATAAGGTTTATGAGGAACTTAAGCAAATCTCCATAAAGGACACGGAGAAGGAAATAAAGATAACACGTACCAATTTGGACGGGGAGACAGAAGAGATAGAGGCCACAGTCTTTGAGCCTCTCTTCCAGGTAGGCAAACGTACAACGATCAAGAGCAAAAGCAACGAAAGGGAAATGGAAGCCGATACGGTTAAGATAGCTTTCGGAGGCGAATTCGTACAAAAGATAGATACGGAATTTAGCCCCTTACTCCCTTCATTCTTCAATGTTAAGAACGAAAAGGGAACAAGGATAAGAACACTACTCTTCCAGATGCTTAAAGCGGAGTTAATGAGAAGAAGGAGAGACTTTGTTTTCACGGGAGTAAATAAGGCCAAGGAAAAGATAGAGGAAAAATATAAGAAGATAACAACGAAACTCACTCCGGAACAGCAGGCCTTAAAAGCAAAGGAACTAAAGGAGGCAAAGGAAAAAGCCCTTACTTATGTCCTATCCTTCAAGTACATAAAGAGTATATGTGCAACGGATTTCGATTCTTTCCCAAGCCTTACGACTAAATTCTATAAGCAATTAGAAGAGGCTGTTTTCGGCCTTAAACAATGTGGCCTTATAACAGAGGGAAATATCCTAAGAGACAAAAGGGAGGTAGTATTTATATATAATCCAGATCTCAACGGAGTAAAAGCCCCAATAAGGAAAACGGAAGAGAAGGAAGAAAAGAAAGACTAAGGCCACAGCCGGAAACCTATCCTCTTCCTGGCATCGATGAGGCTCCCCCTCTCCATCGGAGACAAAGGGAGCCTTTCTTATATCCTTCAAGGGGAAGATCCTCACAGCCGGAACCTATCCCCTCCCCTGGCATCGATGAGGCTCCCCTCTCCATCGGAGACAGCAGCGCAAGGGAAAGGCTCTGGAGGCTCTTCACCTTCCAGATGGGGCAACAGCAAGGCAGATGCTTACGGAGCGGCCACGGCCAACGGAACGGCCTCACAGCGGCCTCCTATATCCTTGCGGAAGATAGCCTCAACGATAACGGCCAACGGAAGCAGCTCACACCTCCAAGGAAGAAGATATAAGCGGGGGAAAATCACAACTTAAAACGAATTTCGGGAAAAAGTGTGTACCCCTCTCCCTGGCATCGATGAGGCTCCCC
>JAEEGL012315776.1_pt1 | contig 14543 bp, 15 predicted proteins | sample 9134231 | NCBI WGS metagenome assembly JAEEGL01 (sample SAMN16246548, study PRJNA631951) | gut metagenome | biome: gut microbiome; feature: rumen; material: fiber-attached | host: Bos | place: Iran: Karaj | collected 2018-10
GATTTAACAGATAAGAAAGGAGGCGTATATATGAAGTTCCGATTATCGGTTTCGGATGAAAACTTCGAATCGGTCAAAGAATTCCTTTCCGGACGCGGAATAGAGATCGGCGACGATGGTGAATATGTTATATCCGAAGCCCCCGGACATGCAGATTTTATTGCTGTCCGAAATGAAAAAAAAGAACGCATGCGTCTTAAGACGGACGAAGTAATATATATCGAAGCATTCGGTAAGGATATAGAGATCCACACCGAAGAAGGAACCTTCAGTTCACAGGACAGGATGTATCAATTGGAATCACAGCTGGATCCGAAAGAATTCATCCGAGTCAGCAAATCAGTCATCATCTCGAGAAAACATGTTAAGAAGATCAGGCCTTCCCTTTCCATGAAATTTATTCTCACGATGACAAACGGTGATCTGGTGGATGTAACCAGAAGTTATTACTCGGATTTCCGAAAGTTTTTCAATATATAAGGAGGTTAAAAATGGCAGTATTTTCTATATATATTTTAATCCTGCTTGCGATTGCCGCAATTATTATTTTGATAAGTATAGTCAGATATAATAAACATCTTGATAAAGTAACGAGGGGTGAAGTTCATGATACTCACTCGACGATACCTGAACCCAGGACTGCAGCCGGGGTCAGCTATAAGGTAGTACTTATGATAATACTGATCATGACATTTATCGGAGTCAGTACGGTAAGCGGAATTGTTGCATCCATGCAGGGAAGAATGAACAATCTCGAAACTTCGTTGAATATCATGCAGAACCAGTTATACACCTTGCAGCTGTCGGTAGATGATCATGCTTCACGCATCGAATATTTTAATTGCAATATCGGTAATCTGAACTCAAGCGACAATACTGCCACGGTGGAAACGGAAGTTTTACTCAGAGAGTATGCCGACGAAACCACTGTTCAGCTGATTGTTGACGATGATGTTTATGAACTTACAGCTAAAGGGAACGGATTCTTTTCTGCGGATATAGTGAGAGGTCTTTTTGATGAAGGATATGATACAAAGCTGGTTATCAAAGAACCCGGAAGGAACTATACCGAAACGGTGGATTTCCCCGGATGTCTGGTTTACGACTTTCTTCCCATGCCTTCATATGAATGTAGTTTTTCACTGAATGAAAGACTCGGAAAGACAACTGTTACAGGCAATTACAGTCCCCTCGTATATAATAATGAGGATGTCGAATCGGTAACGGTTACATATTTATCCGGCGGGGAAGAGCTTGAATCATTCGATATTACTCAGGAAACTCTTAACCGTGAGACAATAGATGTGGACAGGACCATTCCTAATGGCGCTGATTTTACTTTCCGATTGGAGATAGTCACCAAGTCGGGCTTTAAGATCGAAGAGCAGACTCTTATGGTTTACAGTGAGCCTGAGGATTATGATGACTATGAGTATTTAAGAGTATATGATATAAACGGTAACCTGCTTTGGGAGGATGATTATAGATGACCGTTTTGAAGAAAAGAAAAGGCGCAGAAACAACACGTCTTATCACGGAAGGAAATGTTCCGAGAATAAGTTATCTTTCACTTGAAAAATATCCCTGGCTTATAAATGCCTTCTCGACAAGAGAAGGCGGTGTAAGCACCGGGATGTATGAGAGCATGAATCTTACCTTTACAAGAGGGGATGATCCCGAGAAGGTCAGGGAAAACTTCAGGCTCTTCGGTGAAAGCATCGGCGTCGATATTAAGCAGATGGTTTATTCGGACCAGCAGCATACGACAAATGTAATGGAAGTTACATCCGAGCATCTCGGAATGGGGATCCTTCGTGACAGAAACTTTTCAGATATAGACGGCATCATTACAAATGAACCCGGTGTGTGTCTCGTTACTTCATATGCGGATTGTGTTCCGCTTTATTTCGTGGATCCCGTAAATCGCGCCATAGCTCTGTCGCATTCGGGATGGCGTGGAACGGTCGGCAATATATGTCAAAAGACCGTGGATGAAATGAACAGGCTGTACGGAAGTAAGCCCGAGGATATCATCACATGTATAGGGCCTTCGATCTGTGCGGATTGTTATGAAGTCGGAAGTGATGTGGCGGATGTCTTCATTGAAGCATACGGTGAGGATGCGGATACGGTTGTTCTTCCTCACACTAAAAACATCCCGGGAAAGTATCAGCTTGATCTTACCCGTGCAAATGTCATTAACATGGAGAAAGCAGGAATTCTTCCCGAGCACATATCGGTACCGGATCTGTGCACCTGCTGTAACGGTGATATGCTCCACTCACACAGGGCGTCACACGGACAGCGCGGCGGACTCTGCGCATTCTTGATGATTAAATAAAATGGACCAGGGGGACGGTTCTGTCGTTCCACAAGAATCACGTGGAACGACAGAACCGTCCCCCTGGTCCACCGTCCCCCTCTTTCACCCATTGTCACCCCATTCTTACGGTGTTAAAATATAAAAGGAGTCGTTTTTGCTCCTAATTCGGGGGAGAATACCAATTTCTGATGAAAAAAAGTACTGAAGAGAAAACCAATGTCCAGCGTCTTCTTGATCAGAAGAAGATAGAGTACATCTATCACTGCTATGCGGATACTCCGGCAACGAACGGAGTTGAGATAGCAAAGCTTCTCGGGGAGGATGAGACTAAGGTTTTCAAGACCCTCGTGACGGTCGGAAAGACAGGAGAGCATTACGTGTTTATGATCCCTGTTGCCGAAGAGCTTGATCTTAAGAAAGCAGCCAAGGCAGCCGGTGAGAAATCCATAGACATGATATCCCAGAAGGAACTCCTGCCACTTACCGGATATGTTCACGGTGGCTGTTCACCCATCGGTATGAAAAAGCAGTTCAAGACATTCATACATGAAACGGCGGAGAACTTTGACAAGATAGTTTTTTCAGCCGGCAAGATCGGATATCAGGTTGAATTACCCCTCGAGAGTTTGAGGAAAGTCGTACCGGTCAGATCCGCAGATCTGACAGTAACTGATGTTAATGAGAATGCATGAGGAAAAGGTATGAGCAGCGAATTCAAAATGATGAGTTACGGCAAGATCAAGTATCAGTGTCCCTGTTGCGGTTGTTTCACTTATGACAACAAGCCCACCGGTGATTTCTCGATCTGTCCCGTATGTTTCTGGGAGGACGACCCTGTTCAGCTGGAAGATGAAACCTTCAAGGGTGGTGCAAATGATGTATGCCTTCTTGAAGCAAGGGAAAATTATAAAAAATACGGCGCCTGCGAACAAAGATTTATAAGAAACGTAAGAAAGCCGTTGGAAGAGGAACTTGGTGAGGCGGACTAATAAGATGAGCAAGAAGATGCATGTCGTTTCGATGATCCTTCTCGGAATCTTTATCGGAATGCTCTCATTTTTCATATCATTCTCTTCGGCAATGAACGAGATGCGCAGGAATATGGAAGTTTCGCAGAGTTCTTCGGAATCCGGTGACAGCGAAGATGCGTACCTGTTCAAATCGGTGGATCTGTTAAATGCCAATTTCGAAATGTACGGCAAGGATATGGGGTTTGAATCTGCCTCGGAATACGGGCTTGCCGCAACTGCCGTTTTAGAGGATCCCGATGCCCTTCATAAGACCGCAGCAAGTGACGGGCGTGAGATGTATTACATAGAAAATACCAACGAATATGTCGAAGTTTCGGCTGACGGATATATAAGGAAATACTTTAAACCCGAGGCAGGAAAGTTATACTACGACAGTCTTTAATGTTTTGAAGAATATCTGTAAAAAAAGAAAACGAATAGTGTTTCCGGCTTTACTTGCATTCTTTGTCCTATGGTCACTTTGGACATGGCATGCGGTAACGCAGAAGATCACATTGGATCTTCCGGAAGAAATAAATGAAGGAGTGAGGATCGTTCTTGTAACGGATCTTCATTCCTGTTTTTACGGTAGAGGACAAAAGAATCTTATCTCCATGATAGATGCACAGTCGCCAGATATCGTGGTTCTTGGCGGTGACATCTTCGATGATAAAATCGGTGATGAGAATGCAAAGATTCTTTTGGAAGATCTTGTCACTAAATATCCTTGCTACTATGTATCGGGAAATCACGAATACTGGAGCGGAAGAGTTACGGAGATGAAGGCCTATCTTGAGAGCATCGGAGTATCGGTGCTTGAAGGAGAGTGCGAGACGATAGAGATTAACGGAAATATGATCGATGTCTGTGGTATCGACGATCCCACCGATCTGTATCGCAGTGATTGGAAAGAGCAGCTGCAGACTGCTTTTGATCAGACGAGCGAAGAGCATATCAGATTACTTGTAACGCATCGTCCCGAAGAAGTGGAAGAGTATGCGAAGTACGATTTTGATCTGATCATGGCGGGCCATGCCCACGCCGGACAGTTCAGGATTCCTTTTATCAACAGAGGACTCTATGCACCCAATCAGGGCTTTATGGCTCAGTACGTAAACGGAACCTATGAACTTCCGAACGGAAGCATACTTGTGGTAAGCCGCGGCCTTGCAAGGGAGAGTACTCCCGCTCCGAGATACTTTAACCATCCGGAGATAGTTGTTATAGATCTTAAATAATACAGAGGTTTTATGAGGATCGAAGAAAGTAAATACACGTTTCCTGACGGAAGAGAAGTTCTTATAAGAAGTGCTGTCCCGAATGATGCGGAGAAGATAAAAGAGCTGAGAGAGGTTACCTCAGCGGAAACCCACTTTATGGCAAGGGATCCCGAAGATGGTCCGTTTAACGCAGAACGTATAAAAGGGGTTCTCGGTGATATAGAAAGAAGTACGAGAGATTTTACGATTACCGCTTTTTACGGCGATGAAGTGGTAGGGGATCTTTCTGTGATGACCGTAAGACCTCATCTGAAATTACTGCATAGGGCAGCTTTGGGAGTATCGATCCGTCAGGCATTTGCCGGGGGCGGACTCGGGAGTTATATGATAAAGGCAGCCCTGGATCAGGCTCGGAAGAATGGCTTTGAACAGGTGGAACTCGGCGTATACAGCGATAACGAAAAAGCAAGACATGTATATGCCAAAGCAGGCTTTAAAGAATACGGCAGAACTCCGAAAGCCTATAAACTAAAAGATGGAAGTTACCGCGATGAGATCATCATGGTAAACATATTTGATGAATAATAAAACTGCAGGTCTATCGACCTGCAGTTCTTCGTTTTCCGTAAATAATGACGGTTTGAGCAACCATATGAAAAACAGGATGTACACGATGTACCATCCGATTATATAGAACAGAAAAAAACATTCCAAATATTCGGGTGACCGGATTCGGGTTTAAATACAAGGCCTGCATAATAGCTGAATGACCGCATCTGTGACGGGATTAAGATCAGGAAAGCGAGCCGGGGTTTTGTACGAATATCGGTCCGTCTGCGGGAGGCAGTGCACCGCCGCAGTGAGGACAGGAGATGTGGATTCCGTGTATGAACAATCCGCCGCAGTATTCACACTTGTCTTCAAGGTAAGTCTTATCCGCTACCGGCAGCTCAAATGCGATCTTTTCGGTCTTGGCTGTGGACATAAATGCGGCCCACATACCAAAGAACATGATAGTACCATGAATGAGTATGAACGCGGTGCCTCCGATCAAAAGCCCGAGATTAACGTGTCTGTCAAACATTCCGTCTTCCATCTTATCGAGACTCTTGATAAGCGCTTCTGCGACGCTGTAATCATCGTCGGAAATATATTTATGGAATGACTTGGTAAATACATCGGTATTGTATGTGGTCAGAACAGGATCGGTATCATCTCCCTGCATTCCTTCCCAGTACCAGTCTTCCCAGTCTTCGTCGCCGTCGGTGGAATATACGAGCAGCCAGTGCATCTCGTCGTCAAAAAGTTCCAGATACTTATCGTATGCGTAATTTTCAAGCTTTGAATAGCGCTTTTTCCATTCCGAGTTATCGATTGTAAGGACGTACGGAGTAACGCCGGTCATATCCTGAAATTCTTCAAGCGCATCGTACAGATCTTCCTCTTCATCCTCGTCGAACAAACCGAGTTTGTCGCAGATTTCGATGTCTTTGTCCGAATAATGAGTGTTCGGAACATGGGCTTTGCCGAAGGCACCTGCGGAAATGATTCCTACTAAGGCGACACTGTAAAAAAGAGCCAGGATAACCGCTATTATGCGGAATGATTTACGCTTCTTTTCGATACTTTCGGGTGTTATGGGTTCCTTATTATAGAAGTGGTGCGCTTTTCCGTTTTTATAGTAAACATAGTGATGTGCACCTGGAAAATACTTCGTTGCATGGCTTGTGCTTGAACTTCCGCCATGACTTCCGCCGTGGGAGCCACCGCCGTGACTTCCTCCTCCGGATGAATGTGGCATTTCTTATTATCTCCTTTCGGGTTCTGACAATGTCCATTGGGGACGGTTCTTGTGGTCCTTGGATCGTGGACCACGAGAACCGTCCCCGATGGACTATTCCTAATAAGTATAAGGAATTTCGGGCTTTGGGGCAATGAAAAGGACCCGCCTGCCGGGGAAAAATTTTTAAATAACAATTGCTTTGCGTTGACGGGTGTTTATACCAAATGTATTATTATTAACGGTGTGCGGTACTAAATGTAGTTGTCGCGCCATACAATCGACAATCCGCGGGAAATCGCGCGGATACGCAATTTCAGGAGGATAATATGTCAGATTCCAAGAAAACGATCCTCGGAGAGCAGGGTATTTACGACGCTAAAACCCTTGGAACTCCCAAAATGCTGATCCTGGGCCTTCAGCACATGTTCGCAATGTTCGGCTCAACCGTTCTCGTTCCTCTTATTACCGGCCTCAGCGTTTCTGCAACACTTCTTTTTGCAGGCCTCGGTACTCTTTTATTCCATTTGATCACCAAGAAGAAAGTTCCCGCATTCCTCGGTTCATCCTTCGCATTCCTTGCAGGATACGGAACCATCGCAGGTCTTGCTATCGCCAAGTCCAACGGCGAGATGATGACCTCTCAGGAGCTCCTCCCCTATGCATGTTTCGGAGTAGCACTCGCAGGACTTCTTTATCTGGTACTTGCACTTCTTTTCAAGGTATTTGGTGCAAATCATGTAATGAAATTCTTCCCTCCGATCGTTACAGGTCCCATCATTATCGCAATCGGACTTAACCTTTCACAGTCAGCTATCAACAGCTGCTCATCAAACTGGGGCATCGCTCTTGTTGCCATCATTGCGATCATCATCTGTAATATCTGGGGAAAAGGAATGATCAAGATCCTTCCCATTCTCATCGGTGTAATCGCTTCTTACCTGGTTGCAGCTCTTACCGGCAATGTTGATTTCTCCGGTGTTGCCGCAGCTCCCTGGGTAGGCCTTCCTGTTAAGTATTCAAACACCGTATTCTACATTTTCTCGAATTCAAAGAATGTCGGTGCAGATATCCACAACGGACTTCTTATCACAGCTGCGATTACCATCGTTCCTATCGCAATTGCAACCATGATGGAGCATATCGGTGACGTATCCGCTATCTCTTCAACCGTAAACCGTAACTTCATCAAGGATCCCGGACTTCACAGAACTCTTACCGGTGACGGACTTGCAACTACCATCGCTTCTCTTTTCGGAGCACCTGCAAACACCACTTACGGTGAGAATACCGGAGTTCTTACTCTTACCAGAGTTTATGATCCTTTCGTAATCAGACTTGCTGCATATTTTGCAATCCTCATGTCCTTCTGCCCTAAGTTCGCAGCTATCATCGAGGCAATGCCTTCAGCAACCGTCGGCGGTATCTCACTTGTTCTTTACGGAATGATCTCCGCAGTCGGAGTTCGTAACATCGTTGAGACTCAGGTTGATTTCACCAAGAGCAGAAACGTTATCATTGCAGCTCTTATCCTTGTTCTTTCCATCGGAATCAACTTCTCTTCAGCAGGAGCCATCGCATTCAGCGTAGGAAGTGCAAACATCGCTCTTTCAGGCCTTGCTGTCGGATCGCTTGTAGGTATCATCCTGAACGCAATCCTTCCCGGCAAGGATTTCAACTTCAATGAAGAAGCAGGATCCGAAACCGGTGCAGACCTTTCCGGTATCAGTGAAAAAGAGATCAAGAAGTAAAAAGAAAACCGTTAATACGGCATAGAAAAATCCCCGCAGATTTTATCTGCGGGGATTTTATTATGCTTATGTGTTGTGATCAGAGATTAGGGATTGGGATTGGGATTGGTGGTCTGCCAAGCACCGTTGTTGAGGTAGTAAACGTGTCCGTTAATGGTTACGTTTCCATCGGTGATGATTCCACCGGTATAGTTGAATGTAAATGCTGTTACATCAGTGTTTTTTACTCCCGAAAGAGTGTAAACGAGATTTCCATAGTCGCCTGAGCCGTTTGCAAGTTTTCCGTCCATCTGACTTATCTGGGTGACAGGATCTGCTGAAACTCCGCTATCGGTTGTCTTAACTCCGTTTCCGTAAGCCTGGTCGATAACAGCCTGAGCTGCGACTCTTACGGTCTGAGCAGTTGAATAATCCTTCTCGGATCTTGCTCTGTCAATGTATCCTAAAAGGGTAGGAACAAGGATTGCTGCAAGAATTGCAAGGATAACAAGTACGACGATGAGTTCTACGAGTGTGAAGCCTTTGTTGTTCTTTTTCATTATTTTTCCCTCCTTAGAATACGGATAAGTCTCCTATAAGTGTTGTATCTGATATTTATATCGGTCATTATAACAAATACTTTAGCTTTTTCGGAAAACCTTTTCCATATTTGTCACAAATTTGAAAAATTATTCGTTATAGGCAATTTTTTCGAGTTCTTCCATCGTTGTGATGCCTTTTTCGACGAGCTCCATGCCTGCTTCTTTGAGGGTTTTCATTCCCTGCTGTTCGATGGCGTACTTTTTGATGGTATCCGCATCCGCACCCTCTGCGATAAGCTTTCTGATGCCCCTGTCGACGTAGAGGACTTCATGGACGGCAATTCGTCCGCTGTAACCCGTTCCGTGGCATTTAGCGCATCCTACGGCCGATCTGGCACCCGGCATATCACGTCCGGCAAAAGCTCTCTGGTATTCGTCAAGTCCCGTTACTTTACCGCAGGCGGGACAAACCTTTCTCATAAGTCTCTGGGCTATGGCTCCCACAAGTGCGGAGGAGAGGAGATAGGGCTCTGCTCCCATGTCTATGAGTCTTATTATTGTAGAAACCGCATCATTGGTATGAAGTGTGGAAAGAACCAGGTGACCGGTTATAGCCGCTCTGAGCGAGATATTGGCGGTCTCGGAGTCACGGGTTTCTCCTACCATTATGATATCGGGATCCTGTCTGAGGAGTGCCCTGAGTCCGGAATCAAAGGTGAGTCCGGCGGTGGGGTGTACCTGCATCTGGTTAAGTCTGTTCAGGTTCTTCTCGACGGGGTCTTCGATGGTGGATATATTAACCTGTCTGCCGGCGAGTGAATCGAGAGCCATGTAAAGCGTTGTGGTCTTACCTGATCCGGTAGGTCCGGTAATATAGATAAGTCCGTTGGGCGATTTCAGCATCCTGGTGAACTTTTCGTAATTGTCGGGTTCCATACCGAAGGTTGATGCATTATCGATCTTTGAGTTTCCGGCAAGGAGTCTCATAACTACCTTTTCGCCGAAAACGGTGGGGATCATCGAGACTCTGACGTTTACGATCTGGTCCCTTATCTTAATTCTGAAGTGACCGTCTTGCGGTACTCTTTTTTCTGCGATATCAAGTTCCGACATGATCTTGATACGCGCGACGAGCGAACCCTGAACGTTTTTCTGGAGAGTCATGTAATCGATAAGTGCACCGTCCATACGGAGACGTACATGGATCTCTTTTTCGAAAGGTTCGATGTGAACGTCGGATGCATTGTCCTGGTATGCTTTGTCGAGAAGCGAGTTGACCAGGTTGATGATGGGAGTATCGTCTGCACCCGCACCGGCATCGATGACCATCTCTCTTACTTCGGAAGCTACCGCGGATTCATTGGCGGACTGTGCAGCTCTCTTGGTCTGAACCTCGGCGTAGTAGTAGTGGATGGCATCCTGAAGTGCGGCACGCTCGGCCAGAACCGTCTCAACGCTCATACCGCTGGTCTGTCTGATATCTTCGATCTTGATAAAATCAAGAGGGTCGTTTACGGCAACTATCAGAATTCCGTCCCTTATGGCTACGGGGAGCATCTGATAATTCTGAGCCATCTGGCTGGGAATGGTCTTAACCGCATTGCTGTCCACAGGATATGCGGAAAGGTCCACTACCTCAAGTCCCATGCGGCTTCCCAGTGTGTAGAGCATCTGGGTTTCGGTTACGTATCCTTTTTCCAGGAGGATCTCACCAAGTCTTTTCTTGGATTCTTTCTGGGCCTGAAGAGCGTCGGAGAGCTGGGCTTCGTCGATATACCCGGCTGCGACCATCAGGTCACCTATTCGAATGTTTTTAGAAGAGCCGGTTTCCATTATTTATCCTCCTGTACAATAGTGTTCTCGGTCATGTAGAGGTTTACGGTAAATGAAAGGATCTTGCTTTCGCTTTCATATATAAGGATCGATCCGTCTTCCTGAAGATAGGTAATGGGATCAAGTTCGATCCAGTTGAAGTTAACCAGTCTTACCGAAGGATTGTGTGAAAGTTCGTCGATGATCTCCTGCTCGGTCTTTTCGTCACCTTCAACCATTATGCTGAGTGTAACGCAGTAGATACCTGATGCGGCCGTATCCGATGTGCTTGAAAGAGCTGCGGTATATTCCTCTACGGGAGAATCGATAATGGTCATTTTCTCTGACTGATAACCTGTAAGGAAAGCTAAGACAGCGTTGGAGAAATATGATTTTGTTTTGTCTTCCTCTTCTTCGACAGCTGTATCTTCCGTTTGTACTGTATCCGTATTTACCGTTACGGGCGAAAGATTAAGATCAGAGTAGATATAAGGCTTTTCACTGACCGTACCCGTGGGCATCTGGATGGAAAGGCTTCTTGCTATAAGACCTTTTTTCAATATGTAGGTTGTAACAAGTTTGTCTATTTCCGAACTGTCCATCATGGGATAGTAGTCTGCAGTGGACTCGGCAAGATCCTGATCAAACTGATCTGTGATGATCCTTGCGGATTCAAGACCTATTACCTTGGCTTCGTTTGCAGATTTGATCAATGACTGTTCTTCGATCTGTTCGGAAGTTTCTGCGATAGCCTTGTACAAGGGGCGGATCATACACCATCCGAAGAAGAATATGACCACAATGAAAAGAAGGCCGTATATGAGTTTTTTATCTCTATCCGTTATTGCTGAATTGAAATTCATTTACTCACCCTCCTTATCATTTCCTGCGCTGAGAGTACATATAACTTTGATCTGCCATGTTCCGTCTGCTTCATTCCATTCATATCCCGTATAGTCGACATCTTCGAATATATCCATGGACAGAAGCTTTGCGATGAATTTATTGATGTTTTCTACTTCGTACGAAGAAGCGGTTGTTGCAAATACTCCGCTTCCGGAATCATATGAACTGAACTCGACTTCAACCTTTTCTCCCTTTGCCGCTTCGAGGATCTTTTCGTTTATCGAAGAATCGGGAACGGGATAGGATGCAAGTACGTCATCCAGAGTGTTTACTCCGCCCTGCATTGCACCTTCCCTGCCTGCCTTTAAAACCAGTGCATCGTATTCCATTGAGGCTTGCATGACAGAGATGTCATGATTGTAGTTTTCAATCTGTTCCAGTTCGGACTTTGCATTGAAGTAAACGACCATCAGGAATGCGGTTATCAATGCGAGTATTCCGGTAAGTACGATAAGAGGAATTGACTTCTTGAACAGTTCCTTTTTCCTCGTATAGCTTTCGTCATTTTTACGAAGAGCTTTAATGAGGGAGTAATTCTTGGGAGGAATGCACAGTCCCGCAACAGGATAAATGAATGCGGAGAAACGATCATTCCATTTCCTGAAATGTACATGGGAAGGAGCAGCGGTTCCGTGAACCTGAAGCTCATGATCGATGCCCGACAGATAGGACTGAAGCATGCTGACTTCATCAGGTTCCATGCCTGCAAAATAAACATCGTTGATAGTCGATTCAAGATGCTGGGATTTTGCAAACTGTCTGATTCCGGAAATAGTGCTTCTGATCTCTTCCGCAAATTCCTGTGTTCCGGGCTGCTGGAAAATTCTTCTGGTGGAGTTGTAGTAATATTTTCCGTTTTCATAAAGGATCGTAACGAGCATCTGTGCATCACGAATGATGTAGATTGCGGTTGCACCCTTTATGCATTTTGAAAGCATCTCTGTGGCAAGAGATACACCGTCGTGGACAGAGTTCAGTGTGATCCCTGCAGTGGAGAATATCTTGATATAGTTTTCGATGGATGTGCGTTCCGCAACTTCGGTTACGACACTCTGAGTTTTTTCTTTGGAATTGGAGCCGATAATATACCAGCCTTTAACAGGCTCTTCGAATCTTGCAAATTCATCCGACTGAGTCTGCTTGGCAATGTAATCGCTCATCTTACTGCCGGTGAGAATGGGCATTTCAATACGGTTTGCGATGAACTGAGGGCTGTTGATTATAAGATCTGCTTCGCCCTTTATCTTGTTCGCCTTCCACATCTCCTTAAGCTTATAGGAAATGGCTTCGGCACCGCCTTCGACAACAACACCGTTTAATATGGCGTTATCGGGCATGGGCGATTCGATAAGCCTGTCGATGTGGATCGAATTGCCATTACATTTTCCTACTACGATCTGAATATTCTTATTGGAAAAAAATACTGATACTGACATATGCTTCTCCCCAAAAATAAATTTACATTCCGGCTCCGATTGTCGAGTACGACTGATAGATGGGAACAATTACACCTATCATGATGAAACCAACGATCAATGCCATTATTACTATCATTACAGGCTCCACATACTTGACCAGTCTGGTCATCGCCTGTTCGGATGCAAAGTCGAGATTGTCCGCAGCGTTCAAAAGCATACTGTCGAGAGCGCCGGTTTCTTCTCCGACTCTTACGACTGCGGGAAGCTTGGATACGAATCCGTCCACTTCATCAAGTGCGTCTGACATAAGACCGCCTGCCTGAACTTTTCTTATTACTTCATCGAATTGTGATTCGATATACGTATTACCGATGGTCTGTCTTGCTATTCTCAGACACTGATCGATGGGAATACCGGCGGAATAAAGTGAACTCATGGTACGTGCAAATCTTGCGGAATAAATGACCTTCTGTAATTTTCCCATGGGGCCCATGGTCTTGAGCTTGTCGATCCTGAGCCTGACCGAAGGAATCCTTGATACTATGCCTCCCACGAACCAAAGGAGGAAAGCGATGATTATCAGTGCATACCATTTCTTTGATACAAAATCACTTATCGCAAGAAGTATCCTTGTGGGAGCGGGGAGCGTGGGCATTTCGCTGAACAGCTCCTCGAACTGCGGCATGATGTATCCGAAGATTATAGCTACTACCGCAATGATAAGGGCGGTGAGTATCTTGGGATATGTGAGTGCATTCTTTGCGGCTGATTCTATCTGGTTTTCTTTTTGATACTGAGTAGCAAGCCTGAGTGCGGTTGAATCAAGGTTACCGGAACTTTCGGCAGCTCTGAACATGTTGATCAGAAGAGGAGGAAAGGCAGGGGATAATTCATCCATTGCCGCGGATAAAGAAATACCCTGGACGATCCTGTCCCTTAATCTGGTGTAGAGATCTTTCTCATAGGGAGTTATGGACTCATCGGCCGCTTCTATCTCCAGTGCTCTTAGTATCGAGATTCCCGAGCGGATAAGTTCTCCGATCTGTCTGCAGAAATCCGAGAGCTGCTGTTTTTTCAGCGGCTTCAGGACTACGTGTTTTACGATCTCTTCGGAACTGATGAGAGTCTGTCTTTTATCATGAAGCCTCTTTTTCAGTTCTCTTTCGTCCGATACACTTATTCGTCCTTTGACCTGTTTTCCGGTATTTGTTTGTGCCAGATACTTGTATTCGGGCATGTTTTTATTCTCCCGTGCTTTATTATTCGGTTGCGTATTCCATGATCTTCAGATCGTAATATACGCTCCAGGTTCCGCTTGCTCCATAGCCGTCTTTGGTGGATCCGCTCTGTCTGTATTCGACGAGATATCTTCCTTCTCTGTATGTAAAAGAAATCGGTATATCATTTTCCGAATCCCAGGAATTCAGGATTATCTCACCGTTTACGGTTGTTACGGCTTTTATCTTATCCAGTGCTCCGGCTGACAATCCGTTTTCGGAAGTCGGGTCGAAGATCGAACCGTCACCGTTGTAATACTCAAGGGATATAAGTTTCATCGCGACACGGATCTGTTTTGCGTGACTTATTGCACTTCTTCCCTTTGAACTTATCCGTCCGATCGCAGTTATCACACAGACGAAGACAGCTGCAATGAGGACAAGCAGGGCCAGTTTCTTAAGCCATGGCAAACCGTTATCCCTTGAGAATGTGGTTTTTGAATTGTCGGCTGTTTTGATCTCTTCCATATTTATCCCGATCCTTTATTAAGGTGTAGGAACATAATTCCAGAGATATTCGGTTCC
>JAEEGL015434347.1_pt1 | contig 14543 bp, 14 predicted proteins | sample 9134231 | NCBI WGS metagenome assembly JAEEGL01 (sample SAMN16246548, study PRJNA631951) | gut metagenome | biome: gut microbiome; feature: rumen; material: fiber-attached | host: Bos | place: Iran: Karaj | collected 2018-10
ACCGTGAGATGCTTGATCAGGTTTTGGATATTTTTGAGGTCGTCCCTGATTATGACCTGAATATAATGAAGCAGGGGCAGGATTTGTATGATGTGACTTCTAGAGTCCTGACCGGTATGAGGGATGTACTATCGGAAGAGACTCCAGATCTTGTGCTAGTTCATGGTGATACGACTACTAGCATGGCTGCTGCTCTTGCCGCATTTTATCAACATATTCCAGTTGGCCATGTTGAGGCAGGACTCCGTACTCATGATATCTATAGTCCATGGCCAGAAGAACTAAATCGACAGATTACGGGCCGAATCTCATCTTATAATTTTGCTCCGACACCATTATCAAAACGGAATTTGGAAGATGAGAAAGCTCATGGGCAAGTATTTGTTACTGGAAATACAGTGATCGATGCACTCCATTGGGTGGTGAATAAGTTGAAATCATCGCCGGATTTGACTAATGTACAGAAACAATCGCTTCAAAGTGCCGGGTACGATGTAAGAAGACTTAGTAAGGGGAAGAAACTTGTTTTGATAACCGGGCATCGTCGGGAAAACTTTGGTGAAGGGTTCATCAGCATGGTTACTGCTATGAAGGATCTGAGTGAGAAGTATCCTGATGTGGATTTTGTTTATCCGATGCATCTAAATCCCAATGTAAGGAGACCGATTCATGATGTATTTGGGGAGGATATATCATCATATCAAAATTTCTTCTTTATAGAACCTCTTCAATATCTGGAGTTTGTCTATTTGATGGAGAAATCCACACTGGTTCTCACAGATTCTGGTGGAATCCAAGAAGAAGCTCCTGGTTTGGGTAAGCCGGTTCTTGTCATGCGTGACACAACCGAGCGCCCGGAGGCTCTTGAGGCTGGCACTGTTAAGTTGGTAGGGACAGATCACGACCTGATTGTATACGAGGTTAGCAAACTTCTGGAAGATAAAGAGTATTATGAGAAGATGTCTCATGCCGTGAATCCTTATGGAGATGGGATGGCGTGTGGGAGAATTGTGGAAGCCTTGGTCTAGTTTTCTTAATTAATCAGTTTTGTCATCATCAACAAATAATACAAAGCAGGCTGTGTGGGTGGCAATCGGGAGCTTGTTCTCCTTTGATCCGTTTTTCACTCATAAGTCCATCGTGGATAATCGGATCCTTGATTTCGACCACTTCCTGGATGAGGTGGATATGGTCGTGATTATGGTGAAGCACGACCACATCAAGTAGAACTTGGACAAACTGAAGGGCAAGGTGATTTTTGATTGCCATAATATTTGCCAATTGGAAGGAGTGTATAATATTTAACCTTTCAAAATGCCCCAAACCAACAATACCAAGCTGTTAGTGTAAAGAGGGAATCCTCCATCAGTATTAAAATAGGTGAGAATTAAAAACAAGTTGTATTTGCATATGAGCGACGATGTAAAAAAGACATCGAATTTTAATCAAGCCCTCTGGTTAAGCATAGGTATGCTTTGCACTTATGCTATGACTTTCGTAAGTGCTGCAGTTTTGTCTAGATATTTTGACAAATATGAATATGGCACATACAAACAAATATTACATATTTATAACACATTAATTACTTTATTTAGTGCTGGGTTGCCAAGTGTTTTCGCTTTTTTTATCCCAAGGTTGAATATTGGGCAACAAAAAGAATTAATTGTTAAACTAAACAGGATTTTTTTGTTATTGGGTTTGGCTTTCTCCGTTACTTTGTATGCATTATCAACCCCATTATCCATGTTGTTGAAAAACGAGGAACTTGCTGTTGGTCTTAAGATATTCTCGATATTTCCATTGTTTACACTCCCGACTATGGGCGTGGAGGGTATCTATACAGCCATTCGGAAAACAAAGTATATTGCGATTTATAATTTAATCACAAAAACAGTAATGTTGATTTCGACAATTATACCAGTAGTTGTATTTAAGACAGGATATGTTGGAGCAATCATTGGATGGGGCATCGCTTCATTTATTTCGTTTGTGATTGCTATGTATTTGAAAAGCCGCCCATATGTAAAAATTAAGCAAGAATTTGTCCCAAATATGTATAAAGCAGTCTTTAGCTATTCACTTCCATTAATGGGTGCATTTATTGCAGGGTTTGTTATTTCTTCTGCAGATCAGTTTTTTATTAGTAGATATTTTGGAACGGAAATTTTTGCTGATTTTTCAAATGGCTGTATTGGAATACCATTTGTTACTATGATTGTGGCTTCTGTAAAAAATGTTTTATTGCCTGTTTTTTCAAAAGCTGATTCTGAGGGAACGTGGGATAATGCGTTGGTGTCTTATCATAACGCTGTTACTAAAATGGCTTTGTTGATTATTCCGATTTTTGTTTTTTGTATTTGGTTTGCGGAAGATATCATGGTTTTTTTGTTTGGCGGCAAATATGAAACATCCACAAAATATTTCCAAGCTTTCGTCATGCGAGACATAGTGTGCGTGTTGCCATATTTATCAGTATTACTTGCATTGGGTAAATCTAAAATATATATGTATATGCATTGGGTGGGTGCTGCTTTCATATGGATAACCTATAGTTTGATTGTCGCTGCGAAAATTGATTCAGTATGGCTTGTTGCTACTCGTTCTTTGTTAGATATTCTTTTTTCAATATATGCAATTTCATATATCAAACGCAAAGCGAATTTGCAATTAATGCCCCAAAATTTACTAGAGAGCATTATACTCATAGTATTGTTAAGTATAATCTGTGGATTTGCTGTGTATTCTTTATGCTTGTTTTTGATACCTAATATGATTCCGTTTGGGCGTATATGTATCAGTGGGACTATTTTTTGTGTATTATTATACTTTATAGGGAAATTATTCAAAATTAATTATTTGAATTTAATCCTGTCATTTGTGAAATACCAACCTAAATGAAATGCAATAATGAATGGTTTTCGTTTACTTGCAGTTGGGGATTTTTGTTCAAAGAATCCAAACAAAATAGTTTTATCAAGCGAATTGATCGATTTGATTGACGCAAGTACGGTAAAATGCATTAATTTTGAGGGACCATTGGCAACTGCATCATGGCGTGGATCTAATAGCAATGTATTAATCCAATCAGAAACAAGTCCATTGTGGATAGAAAACGTTGGATTCAATGTCGTTTCTTTGGCAAATAACCATATTTTTGATTATGGTGTTGAAGGATTATTAAAAACGAAAGAGTCTTTTAAATCAGCCATAACACTAGGAGTTGGAAAATGGGACGAAGCTTATCGAATGAAAACCTTATGTGTGAATGATGTTGTGGTTGGTTTTTTGAGTTTTACATCAGCAGATTTATCTTCATTAAAATGTGATTGGACAGATGTTGAAAAAACGGGTTCAGCATGGATGAATTATTATAAAGTTCCTTCAATAATAGAAAAGGCTAAAAAACAAGTAAAATACTTGGTGATTACAGTGCACGCTGGTGTTGAGCACATGGATTGCCCACTTCCAGAAATCAGAGATTTATATAGAAATATGATTGACTGCGGAGCTGACTGCATCATAGGCAGCCATCCTCATGTTCCACAAGGTTTGGAAATATACAAAGAAAAACCAATATATTATAGTTTGGGAAATTTTTGTTTCCGTGAAATGGATAATGATCATAAATATCCATTATGGAATACAGGAATGGTAGCTTTGGTTGATTTTCTTGAAGATGGTACAATTAGTGCTTCTTTTATTAATACTAGGAAGAAACATAATTATATTGAGATAGACCATTCGAAAGAAACTTCAACTTATATGACGTGCTGCAACAACCTGCTTCTAGACGATAGTAAATATATAAATCATGTTGAGAATGAGGTTTTGAAATTTTATAAAAAATATGAGACATGGTTGCTATTGGCATTACGTGCGACAGATAATCAAATTTCACTAAAGAGTATTTATTATAAGATGTATAATTTATTTCACCGAAAAAAAAACTATCGTATAGCTTTGCACCAATTGCGTGAAGAAAGTACAAGGAATGTGTTGGAACACGCATATAAAATAATGTCAAAAACTGATTTGTAACAACTAAATCACTTCAATATGAGCGGGGTTTTGAAGAAAATGTTAAAGGGTTCTTATTTAGGAATGTTTATTGATTATGCTAAATGGCAAATACGAAACCTTTATTTGAGTCACATGGGCCCCAAGAAAGTTGCAAACGCAACATATAAAAAAGTGTTTGGGACAGATATCAATTGGGATCATCCTCACAATTTAATTGAAAAAATCTACTGGCTACAGTTATTTTCCGACACTTCATCATGGACCACTTGTGCAGATAAATATGAAGTGAGAAACTATATTTCTGAAAAAGGTTACGAAAACCTTCTGAATGAGTTGTATGGTTGCTGGAGAAATGTGTCTGAAATGGATTGGGATGCTTTGCCAAATTCATTTGTTTTGAAACCCAATAATGGTTGTGGTCAGGTGATAATTGTGAAAAACAAAAATGAAATCAACAAAAAACAAATAATAACGCAATTGTCACTTTGGCTGAAAATAAAATATGGATATGTCGGTGGTCAATATCATTATACAAGAATCAAACCATGTATCATCGCTGAAAAACTACTAATCAATGAAGATGCACCAGACAAGTCGTTGGTCGACTATAAGATATGGTGTTTCGACGGTAAGCCTGACTTTGTGCTCATTGTTTATAATCGTGATAAAAATGGATACCTGTTGTCTGTATATGATATGGAATGGAACAATATTTCAAACAAAGTATTAAATAAAGACAACCCGCATTTTAGTGATAAAAGTATTCCCAAACCTCAATCTTTTGACAAAATGGTAGAAGCCGCTGCCTCATTGTCAAAAGGATTTCCTCAAGTGAGAGTAGATTTCTATGATGTTGGAGGAAATGCAATATTTGGAGAAATGACATTCTCAACAGGATATGGTTATTATACAAAAGAGTTTTATGATGCTTTGGGTGAAAAGGTAGATTTGTCTAAAGTCAACAAATAGGCAAGTGAATGTTTGTTTTGTTGATGAAATCTATCTGAAACTTGGCCAAACGTATTGCAATGATGCGTAGTTTCGCCTGGGGTGGTGCTTGGACAGAGAACCATTGTAGGGGCTGGCGCTGTAGTTACTAAGAGTTTTCCCGAGGGGTATTGTGTGATTGGTGGAAATCCTGCACGAAAGATCAAGGATTTGGAGAAAGAGAAATTCATCCCCACAAAGTCTGAATATGAATTTTATGGGTATGTGCCCAAGAAGGAATTCAAGAAGTTTGCACAGAGGTATTTAAAGAACAACAAGTATTATAAGCGAGATTATGACGAAATTAGAGGAGGAAACTTAATGAAACGAATCGCGAGCCTTCATATCATGCATATTAATGCATTACCTTAAAACACTCGTTATTTGATACAGCTTTTGCGCAACATTCATCAATATGCCACAAAAGATATTAATCATATCTCAAACAATTATCCCCAGACTTGTTCCTCGCGCGCATCGTGCTACAGAGTTAGCAAAAGAATTGGCTCGTCAAGGTCATGAAGTCACCTTGGCTGCTGTTTTGGGCAAGTATGACTATACCCAATTCCAACTGGAAACAGGCATAAAAGTCTGCGATTTAGGCATATCGGATTTTGAGTGGAAAAACAGCGATCCCGGACAAAGAAATATCGCATTGTGGAGGAAAGGGGTTGTGTTCCTTTTGCGGAAATGGTTTGCTTTCCCGGATTGTCTTGTGGGCAAACGTACTACTCGTTTTTTAAAGAAGTGTGGTCATTATGACCGGCTCATAACCATTGCTGTTCCATACCCTATCCATTGGGGGGCGGGACGAGCAAAAAGGCGATACAAACATCTGAAAGACACGGTATGGATCTCCGATTGTGGTGATCCATTTATGGGTAATCCAATGGGGGGGCATCCATTCTATTTCAAATATGTTGAGAAAAAGTGGTGCCGCACTACCGATTATATCAGTGTCCCGACAGAAATGGCTATTGACGGCTATTATCCTGATTTTAAAGATAAAATCCGTGTTATTCCACAAGGTTTTGCTTTCGACGACTCGTTGGTTGCTGAATATCATAAGAACGATGTGCCTACTTTTGCATATTCTGGAATGGTCTATCCACAAAAACGCGATCCAAGGAAGTTCTTGGATTATTTGAAGCAAAAGGATGGAGACTTCAAGTTCGTTGTCTATACTAACAGGCCAGCCCTGTTTGAACCTTATAAGGATTCGCTTGGAGGCAAACTGGAATTTCGGCCATATGTGCCTCACGACCAGTTGATTCACGAATTGAGCAAGATGGACTTTTTGATTAATATAAAAAATGAAAGTGCGGTTCAAGTGCCCAGTAAGCTGATTGATTACTACATGACTCATCGCCCCATACTTGAGATTACATCCGCCTTTGAGGAATCAGAGTCCTTTGAGGAGTTCTGCCGCCAAGATTATCACAGACAAGTGGTCATTGCTAATCCAGAACAGTTCAATATTACAAATGTCGCAAAAGCCTTTGCCGAGTTATAACTAGCATACATGAAAGCGCTACTATTGTTTTTGATTAATCCCCTAATCGGTTTCATCAGTGCCATGAAGAACCTTGACTGTCGTTTTAACGGCTGGGTCTTTGTGTTGTTCTATGCCTTATTCGGTTATGCTATTTCTTTTCATTTGACTTCTGCCGACTCGTATAGAATCGCGGCGCGTTTTTGCCAGCAAGATTTCGATCTCAGGGTGATATGGGAATTATATCGTGAAGGTAAGATAACGGATGTGTATTTGTTGTTCGTATATGGATTCCTCCAGCAATTTACACGGAACCCTAAAGTACTATATGGTGTGTTCGGTGCAGTAATGGGAGCGTTCTCCTATCTGTCAATCAAGCAGTTGTATGTGATTTGGAAGAATAATAGAGACCGCTATTTTTATATGCTTGTCTTTTTCTTTTTCTTAACGGTTTCATTCTTCAACGTCAATGGCATCCGTTTTTGGACAGCAACCTCAGTCTATTCATATTTTGCGATTCGGTTCCTGTACTTTAGAAAGAGAGGGGCTATAGTTGGAGTACTTATAACCCCGTTAATACACTTCGGTTTTCTTGTCGCTGTTTTGGGTTTTGTTGTTTTTCTTTTGACTGATAAACTGTTGCGCAATACTACTTTTTTCTATTTGTTGTTATTGCTGGCATTTGGTATTTCATTGTTCGCCCCTCGTGGAGCTTTCACTGATATTATTGGTGCGGAGGGTGATGTAGACGTGCTTACCTCCAATGCGGCTATTAACCGTAAAGCGACATACTATGTGCGTGATGGAGATAATGAATATGATGAGGCGAGGAGTGATACTCTCCCATCTTCATCAGTTAGCTTGTACAGGAGGGCGAATTCATTATTCACCAAGACCTTCGACTTTGTAAATAAAATAGGAATGGTTCTGATGTTGTCCTTATTATATGTGAAGAGGAAAACTATTTTGCAGTCCAAGCTTCAGTCGAGGTTTTTTAATTTCGTATTGTTTTCTTTCGCCTTGGGATTCCTGGCCGTATTTGCTATTCACAGCGGTACTCGCTTTATCCGTATAGCTAATATGATGTATCCCTTCTGGCTCTGTACGGTGTTCCGTGATAATGTCATCGTGAATAGAAAATGGAAGTCGTATGTTTTAGTATTGTTTGTCATCAACTTCTATGCGCTTTCTTTCTTGTTGTTTAATTCTCCGAGATTGGTGACACCTATCTTTTGGTTCTTGCCTCCAATTTTCACGATTATGAATGGTATAGGTTTCGCTCCTATTGACTTTATCTAACCGTATAATAAATGAAGATTGCGATATTAGGCGATATCGCCTTATTTGGCAATATGTCCAAGTCTGAAAACAAAGACTGGAAAGATTATTATTCAGAAGCATCTTCCGTACTTGCCGATATGGATTATGTGGTAGGCAACCTTGAGACACCTTTCTCTACCGAGAAAAAGGCTTTTGGTGCGAAGTCGACCTACATCTGTAGCGACGTGAAGAATGTGGAAATATTGAATTACCTACATGTCAATGCCGTAACAATGGAGGCAAACCATCTTGTTGCGCTAATTACTAAATTTATGAAACTCAAAAGAGTATGAATTCAATGAAGATATATGGGTTGATGCCTATATGGGTGCAAAACCTTCTAATTACAGCTTACGGCAACCGTTTGGCAAAAGTGCGTTATGGGAAGACGTATCAAGAGGAGTTGGCGCGTTTGAAAAAGCGTGAAGTGTCGAATCCGGACGAACAGAAGGCTATTCAGAATGATTTGTTTTTGGATTTTTTGCACTATGCACTAGAATTCAGCCCATTTTATAAGGAGTTTTACAAGAATATTGACATCAGTAAGATAAAGTCAGTAGAAGATATAGGACAGCTTCCCATCCTTGATAAGGAGACGCTTCGAAAGAATATGGAACAGGTATATTCGACAGAAGATGTCCCATTTGGTTTCTCAATGACAGGAGGCACTACTGGGAAGTCGCTTGTAGTTAAGATTACTAGGGAGGATACACAAAAACGGATGGCTTATCTTGACTGGTTCAAAAGCATGTACGGTTTTACTATGACAAAAGACCGCCATGCTAGATTTAATGGGAAAGAGATTATCCCCTTAAGACAGAAAAGCAAGGTGTTTTGGCGTGATAATAAGGGGATTCAGCAGCGAATCTACTCCAGTTTTTACACATCTGAAGCCAATATTCAGTTTTATGTTGATAATCTGAATCAATTCAAACCATTGGAGATGGATGGCTTTGTTTCAACGATGTATGATATCGCAAAATATATGAATGATCATCAGTTGAGGGCCGAATTTACTCCGTTAGCGATATTCCCGACATCTGAAACAGTACTTCCTCATCATCGGGAAATGCTGGAAATGGTTTTTGAGTGCAAGGTAAGAGATCAATATGCTTCTAGCGAAGGCGCACCGTTTATTGTTGAGTTCCCGGATGGCTATATGCATGAATGTTTGGATACGGGTGTATTTGAGCATATTAAAACTGACCATGGGACGAAGCTTGTTGTGACATCGTTCACAACGCACGGTACACCCCTGATAAGGTATGACATTGGAGATAATATCATAGAATGTGACGAGACTGACTGTCCTGATTCATCAATAGGTTTTCCTGCCATCAAGGCGATAGATGGGAGGAGAGCGGATGCTTTGTATTCAGAGGAACGTGGCCATATCAGTAATGCGAATATGTCGAATGTAATTAAGCATCTTCCGAACTCTATTATCAATATCCAGTTTGTGCAAGATAGGATAGACCATATTTTAATTAGAGTAGTGGTTGACAAAGATCGATATGACAAAAATGGTGAGAAACATATTCTTGAAGAGATGTCTATACGTTTTGGTGAGAAAATGAAATACGATATCGAATATGTGGATGAAATTGTGAGAACGAAAGGAGGAAAAATGCGAATGATAATTAACAAAACGGGTTTGGGAGATGGGACACAATCTTCCAGTTAACGGTATAATAGCTATTTATGTACCCATTAAGCATCTTACAGTAAAGTGCGTATGGATTGGTTCGACTGCGAATGTCATTGGTTCGAGAGTGTGTCGAATGCCTTGCCCTGCGGAGTTGCTTAAGAACTTGGTTTTCTAGTAATGAATAATAGTACCATACTTATTCTCACAAATAGTATCGGTGGCCTTCACAGCTTCCGCAAGGAAGTGGTGAAAGCGATTTGCGATGCTGGCTATGATGTGGTTATTTCGGTACCCAATGAAGACGAGCGAGCCACTTATTTTACTTCGATAGGCTGCAAACTGGTCAAAACAGGGTTCAACAGGAGAGGCACCAATCCCATGGCGGATCTCAGTTTGATGCTGAAATACTGCAAATTGATACGCTCTTTCAAACCCGTTGCCGTGCTCACCTATACCATCAAACCGAATGTGTATGGGGGGATGGCTTGCACGCTGACACATACTCCACAACTGGCGAATGTGACGGGGCTGGGGGATGCCGTGGAGAATGGTGGATGGGTGCAGAAATTAACCTTAACACTGTATAAATGGGGCTTGAAAAATGCTCGAAGAGTCTTCTTCCAAAATCAGAGCAATAGGGATTTCTTCATGAATGTCGGAATTGCGAAAGAGGACAGTATATTACTTCCTGGCTCTGGGGTGAATCTCGAACATCATACGATGCGACCTTATCCCGCTGACGACGGTGAAGTGCAATTCCTCTTTATTGGCCGCTTGCTGAAGGATAAAGGTATTGAAGAGTACTTCGATGCGGCAAAAAGAGTCAAGTCTCAGCATCCGGAGGCGGAGTTCCAGATTTTGGGCAATGTGAAAGGTCCTTTTCAATCACGTCTGGATGGGCTTGTGAAAGAGGGTATTGTCAAGCATCTAGGCACTACATCTGACGTGCGACCTTATATAGGCGCTGTGGAATGCACCGTGATGCCATCTTATCACGAGGGCATGTCGAACGTGAACCTGGAGAGTGCTGCTAATGGACGGCCTGTGATTACAACGGATGTCCCCGGTTGCAGAGAAACAGTGGATGATGGCGTGACGGGTTATTTGGTCGCTGCGAGAAACGCGGATAGCCTTGCGGACGCGATGGAAAGATTCATCGCCTTGCCCTACGCACAGAAAGTTGCCATGGGTGAAGCCGGACGAAAGAAAGTAGAGCGTGAATTTGACCGGCAAATTGTGGTGGATGCGTATTTGCGTGAGATAATGGGGATTAATATCGGGGTAAAAGCAGATGTATAAACACTTCTTCAAAAGACTCTTCGATTTCTGCATCGCTCTGTTGGCGTTGCTGCTGATCGGCTGGCTTTTGATCATCATCGCCATCTGGCTTCACTTCGCCAACAAGGGCGCCGGTGCATTTTTCTTGCAGGATAGGCCCGGGAAGGATGGCAAGATATTCAAGGTCATCAAGTTCAAGACGATGACGGATGAACTTGACGCTGAAGGTAATCTTTTACCTGATGAGAAGAGGCTGACAAAAGTAGGGAAGTTCGTCCGGTCACTTTCGATAGATGAGCTGCCGCAGCTTGTCAATGTGCTGAAAGGGGACATGTCTTTGATTGGCCCTAGACCTCTGCTTCCAGAGTATCTTTCGCTTTATAGCCCTGAACAGGCAAGACGTCATGAGGTTCGGCCAGGCATCAGCGGTTGGGCCCAATGTCATGGGCGTAACGCGATCAGCTGGGCCGAGAAGTTCAAGCTGGACGTGTGGTATGTGGATCATTGCATGCTATGGACTGATATTAAAGTGATCTGGATTACTATTGTAAATGTTTTAAGAAGGAAAGACATCAACTCTGCAACAGCAGCGACGATGGAGCCTTTTAAAGGAGATAATTAGAAACAATATGAAAGATATCGCTATCTATGGTGCGGGAGGATTCGGGAAAGAAGTTGCTTGTTTGATTAATAGGATAAACCTAATGGATCCGACATGGAGCCTTATTGGCTTCTTTGATGACAATTTAGCGCTTAAGGGTAAGCCGATTTCACATTTTGGGATTTGCCTAGGTGGACTTGAAACTCTGAATGATTACCCACGTAGTTTGGCAGTTGTAATGGCAATAGGTAATCCCCATGTGATAAAGCGATTGGTCGATAGAATTAACAATGAGTATATATCTTTCCCAAGTATAATAGATGTTACTTTTTACCAAGTTGATCCCGAGACATTTAGTATCGGTAGAGGAAATATCATACAAGGCAATTGTTGTGTTTCTTGTGATGTCAGTATTGGTGATTTTAATGTTTTGAATGGTAGTGTGGATATTGGTCATGATGTTACCATTGGGTCATATAATTCCTTCATGCCATCTGTACGAGTGTCTGGTGAGGTGACAATAGGAGATTGTAATTTTTTTGGAGTGAATTCTACTGTTTTACAGCAGATTAAGATTGGGCAAAATGTTAAGTTGGGTGCGGGTAGTGTACTCATGTCTAAACCCCAAGATGGCAATTTATATATAGGGGTCCCCGCAAAGAAAATGGTTTATTAATTAATATATTAACATTTCAATTTTTAGAATTATGAAAAGTTTAGAAGAATTTGTTGATCTCTTCGCAGAGCAATTTGACGAAACCGATGCTAGTGAAATCAAAGCAACGACTATTTATCATGACCTTGATGAATGGTCAAGCCTTATTGCCTTAAGCGTAATCGCAATGGTTGACGAGGAATTCGATGTTGCTCTTAAAGGAGATGACGTGAAAAGCTCAGTGACAGTTGAAGATTTGTACAAAAGAGTGATTGAAAAACTCTAACGTAATGGCTTTCTTAGAATTTAAAAACGTTAGGATTGCAGGTATATCCGCAGGTGTTCCTAAAAACGTTGCGAGCAATCTTAACCCAACTGCAGATGACGTGATTTCTACGGAATATACTCCAGAAGAATATGTCAAGACTACGGGAGTACGTGAGCGTAGAGTTTCAACGGTTTTGACAACAGCTGATTTGGGATATTGGGCAGCTGAACAACTTATCGCCGATCTGGGTTGGAATAAAAATGAGATTGATGCTTTGATCTTTGTGTCCCAAAGTCATGATTACATCCTTCCTGCTACAGCTTGCATACTTCAAGATCGTTTAGGCTTAGGTACAGAATGCTACGCCTTTGATGGTAGTATTGGTTGTAGCGGTTGGGTATATGGCATAAGTACCGCAGCTTCGCTTCTAGGTGAGGGCAGATTGAAGAAGGTTTTGATGATTTGTGGCGATGCCAAAAAACGTTTCCTAATGTCTGACAATCAGTTGAGAGATCCATTGTTCGGTAGTGCTGGAACTGCCACTGCACTTGAGTATAAGGAAGGAGTGCAGGGAATCCGATGCCATTTCGGGACCGATGGTAGTGGATTTGATGCCATCATCACCCCTGACGGTGGAGCACGTAGCCCAGTGACTCACGATAGTTTTGTTTTTGAAGATTTTGAGGGCAAGCGGATGTGCCGGCTCCAGACTCGTATGAAGGGTATGGATGTTTTCTCATTTGGCATAACCACTGCTCCAAAATCGGTTAAAAAAATGGCAGAACAATATGGTTTAAACTATCTTGATTCCGACTTTTTTATCTTTCATCAGGCTAACATGAAGATGAACAACATGATTGTGAAGAAATTGAAATTGCCTGAGGAGAAAGTACCTTCATGTATGTATCGTTTCGGGAACACGTCTTCGGCATCCATTCCTTTAACAATCGTAAGTGAATTACGTGGTAAATGTGAAGATGGCAAGCAGTTTATTTGCTGCGGTTTCGGTGTCGGTTTATCTTGGGGAACTATCTGTTTTAAAAGTGATAATATGATAGTATCTAATTTAGTTGAAGTAGACGATAACCAAGCAGATAATAAGTATGTCGTATAATCCTTTTTCGCTTGATGGAAAGACTGTGCTTGTTACAGGTGCTTCTTCTGGCATTGGTAGGGCCACTGCTATAGAATGCGCTAAGATGGGAGCGACTGTCATCATCACAGGCCGTAACACGGAGAGACTCGAAGAGACGTTCGATCAGCTTGAAGGTGAAGGTCATCTTCAGATTGCTGCAGACTTGAGCAGTGAGGTAGAAATCACAAAGTTGGTTGAGCAGTGCCCAGTTTTAAATGGTTTAGTGAATAACGCTGGATGTGGCAAAAGCAAGCCGGTTAATTTCATTAATCTTCAAGATTTGCATGATGTGTTTCAAACCAATCTTTTCGGAGTTGCATTATTGACCAAGATGCTTCTCAAGAAAAAGAAGATAGCAAAAGAGGGCTCTATTGTTTTTACATCTTCGATATCTGCTCATATGACAGCCGCAGGTTTATCAATTTATGCATCCTCAAAAGCAGCTATTTCTGCTTATATGAGGACATGCGCAATTGAGCTGGGCCCCAAAGGCATTCGCTCCAATGCGGTTTTACCCGGTATGGTCGAAACTAAACTCATAAACAGTGGTACTTATACAGACGAAGACAAGCAAAATGATCTAGTTTTTTATCCATTGGGGCGATACGGTAGACCAGAAGATATAGCACATGCTATGGTATACCTTCTAAGTGATGCAAGCGCATGGGTGACTGGGACTGAAATGGTGATTGATGGGGGAAGAAGTTTGAAGTAAAACAATGGCAATTCTATCTTTCAACAATGTGGGAATAAGCGCCCTTGCGGCCTGCGTTCCAAAAACAGTGGTAGACAACTATCATTATGATTTGGATATTTGGCCTGAAGACGAGGTGAAAAAAGTCGTGGACAAAGTTGGTGTTTTCGAGCGTCGATTTGTTGATGATGGTACCTGTTCATCTGACTTGTGCTTTGCTGCTGCGGAGCGTCTGATAGAAGACAACGAAGTTGACAGAAGTGATATTGACCTATTGGTATTCCTGTCTTTGACACCTGACTACCGTATGCCATCAACAAGTATTCTTTTACAGAATCGTCTCAGTCTGTCCAAGTCGACTATGGCCTTTGATGTCGCTTTAGGCTGTTCTGGTTTCATAGCAGCATTAAGTATTGTTTATGCGATGATGCAGAATAGCGGATTC
>JAEEGL012181516.1_pt1 | contig 14542 bp, 8 predicted proteins | sample 9134231 | NCBI WGS metagenome assembly JAEEGL01 (sample SAMN16246548, study PRJNA631951) | gut metagenome | biome: gut microbiome; feature: rumen; material: fiber-attached | host: Bos | place: Iran: Karaj | collected 2018-10
CCATGTGTGCGCCCGGATAGGAAACCATTCATTTCCGTGACAAATATGGTTAAATAGGAAAACGCGGCTCGGGCGAACACATGGGTTCGCCCCTACAATGTCAAGGAAAAACGGCAGCAAGCATTTTCTCCCGACCAATTATGAATTATGAATTAAACTGTTCCCACCAAAACTAACGAAAGTGAAAAATAACTATGTTTGTAGATAAAGCGAATATTCATCTAAAAGCAGGGGACGGCGGCGACGGCGCCGTGGCGTTCCACCGCGAAAAGTATGTGGCGGCAGGAGGTCCCGACGGCGGCGACGGCGGAAAGGGCGGCGACATCATCTTTGTTGCCGACACCAATCTCTCCACGCTGGCGGACTTCCGCTACAAAAGAAAATACGTCGCCAAGCGCGGCGAAAACGGACGCGGCGGCAGGTGCAACGGCAAGAACGCCGAGAACCTCGTCATCAAGGTGCCGTTCGGCACGGTCATCAAGGAAGAACAGACCGGCAGAATCCTCGCCGACGTCTCCGACAGGGAGCCGCATGTGGTCGCCAAGGGCGGCAAGGGCGGCTGGGGCAATCCGCATTTTGCCACGCCTGTGCGCCAGGTGCCGCGCTTTGCCAAGCCCGGGCTGCCGGGTGAGGAATTTGACGTGGTGCTCGAGCTCAAGCTGCTCGCGGACGTCGGTCTGGTCGGCTTTCCCAATGTGGGCAAGAGCACGCTCGTTTCGGTGGTCTCGCAGGCAAAGCCCGAGATCGCCAACTATCATTTTACCACCATCACGCCGGTGCTGGGCGTCGTCTCCATGGGCGAGGGCTCGTCCTTTGTCATGGCGGACATCCCCGGACTCATCGAGGGCGCGTGGCAGGGCACCGGCTTGGGTCACCAGTTTTTGCGCCATGTGGAGCGCTGCCGCATGCTGGTGCACATCGTGGACGTCTCCGGCAGCGAGGGACGCGACCCCAAGGAGGACTTTCGCACCATCAACGCCGAGCTTGCCAAGTTCAATCCGGCGCTTGCCGAGCGTCCGATGATCGTCGCAGGCAACAAGTGCGACATGGCGACCGACGAGCAGATCGCGGACTTCAAGGCGTTCGTCGAGGAACAGGGCTACGACTTCTTTCCGATCATGGCGGCTATCCGCTACGACGTTGACCCGCTGCTGAAAAAAATTCAGGAGATGCTCACCAAGCTGCCGCCGATCGCGCACTTTGAGCCGGAGCCGCCGCCTGTTTTGCAGGTGGAGGATTTTGCCGACCACAGCGTCACCATCAAGAACAATAACGGCATCTACACCGTCGAGGGCGACTGGCTGCTGCAGGTGATGCGCGGCATCAATTTTGACGATTACGAGAGTCTCAACTATTTTCAAAAGGTGCTCGTCAACGGCGGCGTCATCGAAGCCCTGCGCCAAAAGGGTGTGCAGGACGGCGACACGGTGTCGATCTATGACATTGAGTTTGATTTTATGGAGTAGGCTATGCACAACAAGACCGATGAATTTTCTCCGCTGACACTGGCGTTTGTGGGCGACGGCGTCTATGATCTGCTGGTGCGCGAATATCTGGTGCGGCAGGCGAACCGACCGGTCGGAGAGCTGAACAAGGTGAAGGTCGCCATGGTGAACTGCCGCAGTCAGGCGCAGTTTGCCGCCAAGCTGATGCCGCACCTCACCGAAAAAGAGACGGCTGTCTACAAGAGAGGCAGAAACGCCGCGCCCAAATCCACCGCCAAAAACGGCACGGTTGCCGAATATCACAGCGCCACCGGACTGGAATGCCTGTTCGGCTACCTGCATTTGAACGGTGAGCAGGCACGCGTGGAGGAGCTGTTTGGGCTGATCGTCGGTTTGGTTTTCGGAAATGATAAGGATATGGTGAAGTACCTGTGAAAGATTCTATAATAGCAGCTCTGTCCGTTGTGATGGTGCTCATCTCGGCAATCATCGCGGTTACCATCGTCTCGTGCAAAAACACGGCGGTTGAGCCGCAAAGGCAGACGACAACCGCGGCGGCCGTCACCGAAAAGCCGACGGAAAAGCCCAAAAAACAGCCAAATTCCGTCAGCGTCGGCACACCCATGCTCACCATCGGCATTGGCGAAAACGCCGATTTGCAGGCGCACTACGACGGCAGCCAGCCTGCCGAGGACGCGACCTATTCGAGCGACAGGGCAGGCGTTGTCACCATCGACGAAGCCGCCGGCAGAGTGACCGGCAAGGTGGAGGGCGGCGCCGTCGTCACGGTCAAGTCCGCCAACAACAAGACCGCGCACTGCTTTGTCACGGTCAAAAAGGCGCCCACCAAGGTCAGCTTTCCGGTGGACAAGCTCAACATGCTCGCCGGTGAGCAGACGACGCTGACGCTGATTCCGGCAGAGGGCGAGGGCTTTTCGGCTGTCACGCTCACCTCGAGCGACAGCGGCGTCGTGTCCATTGCCGCCAACGGACTGGTGACCGCAGGCAAGGCAGGCACCGCCACCGTCACCGGCACCACCTTTAACGGTCAAAAGGCGACCTGCACGGTCACCGTTCTCGAGAACAACGGCGTCACCGATCGCCAGACCGCCGTAGACGCCGACCTGCTGCGCGAACCCGGCTGGCAGTTCCCGTCGGTGCAAAAGGTGCCGGCAGGCAGCCGCGTCAGCCAGTACGGACAGAGCGACGACGGCAGGTGGATCAAGGTCAAATACAACGACAGCACCGGCTGGATGTACAACAAGGCGTTCGGCGAGATCACAAATTATTCGCAGTTCAACACCCGGACCCTGCCCGTGATGGCGGACGACCTGCTCTTTGACGTCACCACCGACAAGCGCGCGATTTTTGACTTTGTGTATCAGATATCCTACGACACCAACGGCGACAACTCGGTCGAGAATCTCTGCGTAGAGTATTTCAAGCGCCAGCGCGGCTCCTGCTTCCATCACGCCGCCATGCTCTGCTACCTCTACAACCGCTGCGGTTACGAGACCTACAAGGTCAACGGTCTGAGCGCCTACGACGGTGTGAGCGAGCATTCGTGGTGCATCAGCAAGACCGACGAGGGCTGGCTCCACGTGGACGCGCAGGAGTTCTCCATCCGCACCGCCGACGAGCAGTACTTCATCGACGACTACTCGCAGTTCTTCAACTGGGACAAGGAAGCCTTTCCGCCGACAGGCAGACCGGCAGACTGATGTGTTGAAAGCGGCACTTTTCAATTTGGAATGTGGAATGTGGAATGTGGAAGGAAGGGTCGCTTCGCTCCGCTTTATATCGGTTATCGCCTGACGGAAACTTATTTCCTTTATAGAAAAAACAAGACCGGCTCGGTGTGAGCCGGTCATTTTGATTCTTATTCTGAACGCAGCGCCGTAACGGGGTCGCTCTTTGCCGCCTTGCGCGACGGGATGATGCCGCCGATCAGGGTGAGGATCACGCTGAGCACGATCAAGATCAGCGCAGCCGCAGGAGGCAGAATGGCGTTGATGTTGTCCTGACCCGTCAGCGAGTGCAAAATCGGATTGGCGATCAGGATGATCAGCTCCGAGATCACAATGCCGATCACACCGGCAAGCGCGCCGATAATGAACGTTTCGGCGTTGAACACCGTGGAAATGTTGTGCTTGGAGGCGCCGATCGCGCGCAGAATACCGATCTCCTTGCGGCGCTCCAGCACGCTGATATAGGTGATAACGCCGATCATAATGGACGAAACGATCAGCGAGATCGCCACAAACGCGATCAAAATATAGCTGATGGCGTCAATAATGGTCGTCACCGAGCCCATCAGCGCGTCCACCAAATCGGTGTATTCGATGACTTTTTCCTCGTTGCCTGCCGCCTCCATCTGCGCGTTGTAGGCGCCGATAATGTCCTTGACGCGGTTCTTGCTGTCAAAGTCGAGCGGATAGATCGTGATGGCGGACGGCTTGGCAGGCTCGGCATAGCCCAGCTTTTTGAGGTTGCTGTCATAGGTGGTCTTTTCGGAGGAGAACAGCGAGGTCATCAAGTCCTTTAGCTCCTCGGCAGTCATTTGGGTCTTAAAGACGTCCGCCAGCGCGTCGGTGTTAAAGCTAAAGCCGCTGAGCAGGTTTTCGGACAGACCGGACGTCAGCTGCGCCATATTGCTTTGCAGCATGGACGCGATCTGCGTACCGGCGGAGGCAAAGATTTTTTGCATGACCGCGCCCATCTGCTGCGAAATGACCTCGGAATACTGCGAAACACTGTTTTGCAGCGCGGAGGTGTCCACGGACGCCGCCACTGTCTTGGTGATGAGCCCCTGCGCTTCCTCGGTGGCGAGATAGCTGCCGAACGAGGACAGCAAATAGGAGAGGGTGGGCAGCTGCTCCTGTTCGGCATACTGCTCATAGCCGTCCGTCAGGGAGGTGAGCAGCGCCCTGATCTCTTCCTCTGTCAGGGTGAGCGCCGCCAGCTTTTCGCGCAGAGTCGCCATTCCGCTGCCGAGGATCGCCGCTGCTTCGGGAGAGGCGGCATAATCGCTGACGTGGCTGTAATCGCCTGCCTCATAGCCGTTTGCCGTGAGCCAAGCGGCATAGCCGGTGATGTAGCCCTCGGCGATCGCCGCCACATCCTCGGTCGTGATCATATCGCCTGCTTTGCCGGAAAGCGCGGTTTGCAGTCCGTTGCGGAGGAGCTCCCTTGCGCCGTCCGTTTGAAGATAGGCGGCAAAGGAGGAGGACAGCGCGGAAATATCGGCGCGCTTGTCGTCCCTGACCGCTTCCTGATAGCCCTTCACGATATCGCCGAACAGGCTGCGCAGCGTCTCTTCGGTCAGGTTCAGCCTGACGCCGCTGAGCAGCGACGCGATCGTTTGGTCGTCCAGGGCAGGCATGAGTCCGCTCAGGTCGTCGGCGGACAGCACGGCGCTCATGTCCATGTCCGAGAGGTCGAGGGAGCTGAGGTCGAGCGTGCTGAGGTCGAGCTTGGACAGATCCATGCTGTCTGTCTTGAACAGGTCTTTGATTTTGTCCTTGTCCACTGCGAACAGCTCCGACATATCCGGCTTTTTGCTGTTTTTGTTTTCGTCGTCAAACCTTTTGCCGGTGAACACGTTCGTGTCGGGGTCGTTCACCTGTGCCTTGACGATCTCGGTTTTTCCTGCCGTCTCCATCATGTGAGCGGTCAGCGAAGCGGTGTAGCCGATGCCGATCTTCGGCGTTTGCGAGCCGTTGCCGCTCGGCTGGGCAATGCCCACGACCCTGAGCGTTTCGGCGTTCTTCAACAGGTTTTTGACATATTTTTGGTCGCTGCTGTGGTCTGTCCAAACGCCGTACTTCTTGTCGTAGGTGTAGAACGAGGTGGTCGGCAGCAGGCTGAATTCCGTTCCCAAAATCTCATCATAGCCATAGCGCCTGCCGGACGCCACGGCGGCGGATTCCTTTCCCTCTGCAAACGAGCTGACCAGCTTGTCCAGCTCCTTGGGGTCTTTCAGCCCCAGCACATAGAGCGTCATATCGGAGATCTTGCCGCTCGACGTCAGCGTGACCATGCATTCGTTGCTGCCCTCCGGCCACTTGCCGGCCTTGAGCGTATAGTTTTTTTGAGAGATCGTTTGGTTCTCCGGCAACTCAAAAAAGGTGTCGGTGTTGGTAAAGGAGGAATACAGCCCGTTGGTGGCGCTGTTTTCGGACGAGAAGCCCAGCGCGTTGAACACCGTGCTCGGGTTCACCTGCCGGTAGCTGTCGCCGTTGACCTTGTAGATGCGCGGCGTCACGTTGTAGCTGTATTCGATCGCCTGCACGTAGCGGTTGATGTCGCAGTCGCGGCTTTCAAAGTAGGCTTTGAGCGATTTGAGGTCATTGGTCGTCATGCCCGAGAGCATGGAGGTGATGGCGTTCCACTCGCCGACCGACTTTTTGTCCTCCGCCATGTTGGCGTTCTCCGCCTCGGTGTTTTGGCGTGCGGTGATCATCGACGCGATGCTCAGATTGGTGTCGGTGATCTTCAGCGGATAGTCCTGCAGGCTGTCCTCCTCCACATTGCGGATGTAGGTGTTCGCGCCGTTGGAGAGGGACAAAATCAGCGCGATGCCGATGATGCCGATGGAGCCGGCAAACGAAACCAAGATCGTCCGCGCCTTTTTTGTCCACAGGTTGTTGAACGAAAGCGCCAGCGACGTCAGCAGCGACATGGAGGCTTTGCCCATGTTTTTGTGAACGGTCTCCTGCGCTTGGGGCGCATAGGGGTCGGAGTCGGAGGTGATCTGACCGTCCTTTAGGGTGACGATGCGCGTGGCGTACTGCTCGGCAAGCTCCGGATTGTGCGTCACCATCACCACCAGCCTGTCCTCTGCGACCTCCTTGAGCAAGTCCATGACCTGCAAGCTGGTGTCGCTGTCGAGCGCGCCGGTTGGCTCGTCCGCCAGCAAGATCTTCGGGTCGTTGACAAGCGCCCGTGCGATCGCCACGCGCTGCATCTGTCCGCCCGAGAGCTGCGACGGCTTTTTGTGGATATGCTCGCCCAAGCCGACCTTTTCGAGCGCTTCCTTGGCGCGTGCGGCGCGGTCGCGTGCGCTGACGCCGCTGATGGTCAGCGCCAGCTCCACGTTTTTGAGAATGGTCTGGTGCGGGATCAGGTTGTAGCTTTGGAACACAAAGCCGACCGAATGGTTGCGGTAGCTGTCCCAGTCGCGGTCGCTGTATTTTTTGGTCGAGATGCCGTCGATGATCAGATCGCCTGCGTTGTAGCGGTCGAGTCCGCCGATGATATTCAGCAGCGTGGTCTTGCCGGAGCCGCTCTGCCCCAAGATAGCGACAAATTCGTTGTCGCGCAGGCTGAGCGAAACGCCCTTGAGCGCCTCCTGCACCAGCGAGCCGGTTTTGTATATCTTTTTTATACCTTCGATTTGCAGCATATTTTCTCCTTGAAAAAGCATAGAATAAGTATGATCCGGTACGCCATTATTTTACCATAATCCAAGGCGGTTTTCAATCTGTAAAATGAGTTTGCCAAAAAGATTTCCCATATGGACAAACGGCGGATAATTTGCTATAATCTTATCAAAGAAAGCAAAATCAGATCGGAAGTGAGACCCATGTCGGGATATATTGCGGAAATGAGAAAGCTGGTCGGTCACAGAACGATCATTCAGTGCGGCGCGAGCATCATCTGTGCGGACAGGGACGGCAGGATCCTGCTCGGCAGGCGGCTGGACAACCATATGTGGACGTACTCCGGCGGCTCGGTTGAGATCGACGAACGCGTGGAGGATTGCGCCAAAAGGGAGCTTGCCGAGGAGATGGGGCTGACCGCCCAAGAGATGGGATTCTTTATGGTCAATTCGGGTCCCGAGGCGCACTATGTCTATCCCAACGGCGACGAGGTGTCCAATTTTGAGATCGTCTATCTCTGCACCAAATGGCAGGGGCAGCCAAGCGCAAGGGACGGCGAAATGGGCGAGCTGCGCTTTTTTGCCTGCAATGAGATCAATATGGCGGAGATCTCACCGCCGGTGCGTCCGGTGATCGCGGCGTACATAGAAAGATACGGGGCGAAGTAGGGCGCTCAAGATCCTGTCAAACACAACACCGCTTTCCGTTTGCGGGAGCGGCGTTTTTTTATTTGCGAAAAACCGCCGCGCACCTGATGACAAATGAAAAAAACTGTGCTATACTATATTATATATTAGAACACCGATCGGCAAAAAGGAGAAGCGGTATGAAAATCACGACAACCAACAGCGGCAAGGTCTGCACGCTGACCGTTGAGGGAAGGATCGACACACTCACGGCGCCCGAAATGGAAAAGGAAGTAATGGCAAACATTCCCGTCTGTGACAAGATGATTTTTGATTTGAGCGGCGTGGACTATATCTCCTCCGCAGGCATCAGAACCATCGTATTCTCCCACCGCGAAATGGAAAAGAAGAACTGCTTGGTGCTCAGAGGTCTGAACAAAAGCGTGGACGATGTGATCGCCATGACCGGCTTCAAAAAAATGCTGACGATCGAAGCATAACGGAGGTAAGTATGAGCAAGAACAAACCCGTCGCCGAAGCGCCTGCGGTCAGCCGCGACAAGATCATCATCCGCACCAGCATCATCGGCATTTTGGCAAACGTGCTTTTGGTGGGATTCAAGGCGTTTATCGGCGTCATGTCCAATTCGATCGCCGTCATTTTGGACGCGGTCAACAACCTGTCCGACGCGCTTTCGTCTATCATCACGATCGTGGGCACCAAGCTGTCCGGCCGTCTGCCCGACAAAAAGCATCCCTTGGGCTACGGCAGAATAGAGTATCTCAGCGCCATGATCGTGTCCGGCATCGTGCTCTACGCCGGTATCACCTCGGCGGTGGAATCCGTCAAAAAAATGATCCATCCCGAAACGCCCGACTACAGCATCGTTTCGCTGGTGATCATCGCGGTGGCGGTGCTCGTCAAGGTCTTTCTCGGCCGCTATGTCAAGGCAAAGGGCAAAAAGGTCAATTCCGGCTCGCTGATCGCGTCCGGCTCCGACGCGCTGTTTGACGCGATTCTGTCGGCGTCGGTGCTGGCGTGCGCCGTGATCTTTATGCTCACCGGCATCTCGCTGGAGGCGTATGTCGGCGCGGTCATCTCGGTCATCATCATCAAGTCCGGCGTCGAAATGATGATAGAAACGCTCAACCAGATCCTCGGCATGCGTGCCGACAAGGAGACCACCGACCGCATCAAGGCGCTTTTGAACGAGGAGGAGCAGGTGCGCGGCGCCTACGACCTGATTTTGCACAACTACGGTCCCAACAAGGATCTGGCTTCCGTCCATCTGGAGCTGCCCGACACCATGACCGTCAGGGAGGTTGACCGCCTGACCCGAAGGCTTGAGGCGAAGGTCTACAAGGAGACCGGCGTCATTCTGACGGGCGTGGGACTCTATTCCTACAACACCGGTGACGATGAAGCCGCCAAGCTGCAAAACGAAGTCCGCGAGCGCGTGCTGGCACACGAGTGGGCGGTGCAGTTCCACGGCTTTTATGTGGACATGCAGACAAAAGAGATGTCCTTTGACGTGGTGATGAGCTTTGACATTCTGCCGCAGGAGGGCTTGAAGCTCTTGCATGAGGAGATGCGGCAGGCTTATCCCGCCTACAAAATAACGATCGCGCCGGACGTGGATGCTTCGGTGACGGATTAAAGTGAAGGAGAACCATATGGAGATCAACGCACAAACTATGGTAAACGCCGTTAAAGTTTTTACTTTGCGCCTCTGTATCAGTGCTTATTATATTCATTTTAAACGAGTCAAAGTAAAAATATTTACTGCGTTCACTATAAGCTGACAGACATTCTGGACAAATATCCGTGGCTGCCGGACGAGCTGGCAAAGCTTGACGGCAGATTCAAGATCATCAAAACGCCTGTCGGAAAAATGATGATAAAGAACGCCACCATTGCCGACGCCGTTAAAAAAACGGGATTGCAGGAGGATGTGCTGATCGCGGAGCTGAACAAGCTGATCGCGGCGCACGGCTGACAGCGGCTTTAATAAGAATAACATTTGACCATGACAGCGCGGCGCAGGAGCTTCCGCGCTGTTTTTTTTGAAAAACCCATTGATTTGTCACGGTTTTGTCACGAAGTAAATGCTATGATATTCTTAAAGAATTACCGGCAAAAATATGTCAAAAACCGTGACAATATACAAGATTTGTGGTATGATAGTAAGCAGAAGAGACAAATTGCCGATAATCGAAAAATCCGACAAAAGAAAGGAAGATTGTCATGCATGACCTCATCAGCCAAATCCAGAAAAATGTCCGGGAGCTTCCGGATTTCACCGTCATTGTGGATCAGGGAGAGAACAATTTCTTTACCTACCGCGCCTTGGACGCCTATGCGCGCAGGGTCGCCGGCAGACTGCACCGTATGGGCGTCAAAAGCCGCGATTTTGTGACGATCGAGCTGCCCCGCAACAAGGAATATATCGCCGTGATGTATGCGGTTTGGATGGTTGGCGCCGCATTTGCGCCGTTGTCTCCTGCTTATCCTGCCGAGCGCTTGGAGTTTATCCGCGACAACTGCAACGCCAAGGCTGTTATCAATGAAAGGTTTTTGCGCGGCATCAAGGACGAAGCGCCGATAGAGGAGACGGTTTCTCCGAATCCCGAAGACCCCTCGCTGCTGATCTATACCTCCGGTTCCACCGGCAAGCCAAAGGGCGTGCTGCATTCTCACGCGAGCATCACGGATTCCGTCAACCGCTACAACGACTACATGCAAACCCCAAAGGGTGCGCGCGCGGCAATGGGCGCGCCGTTTACCTTTGTCGCCTCGGTGCAGGGCATCTTTGCGCCGCTGTGCGCCGCCATCACCTCCTTTCTGATGCCCTATGAAGCCATGCGCGACCCGATCCTGCTGGCGGATTTTGTCGCGGACAACCAAATCAACCGCACCTTTATCAGCCCCAAAATGCTCAAGGTGTTCAAGCAAAAGGGAAACTCTCTCCAAACCGTCGTCACGGGCAGCGAGCGCGTCTCCAACACCTACAGCGACGAGTTCGATCTGTATGTATTCTACGGACAGACCGAGTCCGCCTCGGCGGCGCTCGCCTTTAAGATAGACAAGCCCTACGAAAATACCCCGATCGGCAAACCGATCGGCGACATCCGCACCCATATCCTCGACGAAAACGGCAAGGAGGCGGATGAGGGAGAGCTGTGCCTTGCCGGTGTGTTTGCGGACGGTTATCTCGGCTTGCCCGAGCAGACCGCCAAGACCTTTGTCGATAACCCGTTTGCCGCAGAGGACGGCTATCCCAAGCTGCTCAAAACCGGCGATATCGTCAAAAAGGCGCCCGACGGCAATATCATCTACCTCAACCGCAAGGACTGGATGGTCAAGATCAACGGTCAGCGCGTGGAGCCGGGTGAGATCGAAGCGATCATCAAGCAGACCGACGGCGTGCACGACGCGGCGCTCAAGGACTTTAAGAACCAGTACGGTCAGGTGTATCTTGTCGCCTACTATGTGGAGGACAAGCCCGTTGAGCCGGAGGACATCAAAGAAGCCATCGCGCAAAAGCTGCCGCCGTATATGATCCCGGCGTTCTTTGTCAAGCTCGACAAGCTGCCGGTCAACGCAAACGGCAAGCTCGACCGAGCCGCCCTGCTCGCGCCGGAGGCAGGCAGCTTCAAAAGTGAATATATCGCGCCCGAAACCGATATGCAAAAGACGCTCTGCGCCGCGTTTGAAGCGGTTCTCGGCGTGGAAAATGTCGGCGTAGAGGATGATTTCTTCGCCCTCGGCGGCGATTCCATCAAGTGCGCCATGGTGTCGGAAAAGTGCGGCGTCTACAAGATCTCCACCGCCGACATCTTTGCCGGCAAAACGCCGCGCATGATCGAGCGCCTGCTGATCCAAAAGGCAAGCAAAAAGGATCGTGTCAAAAAGGACAAAAAGGTCAGGGTCTATCCGCTGACGCCCTCCGAGCGCGGCATGTATTTGGAGCAAAAGCTCAACGAAGCCTCCACGGTCTACAACCTCAATATCGCCGCCGTCATCAAGGGCTCCGATATCGAAACCATCAAAAAATCTCTTAATGCAGTTTTCAGGGCGCACGAGGCGTTCACCTCCTACTATGGAGAAGAAAACGGCTTGCCGGTGCGCATCCTCTCCGATAAGCTGCCCGAGATCGCCGAAAAAACAGCCGCAACGCGCGAAGAGGTCATCGCCGTCATCGACAGCTACGCCGAGCCGTTTAACCTCAACGCGGCGATCCCTGTCCGTCCGACCCTCTATGCGGTCGCGGACGGCAGCGTGATCCTCCATCTTGCCATTCATCACATCGCCTTTGACGGCGGCTCCGCCAAGACCTTTGTGCAGGAGCTGATCGACGGCTTGAACGGCAAAGAAGTGACCGCCGCTGCCATCGACCTGTCCGACCTGTATGACGACAGCCTGAATGAAAAATACGAGAGCGGTATGGCGTTCTACCGCGAGCTGTTTGCCGACGGCGTTCCCGTCAATGAGATGCCGGTCAAGGGCAAGCGCCCCAAGGTGCATCCGCTTTCCGACAGAGAGATCACCTTTGATTACAATAACGAGCAGCTCAAAGCGATCGACAACACCGCGCGCCGTTTCAGCGTGACGGAGTTTGAGCTGATCTTCTCCGCCGTTTCTATGGTGCTCGGCAAATACACCGCCTCCGAGGATGTGGTGCTGGGCATCCCCACCAATATGCGTCCCACCGACGCCGACGGTGTGATCGGCATGTTTGTCAACACGGCGCCTGTCCGTGTCAAGCCGCAGCGCGACGCCGCCCTCACAGACTATCTGCAATCCGTCAGCACCGCCGTGCGCAACGCCACCTACGGCGCTTATCTGCCGTTTGAGGATGTTGTCGGCGAATTTGTGAAACAGCGCGACGAGAGCCGCAACCCGATGTTTGACGTGAGCGTCAACTTCATGTGGAATCCGCCTGCCTACGACCGCGACGGACTGAGCGTGGAGCTGTATTCGCCGCTGCAAAAGATGAGCCGCGACATCGGCATCGTGATCCGCAAGGGCGCCAAGGGACTGCATTTTATGGTGCAGTATTCCTCCGAGCTGTTTGAGGACGCGGTGATCGAGAACTTTATCGGTCAGCTGCAATACACTCTTTCGCTGCTCGGCACGCAGGCAAAGACCGTGCGCGACGCGCTCCGGCTGCCCGAAGCACAGCAAAAGGTGCTCGACGGCTTCAAGACCGAGGCGACCGCCGAGCTCTCCGAGACCCTGCTGCACAAGCTCTTTGAGCGCAGCGCGGCGGAGAACGCGGACAAGACCGCGCTGATCGCTAAGGACGCGACGCTGACCTACCGTGCGCTCAACGAAAGGGCAAACATCGTCGCCCACAATCTGATCGCAAGAGGCATCAAGACCGGCGACAGCGTGGCGCTGCTCCTGCCCAGAGAGAGCTGCTTCTTTGCGTGCCTGTTCGGTGTGAACAAGGCGGGCGCGGCGTTCATTCCGTGCGACCCGCAGTATCCTGCCGACCGCATCAATCACATCATCGCCGATTCCGAGGCTTCCTTTATCATCACCACCGCCGACAAGCTCTCCGATTATCCTGCCGAAAAGGCGATCGACGTGGCGGATATCCTCCTCGGCGACCAAACCGAAAATCCGGATGTCGCAATGAGCGACCGCGAGCTGAGCTATATGATTTATACCTCCGGCTCCACCGGCAAGCCCAAGGGCGTCATGCTCCACCACAGAGGCATCTGCAACTACCTCACGCCGCATCCGGCAAACTCCCATATCTATTATCTCAAACAGAACGTTTCCACCTATCTTTCCGTCACCACCATTTCGTTTGACATGTCCTTCAAGGAACACACCGCCGCCTTCTGCAACGGCAAAACGCTGGTGTTTGCCGCCGAGGACGAAATGAACGATCCGCGTGCGCTGGCGGAGCTGATGGACAAATATAAGGTTGACTGCATCAACGCCACACCCTCGCGTTTGCAGCAGTACATGGACTATGAGCCGTTCAAAAACGCGCTCGCCAAATGCCGCCTTGTCATGTCGGGCGGCGAGGGCTATCCGATGGCGCTCAGGGACGCGATACGCAAGTGCTCCGACAGCATCAAGATCATCAACACCTACGGCCCGACCGAGATCACGGTTTCCTGCAACGCGGCAGATCTGACCGACGCCGATTATGTCACCGTCGGCAGACCGCTGCTCAACTATCACGAGATCATTGTGGACAAGTTCGGCGACCCGGCGCCCTACGGGGTCATCGGCGAGCTGTACATCGGCGGCGTCGGTGTGGCAAAGGGCTACAAGAATCTGCCCGACAAAACCGCTGCGGCGTTCGTCGCATATGACAACGCGCGTATGTACCGCTCCGGCGACTACGCCAAGTGGGACAAAAACGGCTTTGTGCATATCCTCGGCAGACTCGACAACCAGGTCAAGCTCAGAGGTCTGCGCATTGAGCTGGGCGAGATCGAGGGTCTGATCGCCGCGCAGCCGCACATCAAAAAGGTGACGGTCATCATCCGCAAGCTCAACGGTCAGGACAACCTCTGCGCCTACTTTACCGCCGACGCCGAGATCGATATCGACGCGCTGCGCGACGAGCTGAAAAAGCATTTGACCCATTATATGGTGCCGACGGCGTATCTCCAGCTCAACGAGATGCCCATGACCGCCAACGGCAAGACCGACACCAAGCTGCTGCCCGATCCGGTGCCTGTCAGCCTCGGCGAATACGTCGCGCCTGCCAACGCCACCGAGACGTTCTTCTGCGAAGCCTTCAAAAACGCGCTCAAGCTCGACCGCGTCGGCGCCACCGACGACTTCTTTGAGATCGGCGGCACCTCGCTGGTCGTCACCTCCGTGGTGCTCGCCGCGTCGGAAAACGGCTTTGCCATCACCTACGGCGACGTGTTCAAATACACCACACCGCGCGCTTTGGCGGAGCTGTTCAAGGACGGCGAGGTCAACGACACCAACAAGCTCTTTGACTTTGACGACTACGACTACACCGCCATCAATGAGCTGCTCGCCAAAAACACGGTCGAAGCGTTCCATTCGGAGCCGCTGCGCGACCTCGGCAACGTGATGATCACCGGCGCGACCG
>JAEEGL012883629.1_pt1 | contig 14542 bp, 10 predicted proteins | sample 9134231 | NCBI WGS metagenome assembly JAEEGL01 (sample SAMN16246548, study PRJNA631951) | gut metagenome | biome: gut microbiome; feature: rumen; material: fiber-attached | host: Bos | place: Iran: Karaj | collected 2018-10
ATTCGGCTATAAGATTAGCCGAAATACTATTGGCGCATCGCAATTACATAAGGATCTATACGTTGGATTTGTTCCATAGCATTATCATATCAAAAAATCTCAAATTAGCGATTTCAAATTTGCCTAAATGAAACAAATTTGCGTAAATTAGATAAATTCTTTGACAAATTGGACAACATCTTTTCTGAATTAAGCAAATTATTATTGAAATTAGATAAAACTTATGGTAGAATGCTCTTGTATAAAGGAGATATTGCTATGCTGAGTGAAGAGTTGATTCGTCTTGCTGACAAGATCTGTCGGCAACAATCGGAAACACAGACCGTGGAGGTGAAAGCGGCGCATCAGGGCTGCCCGACACGGTTATATGACACCCTTTCCAGCTTTTCCAATCAAGACGGCGGTGGGGTCATCCTCTTCGGCATCGACGAGGACAGCGGCTTCACGCCGGTTGGCGTCTATGATCTCAACGATCTGCAAAAGAAAGTGACGGAGCAGTGCAACCAAATGTCACCCGCTGTTCGCGCCATCTTTACCACGGCGGAATATAACGGCGTGTTTATTTGCTGCGCAGAGATTCCTTCGCTGGATATCACGGATCGTCCCTGCTATTACAAGGGAATGGGCAAGGTCAAGGGATCCTATGTGCGCGTAGGCGATGCCGATCTTCCCATGACCGATTATGAAATCTATAGTTACGAAAGCTTCCGCAAGCATCAGCATGATGACGAACGCCCGGTGGAACGTGCGAAGTTGTCCATGCTGAAAGCGGATATTCTGCAAAACTATCTGCTGCGCAAGCGGATGGATCGTCCAGGCTTTGCACAGCTCGACGAAGAGCAGGCGTACGAAATGCTGGCAATTACGCGCAACGGCGTTCCGACTTTGGCGGCAGTTCTGAACTTCGGAATCTATCCGCAAGGGTATTTCCCACAGTTGGCGATCACGGCGATCGTCGTTCCCGGAAAAGAGATCGGCGAGGTCGATACCGACGGCGCACGGTTTGTAAACAACAAGCGGATCGAGGGCACATTAACGGATATGGTGGAGGAAGCCATTTCTTTCTGCCAACGCAACATGAAGGTCAAAACGGTGATCGATCCCAACACGGGCAAGCGCACCGATACCACAGAATACCCGATCAATGCCATCCGCGAAGCCGTGCTGAACGCGCTGATTCACCGGGATTACAGCCCGCATACGGAGGGGACGCCGGTACAGATTGACTTCTTCTCGGATCGGTTGGAGATTCATAGCCCCGGTAGCCTGTACGGACGCATGACGGTGGAGGACTTGGGCTCGGCGCGCCCGGATCTGCGCAATCCCACCTTGGCAACCATGGCGGAATTTATGATGAATACAGAAAACCGCTATTCCGGCATTCCCACTATTCGTCGGGAGATGGCCGCTGCAGGGCTTCCCGCGCCGCTGTTCCAGAATCGCGGAAATGAATTTGTTGTGATCCTTTACAATCACGCACAAGAAAAAAACATAACGACAGATCAGCCGAAAGATATTGTTGCGTTCTGCAAAACACCGCGCACCAGAAAAGAAATCGCGACCTATCTGGGCATTGAATCCGTCAGCTACGCAATCACGCAATATGTGCAGCCGCTTCTCCGCACGGGTCAGCTTCGCATGACCATACCGGATAAGCCCAAGAGCACGAACCAGCAATACGTTGCGAATGAATAGGCTTTTAACTACTATAATGATTTGAAAGAAAGAATTGAGGTTAACGGGGGTAAAAGAACTATGGCAATTAAAAAGAATGAGCTATATAGTTCTCTGTGGGCAAGTTGCGATAAGTTGCGTGGCGGCATGGACGCCTCACAGTATAAGGATTATATTCTAACCCTTCTGTTCGTAAAGTACGTTACGGATCAGTTTAAAGGGGTATTATATGCAGATATTATAATCCCAGATGGCGGGAGTTTTGATGATATAATCGCGTTGAAGGGAAAGAAGAACATCGGTGAAGGAATAGACATAATCATCGCAAAACTCGCAGAAGCTAATAATCTACGCGGCGTAATTGACAATGCTCATTTCAATGATGAATCAAAGCTTGGCAAAGGGCAAGAAATGGTTGACAAGCTTACTGGGCTTGTAGCTATCTTTGAACGCCCTGAATTTGATTTTCGTAACAATAAAGCGAGCGGAGATGATATCCTTGGCGATGCTTATGAATACCTCATGCGAAACTTTGCCACAGAAAGTGGCAAGAGTAAAGGACAATTCTATACGCCCGCAGAAGTATCTCGTGTACTTGCAAAAGTAGTTGGGATTGATCGAATTGAACCACGCGATGAAGGGTATTCCGTGTATGACCCTGCTTGCGGATCAGGCTCATTGCTAATTCGTGCTGCTAACGAAGCACCTTTTGAAATCTCCATCTGGGGACAAGAGAAGGAAACCACAACAGCCGGTCTAGCCAAGATGAACCTTGTGCTGCATAACAAAGCAGCGGGTGAAATCAAGTCCGGTAATACATTCTCCGATCCTCAATACTTTGAGGAAGGTTCAAACAGCGAAGTCTTGAAGCGCTTTGACTTTGCGGTTGTCAACCCACCGTTTTCGCTGAAAAACTGGACAGATGGGTTAAAAGAATTTGGTCGTTTTGACGGTTATGGAGACAGACCTCCGGAAAAGAACGGTGATTTTGCTTGGCTGCTGCACATATTGAAATCGTTGAAGAATACCGGCAAAGCCGCGGTGATTCTTCCGCATGGCGTTTTGTTCCGTGGAAATGCAGAGGCGACGATTCGGAAAGCGATAGTAGATAAAGGATATATCAAAGGCATTATCGGACTTCCGGCGAACTTATTTTACGGGACAGGCATTCCTGCCTGTATACTTGTCATTGATAAATCAGATGCAGACGAACGCACAGGCATCTTTATGATCGATGCCAGTCACGACTATGTGAAAGATGGCAACAAAAATCGCTTGCGGGAGCGGGATATCTACAAGATCGTTACGACATTTAATCGTCAGATCGTCGATGACCCAAAGTACGCCCGCTTTGTCGAAAATGATGAGATCAAGATCAAAAACGGCTACAATTTGAATATACCTCGTTATATTGATAGCAGCAAGCCGGAAGACGAACAGGATATCAACGCGCATCTGCATGGCGGGATTCCTGCGCGAGATGTGGATTCCATGTCTCGTTATTGGACATTGTTCCCGAATCTGAAGAAAAAGATGTTTGCCGATCTTCGGGAGGGCTATTACCGCTTAAATGTAGAAAAAGACCAAATTCGGGATGCGATCTATAACGATGACGAGTTTTCTGCATACGCCGATCGCATTGACGATGCTTTTTCTGCATGGCAGCAGGATGTAGATGCCGATCTGACCAGCATTAGCGAGGAAACGGATGTTAAGCAATTCATCGTTGACCTGGCGGAAAAACTGTTGAAACAGTATACAGATATTGAATTGATTGACAAATATGACGTATACGAGGTTCTGCTCTCCTATTGGCAATCAACCATGTCTGATGATGTATTCCTGTTAAAATATGATGGTTATGAAGCTGGACGCGAGATCGAATACGATATAGAGATCAAAGAGAAGAAAAAAGGAGATGCCGTAGAGAAGAAAGAGGTCATTCGCGGCTGGGAGGGGAAACTGATCCCGAAAGCATTGATCGAGCGTTCATATTATGCACAAGAACGTGCACAGATCGATGAAGCAATGCGCATTGTGGAAGAAACGCAAAGCCGTCTGGATGAGCTTATTGAGGAGCAGACCGGCGATGACGGTTATCTGAAGGAATACTTGTCGGATAAAGACAAATTGGACGACAAGCAGATCACTGCACGACTGAAAAAACTGAAAGCGGAACGGCAGACTGGCGAAGAATACGAAATCCTCTATAGCCATTCATGCCTTTCCAAGACTCTGAAGGATCAAAACAAGATTGTAAAGGAACTGTATGCGGCGTTGGATGCTGAAATCAAAGACCGTTATCCGTTGCTGACCGTAGAAGAAATCAAGGAACTGCTTGTGAATCGCAAATGGTACTATACGATCTTTGATGGAATCAAAGCTCTATATGCAGCGACATCTCACCGCATAGCGAGCCGCGTGACGGAACTTGCTGAGCGGTATGAAAACACGCTTCCTGAGTTGGAAAAGTCCGTATCGGATTATGAAGCCAAGGTGCGTAAGCATCTCGAAAGGATGGGGTTTACATGGTAAACACGATGCCGAATCCGATCAAAGAGTATTATATAGCCTATTTCGATATTCTGGGATATACAGACTTTTTCGAAAACTATCCGGAGAAGGTCTCGGGGTTTTTGACATTGATTCATGAAGCGATCAGCCGCGCAAAGGAGCATGTTGATCAAATAAACCAATCGCCTTTATTGGGGACATACGCAAATATCGATCTGAAGGTAAAGATCTTTTCTGACAATGCGCTGATTTGTATGGAAGCTTCAAATGAGCCTGTTGAACCTGTCCGCGTGCTTGCTTTTATTAAAGCTGTTTCCGATATTCAGCGAGGATTCGTTTTATCTTACGGATTGTTTGTCAGAGGAGGAATTGTAAAAGGTCAGTTGTCCTTCAATGATGATTACGTTTTTGGAAAAGGATTGATCGATGCGGTTCAGTTGGAAGGAGCCGCACTTTATCCTCGAATTGTGATTCATTCAATTATCGTCAACTATCTTAAAGAATATAGATCCTGTCCTACGGAAGATGTTGAAAACGCTTTGCATATTGAAAAACTATTATCGAGCGGGGAAGAGATCACGGACATCGAACGCGAGCAGTATGAAAAGACGAAAAACTCATATACGATGGATTTCTTGCTGCAAAAAGCAACGGATTTTACCATGTTTCTATGGTCGGATGATTGTTGGGTCGTTGATTATCTGCATATCATTGAGCTGTCGGATCTGGTTGGTCAAGAAACCTCTGATTTGTTATGCAAGCTGATTTCCGATATATCTCCGGATGATGCAGCAAAGTTTATGCCAAAGGAACAAGGCGGAGACCAGCGCGTACTTTCCTTCGATGAGATACTACGCCGGCATAAAACAAGGGTGGAAGAACAACTTTCCAAATTCGGAAAAAACGATGATATCGCATTAAATGACACAAAACTTGCAGAACTAAGGGAGAAGGTCTTACGGAAGTACATCTGGGTGATGGCCTTTCATAACTATACTTGCCGGAAGTATCAGAAGCCGGAACATATTATCCAGACCAAATGCAACTGCGATACACGCTTTTTGAAGATGACGATTGAGGTGATAAACGATGAAGCCGGGATATAAGCAGACTGAGATTGGCATTATCCCGGAGGATTGGGAAGTTGTTTCTGTATCACGATATGGCGATGTAGTAGGAGGTGGTACTCCGAGTACAGCATATAGTGATTATTGGAATGGAACAATAGCATGGTGCACTCCAACAGATATCACAGGGACTAAAGGAAGAACGATTGCTCATACTTCGCGATATATTACGGAATTAGGGCTTAATAATTCAGCAGCTGTTCTGCTCCCTGCTGGAACAGTACTCTTATGTACTCGTGCTACGATAGGAGAGGCGAGAATCACTACAATTCCAATTACAACCAATCAAGGCTTTAAAAACATTGTTCTTAAGGATGGGAGTGCATTGTTTTTATACTATCTGCTACAGACGAAAAAGAAAGAAATGCTTGAAAAAGCAATTGGTTCAACTTTTTTGGAATTGTCAAAGAAAGAACTATGCTCGATTCCTGTTCAGTTCCCTTCCAAACCGGAACAAGATCAGATTGCTGAAGCACTGTCTGATATAGATGATTTGATTTCAGACCTGGAAAAGTTGATTGAAAAGAAGAAAGCCATCAAACAAGGTGCGATGCAGCAACTTTTGACTGGCAAAACTCGCTTGCCAGGATTTAGTGGGAAATGGAAACAGTTTAATCTGTTGAAGAACTCAAGAATAAAAGCACGCATCGGATGGCAGGGGCTGAAGAAATCAGAGTATTTAAAAGATGGCTATGCTATTCTTATAACCGGAACAGATTTTGAAAACGGTAGGATCTGTTGGGAAAGGTGTCATTATGTGGATAAAGGACGTTACGACCTGGATACAAATATTCAAGTTTGTAACGACGATATTTTGATTACAAAAGATGGATCATTAGGAAAAGCGGCGATCGTAACAGAATTATCCAAACCTGCAACACTGAACAGCGGTATTTTTCTGGTCAGACCAATAAAAGAATCATACGATCCGTATTTCGTTTATGATATTCTTACATCGTTTGTCTTTCTGGATTTTCTTGAAAAGCTTTCAGCCGGTTCGACGATTGTCCATTTGTATCAGAAAGATATTGATAAGTTTGAGTTTATGATACCTCCTACAAAAGAGGAACAGACAGCAATAGCAGAGGTATTATCAGATATGGATAATGATATAAAACGATTGGAAAACAAACTAGATAAAATGAAGCATCTAAAACAGGGCATGATGCAGCAGCTTCTCACAGGTCAGATTCGCTTAACAGAAAGGGATGAATAAGATGGCAAAAAGCAAGATCATTAAAGAACTCGCAAATAATGAGATTTCAATCGATGTTGCGATCAGCAGAGTGTTGATTATTGCGTCCGATATCGGAAACGAAGAGCTGGCAAGATGGGCAGAGAAAGAGTTGAATGGATATACTGACAAGGATGTTCTTCCGGATTATAGAATAGCGAAGAATACACAATTCCTCACATCGGGTATTGTAGGTAATCTTAAGTTTACAAATTCGCCCATTGCACTCGAAAGAATAGTTGGACATCCTTTGCCGGCTTACATTGCAGACGGTGTTCGTACAATTGAAGGTATAGTGACAAATGGCGCAGAAGCTGAATACGGAAGGGATTTATCATCATATTCAGGGTTAGTTCTACAGAAAACAGGTAGGCCTTGCTATTCCATCACACAAACTGTTTCTCATACAACTTTTAGCGGGATTTTAAATAATATTAAAACCATCCTACTAAAGATACTGCTTGAACTAGATAAAACCTTTGGAAATCTTGATGATTTAGATATTGATGTTTCAGGTAAGAACCCAGACGAGATACAAAAAGTCAACCAAACAATTATCAATATTATTATTGACAAACATGTTGAGATAGGCGATAAAAACAAGATTGATGGTTCTATCCTCGGATCGGAGAATGAGCAATGAATAATGAAAACACAAGTGTAAAGATCGGCGATAAGAATAAGATTACAAATAGTGCGATTGGAAGCCATAATCAGGTAAAAACCGTGGACAAGCAACAACCTGAGAAGTGGTACAGCAAACTGTTTTGGAAGATTTTTATTCCGATTGTTGTAGGTGTAATAGTTGTTGCAATCTGCTTATGGATTGGTCTAAAGTGAATTAGTTGCATCAAGGGGATTGTTGGTTATGAGGTTAACATACTTTACTGTACAAAACTATCGTAGCATTACGAATGCCTATAGGATTAATCTGCAGGATATTACTGTTTTGGTAGGAAAAAATAATGAAGGTAAATCTAATTTGATTCGTGCATTGAATCTTGCAATGGATATTACACGCTCGGGAGGTCGCATAGGACGGCGGCTATTTCCATCACGCTATAATTGGGTTGATGATTTCCCATTACAATTACAAAACAGCAAAAAACTAAAAAGGAAAGAGTCTTGCTTCCGCCTTGATTTTAGCCTTAATGAAGCAGAGGTAATTGCATTTCGCGAATCAATAAAGTCTTCAATCAATGGGGAATTATCTGTTTTCATAAGCATTAATAAAGATGGTATATGCTCGATTACAGTTCCTAAGAGAGGTAAAAATGCAACAGCATTAACTGCAAAAATGGGAAGGATTGCAGATTTTATTTCTCACAATATTACATTCCAAGTGATCCCTGCTATTCGAGCAGAATCTGATGCGTATGATATTATTAGTGAAATCGTTGAAACTGAGTTCTCTTCGACAGAAGATCAACAGTATAAGGACGCTGTCAACTATATAGAAGAGTACAGGAAAAGAAAACTGCAAGAGCTCTCAGAAAGAATAAAGAAACCTGTTTCTCAGTTTCTACCTGCTTTAAAAAGTATCAATCTCAGCGTTGAAGATCGATATACACGAAAGCGACAGTATATGTCAGATAAGAATGTAGTTGTAGAGATTGATGATGGAGTCAAGACAAAGCTGCAGCATAAGGGAGATGGCGTTAAGAGCTTAGTAACAATGGCAATACTAAGCCAAACAGATGAGAAGAACCGTATCATCATTGTTGATGAACCAGAAAACCATTTGCATCCTGAAGCTATACATTACTTGCGGAAAGTATTGTACGATTTATCACAACATAATCAAGTTGTGATTATTACCCATAATCCTATATTTGTTAACCGGTGCACGGTATCATCCAACATCATTGTGGATAAAAACGAAGCAAAGCCGGCATCTCGCATAGATGATGTAAGAAAAGTACTGGGTGTTCAAATGTCTGACAATTTGGCATATTCAGACTTTGTTATTGTGGTTGAGGGACCAAGTGATAAAGCTTTGCTTCAAGCAGTGATAAAGAATGACAATGAATTAAAAGACTACCTTGATAACATTTTTACCATAAGATCAATTGGTGGGACTCATAATCTTATCGCGGAAATACTGGGATTGGAGAGGTACTTATGCCATTACATTATTATTCTTGACAATGATAATGCAGGTAAAGAAACGGCAAAGGAAGCGAAGGACCGGTTGAGTCTACCAAATGAACGGTTTAGATTCTTCATGCAGAAAAATATGCGTGAATCAGAATTGGAAGATTTTTATGATATTTCAGCGTACAAAGATTACCTTCTTGAAAAATATAGTATTGATATATCGGTACCTAGCTTTAAGGATAAACGTAAAAAGTGGTCTGATCGGATAAACGAAATAGCACAATCCAATGGCATAACTCTTGGGAAGAAAGAATTATGCGAAATTAAGGAAGAAATCGGGAAGCTTGTAGTAAAGGATGGGATTCATATAGATCAGAATGGACAAACCTTAATCAATGGAATTCTTGAAACGATTAGAAGAGAGATAAAACCATTAGTGTAGTATATGGGGAGGCAAAAATGACACAAGTGGGTGAAACTGAACGACAAACGCAGAACCATGTGATCCGATTCTTTCGGAATCCGGGCAAGCTGAACTATCTTTATTTTGGCAATCTGCAGGATCAGGAGAATAGTAACATCATGGAGGATCGGCTGCGCGCTTATCTTTCCCGACACTATTCTGAGACGCTCGTTGACGGTGCGATCCGTGCGCTCTTAAAAGCTTCGACTAATATGCAGCAGGGGTTATATGCCGCGAATAAAGAGGTGTATTCCCTGCTCAAATATGGTGCGAAGGTTCGAGAAAACACCGGCGAGCCGGAGAAAACAGTTTACTTTATCAATTTTGAGGATATCGGACAAAACGAGTTCGGTGTTGCTGAGGAGGTTACTGTCCCAGGAGATCACACCAAGCGCCCCGACGTGGTAATATATGTTAACGGTATCGCTTTGGCTGTATTGGAACTCAAGAAGAGCACCATCTCTGTTTCCGACGGCATTCGGCAGAATTTGACCAATCAAAAGGCGCACTTTATTGACCGTTTCTTTACGACGGTTCAGTTCTGCATGGCTGGTAACAACAGTGAGGGCTTACGATATGGCACGTTGCTGACGCCGGAGAAATACTATCTGGAGTGGAAACAGGACGGGTTCCGTGAGTTCGTTGATGAGAGAGATGAAACTGACCTCCGCATTGAGGAGGTTTGCAGCGCCATATCTGAGAAACTGGAGCAGGGGCTATACAGTATGTTCCAGAAAAAGCGGTTCTTAGATTTGATCCATAACTTCGTAGCGTTCGATAAAGGCATCAAAAAGGTTTGCCGATACAATCAATACTATGCGATCAAACGTGCGCAACGCAGATTAACAGAAAAGCATCGTGGCGGTATCGTATGGCATACACAAGGCAGCGGCAAAAGCCTGACGATGGTTTGGCTGTCTAAATGGATCCTTGCAAATAATTCAAACGCTCGTGTTCTGATCATTACTGATCGGGACGAATTAGATGAGCAGATCGAAAAGAATTTCAAAGGCGTAGATGAAAAAATCGTTCGGACCAGAAGCGGACGCGATCTTATCGGCCGATTGAATCTTCCCCAGGATCGGTTGATCTGTTCGCTTGTCCATAAGTTTGGCAGACGAGGAGGAACTGCATCCGAAACAGATTATGATTTATATATCCAAGAATTACTTGCATCTTTACCGAAGGATTTTTCTGCAAAGGGTGATATTACAGTTTTCGTGGATGAATGTCATCGTACGCAATCCGGAAAGCTGCATAAAGCCATGGAAGCAATCCTTCCCAAAGCAGTCTTTATCGGTTTCACGGGCACACCGCTGCTGAAGAAGGACAAAATGACAAGCTTGGAAATCTTCGGCGGGTACATCCATACATACAAATACAACGAAGCAGTTCGTGATGGCGTTGTTTTGGATTTGCGCTATGAAGCACGTGATATTCCGCAGGATATTACATCGCAGGAACGTATTGATCGGTGGTTTGAAGCAAAGACGGTAGGTCTTGCTCCGCGTGCTAAGGCGAGATTGAAAGCACATTGGGGAAATATGCAAAAAGTCTTTTCTTCGCGGTCTCGGCTTGAAAAGATTGCAAATGATATTATCTTCGATTTCGAAATCAAACCACGTTTGATGGATGGAAACGGGAATGCTTTATTGGTTGCGAATACAGTGTATGAAGCCTGTAAATATTTCGAAATCCTACAGAGCAAAGGATTTCATAAATGTGCAATTATTTCATCCTATGAACCGAATGCCGGCGATCTTAGAACGGACACAGTCAGCGACGACGAGGATACCGAATCGTTTGAGAAATACACAACCTATCTGAAAATGATCGGAATTGAGCCGGATGAGAATCCAAAAAACATTCCTGCGAAGGTTGCGGAGTTCGAAAAAGAGGCTAAGCGAAAGTTCGTTGATGAACCGGCAAATATGAAATTGCTGATTGTCGTAGATAAGTTGTTAACAGGGTTCGATGCGCCTCCATGCACATATTTGTATATCGATAAATCAATGCATGACCACGGACTGTTTCAAGCAATTTGTCGTGTGAATAGATTGGATGATGACAGTAAAGACTTTGGTTATGTTGTTGATTACAAGCAACTTTTCGGTGACCTCAGCGAAGCAATCCATACCTATACATCCGGTGCGTTTGAAGCGTTTGACGCTGAAGATGTGGAAGGTCTTTTGAAGAATCGTACAGAGGAAGCTAAAAAGTATTTTCTGCATACTTTGGATGAATTGGATGAGTTGTGTGAGGGAGTGGAGCCGCCGATGCATGAAATAGATTATATTCACTATTTCTGCGGTGAAAACGGCGTAAACGAAGAAGCAGACGAAGCTTATGCTAGAAGCAGAGAAAAAATGTATAAGTTAGTTAATCGTCTGTCTAGGGCATATGCGGAGTTTGCGCCTCGCATGGAGGAAGCAGGTGTTTCAGCTGAACAAATGGGGAAATACGACGAACAAGTAACGTTCTATCTTTCGCTCAAGGAAACAATTGGACGTGCCAGTGGTGACTTTATTGATTTAAAGATGTATGAACCTGGCATGAGGCATTTGATTGATAACTATATAACTGCCTCAGATTCCCAGAAGATTGGTGCTTTTGAAGATTTTACGCTCCTAGATTTTATCTTGCTGCAAAGTGATAAAGCAAATGACGACGCAACACCTGAGGAGCAACAAAGTGTTGCAGAAACAATCGAAAATAACATTCGACGCAGAGTAGTGGAAAAACTAGTTATAAACCCTGCTTATTACGCGAAAATGTCAGAGGTTTTGCAACAGTTGATTGATGAACGCCGTCGTGGCGTTATTGCGTATAAAGAATTGATAAAGAAGTATCTTGAACTGGCTAAAAATGTTTCTCAGCCAGAGGAGAATGACAGATATCCTGAATCAATTCGATCAAGCGGTGCTATGAGAGCGCTTTATGATAATTGTGGGGAGGACGAAGAACTGACTATAAAGATGCATAGAGCAATAGTGAATTCAAAACAGGATGGTTTCCGTAATAATCCTGTGAAAGAAAACAGAATTAAGAAGGCACTATATAAGATCCTTTGCAACGAAGAAGAAGTCGAACGCGTGTATAGAATTGTAGTCGAACAAGAGGATTATTGATGTCAATTATTGTTTTGGGGATTCCCGTAGATATAGTAAAAAAGGATATAAAGAATCTTCATTTGACAGTAGCACCGCCAGATGGTGCTGTACATGTCTCTGCTCCTCTTTCCATGTCAGACGACAGTATAGAACGTTTTGTACGAACAAGAATTGGGTGGATTCGCAATCAGCAAAATAAGTATCATCAACAGCTTCGGCAAACAGAGCGACAGTATGTTTCTGGAGAAACGCTTTATGTTTGGGGAAAGCAATACTTTCTTAGAGTCGAATATAGCTATAAAGGAAATTCAGTTATTCTAAACGGGGATAAAGCAGTCTTAACCGTTCGAAAGGAAAGCACAGCTAAACAGCGAGAAGCATTTATAAATGAATGGTATAGGTCTCTACTCAAGGCAGAAATCGAGAGATTGCTTCCTTTATGGGAGAAACGCACAGGACTAAAGTGTTCTTCATGGCAAACGAAGTACATGACGACAAAATGGGGGACTTGCAGTAAAGATTCAGGAAAGATATGGTTCAATCTGCAATTAGCAAAAAAACCGATCGAGTGTTTGGAATATGTTATCTTGCATGAATTAACTCATCTACTGATTGATAATCATGGAGAAGACTTTGTTTCTTATATGGATGCAAAAATGCCATTCTGGCGTGAAACAAGAAAAAAGCTAAATGATAGTATCATGGATTATATGGACTCTAATGCGGATATCGAGAGTCGGGAATGATTCGGTTATATGATTAAGAATAGTGAAAATAAAAGTCCGAATAAACAGACTCTCATTCTAAGTGGGAAATAAAGATCTTGCTTTTTCGGCATAGGGTACTGTATAATCTGAATGTCGAAAGCGGTGACCGCCGAGACAGATTGAAAACCGAATAATGCGAAACGATTTCTAATCGTGCAAGCGGAGCAGGACCGTATGGACTGAAAATCTTCCAAGCGCCGTACGAAACCGAGTTAGGACAATTCGTTGTCTTAGTTCGATTTTGTGCGGCGCTTTTTTGTTTCTCCGGTTGTATAGGTGAATTGTGAAAAAGATATGAATTCATACAAAAACATCGAGCAATTCACAAAAAAATTACCCAATGTACAGTGAGAGGTATCGCGGGACACGGTGCCCCGCGCAAGGAAATGTAATAGAAAGTTTACGAATCAAAAACGTAGAATTTCTCCCCAAAGAAAGTAGAGAGATACTTTCCGAAGCACTTTGAAAACCGAATATCGAAAACACGCATTTAACCGATTTATGAACAGTTCTTCTGAAACTGCAAAAACCTGCTGTTTTTACGCATTGGGGATGAGGAGGTGAAGAATGTGAAGAACATGCAAACCCTTTCCAATTCACCTCTAAAATTTCACAAATGCACAGTGAGAGGGCAAAGGTGAGAAAAACGGTGAACTAAAAAGTTCACATCGTTTTTACAGCTTTTTAGCTGAAAAAGTCAGCAATGTACAGTGAGGGGACATGTTCGGAAAACGGCGATTCATAAAAAGTTTACAATTGGATTTTTTCAGTTTTTTCCAAATAGTTCCCAACTAATTAGTAGGAGGGAATAAATGTAACCGGCAAGAGAGAGATGCCGGTGCAGATACACCGCTTCCCCTGATCAAGGAAGCGCGGAGTTGCCGCTTCGGGACGCCGAGGTGATAAGCACACATTACACGAACTTGAAAGGAATTCAAACAAATGAACAACAAAACATACCTCAATACACAAGAGTTGCCCTTTACGCTGAGCGTAGAGGAGATGGCGGCATTCCTGGGGATCTCCCGCGTTGCCGCTTACAATCTGAGTCACAGCAAGGGATTTCCGTCGAAACGGATCGGAAGGCGCATCCTGATTCCGCGGGACGATTTCCTCGCATGGCTGGACAAGCTGCCGGAGGTGAGTGAAGCATGAGTACGACGAAAGAAGCAATTGTGCAGATCCCGCTTGACAGGATTCAACCGTTCAAGGATCATCCGTTCCGCGTCGAGCCGGACGAAGCCATGGAGCAGCTGAAAGAGAGCATACAGAGGAACGGCGTCCTGACCGCGGCTACCGTTCGTCCTTTGTCGGACGGTATGTATGAGATGGTTTCGGGGCATCGCAGAATGGCGGTCTGCAAGGAACTCGGGATCGAGAGCATTCCGTCGGTGGTTCGGAACCTGTCGGACGATGAGGCGATCCTGCAGATGGTGGAATCCAATCAGCAGCGTGAGTACATCCGACCGAGCGAAAAGGCGTTTGCCTACAAAATGCGCGACGATGCACTGAAGCACATCCGCGCGGGACGCGGTGTCCCGCCAACTGGACGCACG
>JAEEGL012907511.1_pt1 | contig 14542 bp, 10 predicted proteins | sample 9134231 | NCBI WGS metagenome assembly JAEEGL01 (sample SAMN16246548, study PRJNA631951) | gut metagenome | biome: gut microbiome; feature: rumen; material: fiber-attached | host: Bos | place: Iran: Karaj | collected 2018-10
AAGATATTACCAGAAGTCTGCTGAACAGAACAAAGAATCTCTTGGATGATGTGTTGGCAACGGCTGAAAAGCAGGGCTATCCCATTTCCAAGATTGATAAGGTCCTTTTGGTTGGTGGTTCTTCAAAAATGCCACAGGTCGCGGCTATGATCGAGCGTGATTATCACGTAGTACCTGTTTTGGCGGATCCGGATGAAGCTGTTGCGAAAGGTGCTGCGGTATATGCAGGTAACGAAAAAGCATATAACGATTTCATTCAGAGTGAAGCCGATAAGACCGGTAAATCCGTTGAAGAGATTAAGGAGCAGAATCTTGTCACCGGTGAGATGGACAAGAAATTTGCGCTTACAACGGGTGGCGCCGCTGGTGGTGCATTAAAGATCAATATTACCAATGTCCTTTCAAGAACATACGGACTGGAAGTACAGGGCGAAGATGGACGTAGCCACATATTCAACATGCTTATGATTAATGATAAACTTCCGGCAACTAGAACTGAAACTTTCTATACGGTGGCCAACAATCAGAGCATGATCTCTATTAAAATCTACGAAAGCCGTGTCACGGATGAACAGATGGAAATTGAAGGCAGAACACCGCTGACGGAAATTGAAATGAAGTTTAGAAATATGGTACCTCAAGGCACCCCTGTTATTATGACTACTGCATTGGATAATTCCGGTATTTTAAATATTATTGCCGAGGAACAACAGGGACACACAAAACTGGATACTACGTTCCAGCTTTCTAACCAGATGAGTGATGATGAGATGAGATGTGCAGCCACTCGTATGGCTTCTGCAAATATCGAATAAGGAGGAAATACGGTGGTCGCATTTGTGTTTTTTTGGTCCGCCTTTTGGGGAATCTTCTGGTTCGTCCTGACGGTTTTTTTCAGATTAATTATGTCGACGTTGAACGCAATTCTTTCAACGCTGGGGAAAGTCTTCAAGGTTGTTGGCGTTATACTGCTTGTATCCTTAGTGCTGTTTCTACTCGTCAGTCTTATTTCCGGAATAATAAACGGTACTTTGATGGATATGCTGGGTAGTCTTCTTATAACAGCGGTTTCTATTGGTATTATGATCCTTTTGTTTGGAAGCCTGGGTGCTGCATTATTTGAATTGGCAGTAACAATCTTAACAGGCATTTTTGCTGTGATCGAAGGTATTATATTGTTACTGGTGGAATTCTGCGAAAGCAGATTTAGAAAAGCGTTTACGCCTTTTATAAACAAAATGGACAAGTGCTAGGAGAAAGATAATGGCGGATATTCAGGAAATTATCCGAAACAAGTATCAGATTGATCTTGCGCAGGAAAATATACTCAAACTGTATAAAATCGATGACATTAATATTACTCCGGAAGTGCTGGAACAAAAAATAGCAGATACCAGAAAACGCTGGCAGATGAGCGTAAACGGCGCAAATGAGACTGCGGCGGAAAGAGACCGCCAACGCTTAGAAAAGGCGGATCGTTTCGAAGCAATTCTGAGAGATACCAAATTAAGGAAAGAACTGTTCAACTATTATAATACGGCCGCCAATGGTGCTGCAGGTGGCGCATCTACAGGGTTCGCCAAAGAGTATTTTGAACTGGTGGCTACTACCAAAAAAATCAACAGAGAAGATGTTGACTTTTTCTTCAAGTATTATTCTTCCGAGAGAAAAAACAAGAAAGCAATCCTTGAAATGCTCAGTAAGGAGATGAAGGTTGCAGGTCTTGGCAAGGAGGATAAGTATCAGGATCCGACAGAAGAAAAAGAGGATAAGAAAAAGGATAAGGGTGGACCTCTGATCGTTAACCTATTTGAAGAAGAGACTATCCTGGCATTGAGAAAGGCACTGGATAAATACGATGAATCTGCTCGCAATAGTGTGATATGTGAACGATATCCGGGCTTAAAAAGCGGAAGCCTGTACAACGCTCTCAACATCGAAGACATTGAGGATATCGGTACTTTTAAGGCGAAGGTAGTGGAACTGTCAAGTGAAGCATATCAGGTGAGACAGGAGCACGGAGCAGAGTATCTGCCGCTGGTAGATCTGTATAACGAACTGAAGAGTCTGGGAGAACGTCAGGATGTAACAGACAACTATCCCGAGTTCAAATTGCTCATTAAGTATCCGAATCTGACTCCGTATATGTTTGCATTTGTGGAGATGAAACCCAAGACCTTAAAAGGAATGGAGAATATAGCATTCAGGGATTACTCGTTTCTCAATGAAGCAGATTTCATCCTGAAGTACTACAAACCTCTGTACGATAATTTTGGCATCAATAGCAGTGCGGTTGCTTCTGCGTTACGTTCAGCAGAACGCAAAGCAAAGCAGAATAAGGTCCTGGAAAAACTTGGTGCGTCGGAGAAGAAACCTCGGATGCCGTTTGTGGCAGGGGTGGTTTACTGGCTATTGTATTGGCCTCTCTTCGCAATGTACTTTGTGTTTGAATTGCTTAAGGCTGTTTTTACGGGACTGCATCACCTTGCTATTCCTGTTTTTGCGGTACTCTTTCTGGTTGAAAATACGGTTTTGCCTAAACACGGAATAGATAACCTTCTGGTATTGAGAAAACTTCTGCTAAAAGAAGAGTGGTTGTCATACCTCGATGAATTGTTTGGCGGAATTGGTGATAGCGCCTCGGAGCATCTTATTGCTTCGCTGTTAGTTATCCTTGGCTATTTGGTGTTATATATTGTTCCGCCACTCGTAGCAGCGTATTTTGTTACGGCCTTCGCAAATGATTTTAATAAATCATTCGACTGGGGTGGCTATGAACGTTCTTTTGGCTGGATCTTCAAACAACTGAGAAGTAGGATTGAAGAACAGTATAAGGCGCAGCGGAAGGGATTCTTTTTACAGAAATTACCGCGGATCCTGATGAATGTTGCTTGCGTTTTTATGATTCTTGCGCTTGTAGCATTTGTTCCGAAAGGATTTAAGGCTTTCAGTGAATCTACAGGTTATTTTCAAAAGTCTGCCAAAGCAGAACATACTTCAGAATATGTTAAGAGTGATAGCAAAGTGAGTGAGGACACATATCCTTCTGAAACGAACTCGTCCGTGATCGGCAATGAGATGGTTATTACCGCCGAAACAGCAAATATCAGAAGTGGCGCTGGTACAGGTAATGGAGTGATCACAACCGCATCGAAAGGTGAGGTATTTATTGCTACAGGAAATACGGAAACGGCATCAAATGGAAGTGTCTGGTACGAGATATACCTTGATATGAATGGAGATCAGACCGGTTGGGCTAGCCAAAAAGTTATCGGTCCAAAACAATGATATCTGTAAAAGATCATGTATAAGTATCTGTATGTAGGAAGTATCAAAGTACCATCATATGGTTTGATGATTCTGCTCGGCATCACGATTTGCTTATGCCTGGCTATGGTTAGTATAGAAAAATCAAATAGTGATTACCTGGAGTTTCTTATTCTTGTGGGAGTAGCCGGAAGCGGTGCCCTATTGGGATCAAAACTGTTTTGGATGGTGAATTCATGCGTAGAGAACTTCCCGAACGTGCCCTTAGGTGAGGCATGGTCCCACGCGGGTATGTCTTATTATGGAGGTTTGGCCGGCTTTCTTCTCTTTGCCAGGTTTTATTTAAGCTACAGAAGCGGGAACAGATATAATTACTGTCGCTTGATCTGGCTATTACCTTTGCTACATGTTTTTTGGAAAATAGGCTGCTACATGGGAGGATGCTGTATCGGAATTCCATATTCCGGACCTGTGGCAGTACAGTACCCGGATAAAGCTGATGTCTCCATAGAAGGAGTGTTTCTCCCAATACAGTTAATCGAAGCCGGAGTTGCACTATTGATTTCATTGCATCAGTTGTATCTTGTACGGAAAGAAAGTTCATTATTAGGTCTTTTCCTTATGGAATACAGTGGAACCCGTTTTTTCTTAGAGTTTCTGCGATACCACGAGAGTGGATTGATTATATCTATGGGTCATATTTGGTCTCTGATTTTTTTCGGGATTGGGTTGTATTTTCATTGGAAACAAAAAGGGGTATTGAGTGAGCGAAAGAGGACAAAATATATTTAAAATCATAGTATGGATTGCTATCTCGTTGGGCGTAATCCTTTATGCGGTTAAGGTGATCAATGGAGGAGAACTGATCGGGAATTCATCGAAACGATCAGATTCCGTAATCACAAAGACTGAATGGATGGAACTGCTGGAGAACAGTTTTGGGACGTCAGTTGAGTTGGATGGAGAAGCGGGCACCGAGATACTTACGGGTGAATATGCCGCTGTTACATCAATGGATGCTATAGGCGAGGATAGAATAGCATATCTGACAAATGAAAAACTGACGGATGAGGAAAAAATAAGATTAGCTGTAGAATACGGTATTATTACGCAAAAACAACTTAATGATAAGGTCACAAACGACGAAGCAAAAGAAATTATTCTAAATGCGCTGAATGTGTACTGCGATCCTTGCTTTTATCCGGATTATTTTGAAGCTGACTTAAAGGCAGAAGTGTTAAACGCCGACAGATGGAGTATAGAAAACTACGATAAAGATACGCAAATAATGACAGCAAGTATACATGACAGGATCCCGGAGAAAGAAGAGATTATCATGTATACAGACGAATTTGGAATAGCACAGGCGCGGCGAGTAATTTCTATTGATGAAGCGGGGGATAGTAAATATATATTACACTTAAGTGAAGTAGAAGACGCCTCAGATATTTTCAATTCAGTATCTTTTTCCGGCTCGGCAGATTTTGGATATTTAACAGGGAACAATAGCTCATCGAAATGGGAAGATCCTTTTTATTGCAAAGGAGATGCTTTACGGGATCTTTTTACCGTTGATGCCTATGCCGCCGAGTTAAACCAAGAGGTGGCAATGTGGGAATGGCTTGAGGATAAAACAGCGATAAAAGGAAATGAAACTTCACAAAAGTGTGATCTAGAATTTAATGTTGAATTAACAGAGAAGAATGGTAACAGTGCGAAGATTACTTCGTATATTTCGGTGAAATCAAATGGTATAACAAGAAAATATATATTTTCGATTGATGATGAAAAAACCGAGTTTAAGGAGAATGTTTCTCTTAGTGATGGGTTGAGTTTTGAACTATCCGAAAATGATAAAAAAGGACGCTCTGCAGATACCGGATACTTTAAAGATGAAATGGGTGTTGCGGCGAAGGTAAAAATAACAGATTTTTCTGTTAGTACAAGCGGTTATGTTCAGTGGGCAGATCTCGAAGATGTTAAAAACTATGTTGAGGTTATAGCTGCAGCTAAAAAAGTGGAAATATCCACCGCTGCAAAATTAAAGAGTGAAACCAAGAAAAAAATAGGTGAGCTTCCAATTCCAATCGCATCTTCGGGTGGGGTGATCAGCGTCAACCTAAACGTATACTTGGTTGTTTCTGCAAGCGGAGAAGTAACTATTTGGTATGAGGTTACTGATCCCACGATAGGTTTTAAAGCTTCTGTTGCCGAGAAGAAGATAAGACTTATTCATAATAGTTCAGATGAAGATGCCGGTGTAAGGGCGAAAATCGAATTGAGTGAAGGAGTGATAGGTGAAGTCGCAGTAAAGCTCGTTGGCCATGATCTGGCCAATCCGGCAATTGACGCAAGGGTATATGAAACTGCATCATCGTTAGAAGTTGGTGATTTATATGAGTTGAAGAGCAATTATGAGAATATGACGTGTTCAGAGATGACAGTTCAGGCGCCGGTTGTAAAGTTGACAGTGTCGACAGGTGAAACATTCCTGAAGAAAGTGTTGGATAAAATAAATGTCAAAGTGACCTATGATGTGATCAAAAAAGATGATAGTAAGAATGCGTGGTTAAAAATCCAAAAGTACCATATCGAACAAGAACCAGATGGAGCATTAGCGATAATTCAACTTACTTCAGATCAGAAAAATGAGGACGTATGTACCCATATTCAAAAAAAGAAAGAAACAACAGTTCTCCATGTTTCGCCTGAGGTAGAAAAGAGGAATGCTGAAAAGGAAGTGAAGGAAGAGAAAGAAAAAGCCAAAAATGAACTGGAACATACCTTGGAGGATGCGTTGGATAAATGGTTCATGGAAAACTGTAATGATTGCAATTAACCTAACAAGAGTTGAACCAAAAACAGATGTGTAAACTTTGGATGAAATATTTGTGGTCCGGAAGGATAGAATGGGAATATCAAGTGAACATGATCTGTACCGGTTGGTGGTCGGATTATGAAATATAAAAGAAAAGAGTATTGGAGGAGAGATAATCATGATTGTAACAGCAACACAGGAACAGTTTCAGGAGGCGTATGCAAAAGTTCAGCCGCAGTTAACCAGACTGCAGACTCTTTATCAGCAGTATATGCCTATATGGGAGAACGCATCAAAATACTACAATGGGTCTGTAGCAGGAGCTGCGACAGTCTGGGCTCAGGATCCCAATGCAAATGTACAGCTTAGTATTGCACAGAAGGCAAAAATGTCGTCGGCAAAGTGGACGGGGAGAATTTCAGGCGGTTTAACGTTTATACTAGTTATTTTGGTCTTGTCTTTGGTTGGCAATGCAATATCATCGGATTCTGCTTTATTTACGTTATGGATTCCGCTGATAACCAGTATTGCTGCTGGAGTGATAGTTGGTAAAAAGGCCAGAGATAAAGCAATAGAGAAAATCCTTCAGGCAGAGAACAATAAAACGGCCAAAAAATTGGGGGAAACAGAGCCTTTTATTCAGCAAGGATTAGGAATCTGTAATGAAATCTTCAATGTCATGCAGATTGTTCCGCAGAATTACGCACATCCCAAGGCACTGGCTTATTTTTCCAAATATTTTGCAAGTGGAAGAGCTGACAGCTTGAAAGAGGCAATCAATCTGTATGAAATCGATCAGGAAGCAAAGCAGGATTTCCAGTATCTCTATTCTGACTTGGAGGAGAGACTGAGAGTTTAAGCATTGTTTAAATCATCTTACGAGGCTGGAGTATGAAAATGCGACAGCCTCGTTTTTAAATATTTAGTGGAGATAAGAGATGAGATGCACGGTATCAAAGAAAATAGCCTAATTGTGGTTGAAAGCGGACAATTGGTGAGTTTTTGCCTGGACGACAGGCTAAGCTGGGAGGTGGGCCGGATATCGGGGGCGAATGTGCCGGATATCGGCCTGCATACCCCGACTGTCAGCCGTAAGCACGGGCAGTTTCGGAACATAGATGGCACCTGGTTTTATATGGATCACAAAGGAAAAAACGGTACCGTGTATAACGGAAAAAAGATCTTGCCGGGAATCGGTGGCAGGGTAAAACCGATCCCGCTCGAGAATGGAGATATCCTGATCTTTGGCGGAGCGAACGAGGCCGTTGTGAACGCCGGAATTGTCTGGACAGTTTTTTTGACAACCACGCCGAACGGCCCCTGGCGGGTGGAAGATACCCGGGGGATGGAGGCGCCGGTGATCGGCGACGAGACAGAGCGGAGAGAATTAAATAGCGCACCCAAAGGGACCGTTGTTCAAACAGAACGTGGGATGGCTGTTTATATGGGTGATGTTACTTTTTTGAACGGAGATATCAGTGTTTGGACGTAACGTCCGGTGAGAAAGCCGTATGCAGATGATGGAACGAAAAACAGTGGAACAGGTCCTGCTTTCCTTAAATGAGGGCGGATTTCTTTTCTCGCAATTTGAATTTGTCATACAGGAAGACGGGCTTGCTTTTCTGGGCGCCGGAGGTTTTTCTGCCGTTTATGAGATGCAAAACAGGCGGCGAAAAGACAGCCGCTATGCTTTGAAAGTGACAGGATTTGAAAAGCATACACAGACATCTTTGGATTTTTGGAATATGGCGCGTATACAGGGGATATTATGCGAGACGTGTCCATACATCGTCAGAACGATCCAGGCAGTTGAAATCCTGGCGGATCTTTCCGATGACGGATCCCCGGAAAACATAAGGGTTTATGAAACGGTATGTGAGGAAATCTGGGAAAAAGACAGGGAGGCCGGGATTCATCTGCAGGCTGTTCTGATGGAAAAACTGGAGCCTGTTGTGTGCAAAGACAGGTTTCATCATACGAAACTTCAGGATGAGAGGTTTGCAAAGGAAAACGAAGTTCTCCGCTTTGCATTGCAGATCGGGCAGGCTCTTCTGCTGTCGCATGAACATACCGTTCTTCACAGAGATATAAAACTAGAGAATATCTTTTGGGACAAAGAGGCGAACACCTATAAACTGGGAGATTTCGGGGCGGCCCGATATACCGCCGGAGAGCAGGCTGAAACGGTTGTTTATACCGACGGATACGGTGCGCCTGAGATCGAACGCCATTTGCATGACAGCTATGGCATGACGGCGGACATCTATTCCCTGGGGATCACCTTGTATCTGTTGTTGAATGATCTGAAATTTCCGGGATCGGATGGGTATTATTCCAGAACGGTGTTGCAATATGATCCGGAGTTTGTACTCCCGGCACCGGCCCATGCTTCGCCGGAGGTTGCACGGATCCTGCGAAAAATGTGCAGTTTTTATCCGGAGGACCGGTATCAGCACATGGGAGAGGTCCTGTCAGATCTGGCGGAAACCGGAAAAACGATAGGGGTCAGCGAGGCAGAGCGAGTGCGTATTCTCGCGGATGAAGCGACGGAAACCTACCGGGAAATGCAGCCGGAGCAGGATGACCTGCGATCTGAAGAGAGGCCTGTAAAGAAGAAAAGCAGAGCATTTCGGAAGAAGGTACAAAAGGAACTTCGCTATTATTATGTGATGTACAGTGCTCTTTATCTGATCGCTCTCACAGCTGTGTTATTGTTTTTCCAAGCAAGTACGATATCCTCCGATCAGTGGGAAGCGGATCTGTATTTGAGGATGCTTCCCATCGGATTATTATTTGAGGCGTTTCTTCAGCGAAACGGACATCTTCGATATTTCTGGGGCGCGATCCTGCTTGGGATAACTGCTGTATCAGCGGTTAATTTAGGGTTCACTCTTCTGCATTTGCTGGTGATTGCCGGGATCCTTTTTGGAGAAGCTGTTATTTCGTTTGCCATAAGCCTCTCGATGATCATGATGATGCTGATGGGAGGCAAAATAGCGGGGGGATCTTTTTTGTATATGCATGATCTGGGGTGGATACTTTTCGCGCTTACCCTGCTGCTTTGTATTCGGTATTTCGAGGTGGGCATTGAATGGGAACAGACTCCCGAGAGACGTGCGTTCATGGGCGGTGTTGTTGTGGGATGGATGTTTCCTGTGATGATACTGACCGGGATCATACTGTTTGCTTTGCAGACAGCATCGGTGTTAAGCCTGCCGGATTTTGTACGTCATATGCATCCGGCGTGGACCGGTGGAGCAGGGTTTTTCATTATGCTACTACGAACCCGGCGTGACGGTTTTGGAATGGAGGATACGGAGAGTTGAACAGTATCTGGACGACGGAAGATGTGGAGGAGATCCTGAGACAGCTGGAGGAAATGCAACTGCCTTTTCGGGCGTATCGCATTTTCCACGGCGGAAAAGCAAAAGAACTGGGCAGAGGCGCCACCGGAAGAGTATACCGGGCATTTTCCGAAAATGAAAAAAAGAAGGACAGAGCTGTCAAGGTTATAGGGTTTGAAGATGGTGGAACGGATCCGGCATCGGAAAGCACAAGGGAAATGGTGAACCTGCAGCAGGAACTGGAGGCTTTCGACGGAGATGTCGTAAAAATCTATGCTTTCGAAGAACTGCTGGTATGGATCGAAGGGGACCATCAGGTAATCCGGGCGGAAAAAGTTTACCCTGAGGAGATGGAGAAAACTGCCGGAAACTGCCTGCGGCTGTCTTTTGTTTTGATGGAAGAAATCGCACCGGTAATGCAGGGAAAAGACCACGGGAAACCGGTTATCTGTCCCAAAAAACTGGCTGTCTTTGAAGAAAAAGAGATCCTGAAACTGGCGTATGAAGTAGGAACTGCTCTAAACAAAGCTCATAAAATGAATATCCTTCATAGAGATGTAAAACTGGAGAACGTGTTTTATTCCTCTAAGGGAAAGCATTACAAACTTGGGGATTTCGGGATTGCCAAACAATCCGATGACGGAATGGCAGGTACCGTTGCTTTTACAAGAGGATATGGTGCACCGGAGGTGGTGTATGCGTATGAGGATCAATATGATGTGACGGCAGATATTTATTCCTTTGGAATGATGCTGTATGTCCTTTTGAATCATTTGAAATTCCCTGAGTCTCAAAACTATCACGCAAATTTATCCAAACAGTATTGTACTGGTTATGTTCCGCCAAAACCGGAAAGCGGTTCCAAAGAATTTGCAGAAATTGTTTTGAAAATGTGCAGTTACCGTCCAGAGGACAGGTATCAGTCCATGGATGAAGTGCTGAACGCACTGGATGGGATTCTATACGGACCGGGAACCGGAGTGGCGCGGGAAGAAAACAATGGGGTGCTGATATTGTCCTGTGCATTTGCATCCATGGGGATGATCCTGGCAAATGAAGCTTTCTTTCATGGCGACTTTTCAATCTCTGGTGTGATGGAGGGGGTGATCCTTGGACTGTGCATCCTGAAAATGGTATGTAAGGTGAAAGAAAAGCCGGTAGCGGCCATTAATATGCTACTGTTTTTGCTTTTTGGCATCGGGTGGATCCAAAACGGGTTTTCCTGGCAAAAAGGGGTGATGGCGGCCATATTGTTATTCTTTGACATATGCCCGGGAGTTGTGACAACCGGTATTGTTGTAAGCGCTGTTTCGAGTTTCATCGCAAGTCAGGGGACCGGGGGACTGTTGGAACCGCCGGCAGAGGAATATCGATGGGCTGCTGTTCTTTTCCTGTCATTGGCAGTCTGGCTTTTGATCGGATATGCGGCAGCATCTTTCAGGGATGGCTCAATCTCGAAGCTGTATTTAAAGCGGGATGCTTTGTGGGTGGTCGCTTTGATCTGTTATCTGCATCCGGTTCTCTACGGAAACCGATTTTTCGGCAGGTTACCCTGGGAACTGCTGACGATGCAGGAATTCCGAAAACTGGGGATTTGCGGGATGGGTTTCTGCCTGGCTTGGATCGCGCGGAAACAACTGGTGAGAATGTTACGGAAATAATCATATGGAATAGTCTTGAGGGGCGTCTGCCATAAGCAGACGCTCGTTTTATTTTTGTGAAAGATTTTTCGGAAAACCAGGTATAAGGAAGTGGAGGGAATACAAAGTGAGAACGATAGCGGAAATGAAACCTTCATGGAAAATACTGGGCTTTGACGAAAGAATCGAGGATATCCCTGAGGAAGTATCGGAATGGCAGGGGCGATTTGAAATGGGGAAAGGACCGCGCGGGCGGATCGTTTCCTGGATCATTATTGGAAGTTCGCTGGTATATCGTGTGTTTACGGCAAATACTTCCTGCGGAAGGGATAAATTGTTCATAAGCAGAGAAGGCTTACGTGAAGTGAAGCGATATGTGTTCACGAAAATCGGGATCATCGTTGAAAACAGAGACCGGACCAGAGAAATGATCGATATAAAAGATCTGTTGAAAGTGGATGATCTGATCGATGTTTCCGTCAGAAAAGACGGGAAGGAACGGGAACGGGAATATGAAATATTTGCTCTCTGCGTGGATATTCCCTTTAAGGCAGGGCTTCTTCGAGGCCTTAAGGCGCTCCCTGCAGAGTATCCTCTGCTGTACTTTCCTGCGTTTGCCGGTATGTATGCGAGAGCTGCTAACAGCAGACATGTGCCGGAAAAGACATCTGCGCCGGAGTGTATCCGATACGATCTCTATCATCGGGATTACCCGACACCGGGCGTCGTAAAACTTGCCGAGAATGTGACGCTTGTGGTGGGACTAAGAAGAAAAAAAGGCTATGAGCACACCGTCCAGACAAGAGTCTACTTTGACTCCGAAAAGGCTTATTTTTTCTCCAGGAACGATCTGTCCTGGAAATGGCAGACGGAAAATCTGGAAACCAGATTGGGAGATGAATATTTCGGCGGTTTTGCTTTTTTTTTGAATGATCGGCATGGCGAGGTTCAACGTGATCTGTTCGATCATACTTATGCGGAACGGTTTACCAGAGGAGGAGACACGATCGATTCAAGTGACAGGATCCTTTTTAAAGAGATACTGGCGAGAATGTATTACCCGGCACTGGAGCAGGCCGATAAGATCGACCGACTGGATCTGTACGTTGAATTGCTTGATGAGATCGCGGCAAACGGGCTGAGCAAGGAACAGACGCTGGCAGAAGCATATGGGATCACGGTCCCTCAATTAAAATTTCTGGAACACCTGGATATGCCCCGATCTGTTCGGGACTTCAGGGAGCTTATCAAGCGGGCCGATATCCGGGAAGCGTTTCCGGACATTCAAAAACGGATATTTGCGGTATGTATTTTTTGCAGGCAAACATGGGGAAGAGGAGTGGAAGAAAGTGAAATCCTGAAATTGTTTTTGGAAGCGGCCCCTACCGTTTACAGTCTGGAAAGAGTAAAAACGGAAAAAAGAAATGAGATGGTGCAGGAGTACATGGATTATCTGAAAATGTACTGCCGAATGAAGGCATGTTTGGAAAACCCGGAAGGCGCAGGCGAACTGGAAGCAGATATTCGCGCCTTTGGAGAGTTTAAGGTGAATATGAAGCCCTCAAAAATCCGGGATAATCATTATCGACTTTCGCGGCTGGCCGGTGTTGTGAAGGATAAACCTTTGCTTTTGAAGTGCTCTCCTAAAATACGGGAGAGAAAGAAGCGGGAAGTCGGTAATTTCGAGTACGCTACGGAGAAGTATTTGATCCGTATGCCGGAGGAAGCTGAGGAGATTGTGGCGGAAGGCCGATTGCAACAGCACTGCGTGGGTGGTGCAGGGTATATTGAAGCAATGGCGGACGGCAGAACCACCATTTTGTTTCTTCGAAAGCGAAAGGCGCCGGATACGCCGGTACTGACGATGGAAGTCAAAAATGGAGCGATCACACAGTGCTACGGCTTTCGGGATCGTTTGAACGATGATCCGGAAATAGCAGAATTTTTAAGGGACTATGCGGAAAAGCGGAATTATCGGATCGTGGCGCCCATTTTACGGGAGAAGAATGCTTGATGAGAAAGGAGGATCATTGGAATGGACGGAATGCTGTCACAGGAGGAGATCAACAGATTGTTAAACAGCATAGATACATCAGAGGCTAAGGAAGATCCGGAAAGAATGCCCTTTTCTTTACGCAACAGCATAAAGGGCCAACGGGACGATACACAGGATCTGCTGTTATTATCCGAACTGCGGAGGGTATATGACAGGCTTCGGGAAGTTGAGCTCCAACTGACGGATGCGGAAAAACGGGAAAAACACCAGGTGTTTGTAAAACACGGCAAAGAACTTGCCGGTCTTTCGAAAATTGCGCGGGAACAGGGACTTCTGGCACTTGAGGAAGAGGCTTCCGGGATGAGAGAGGACAAGGAAAAAGAATTTGAACGGGAGGCGCTTTTTCTGATCGTTGACGGAACGGATCCGAAGTTTGTGAAACGGAGTATGATGATGCAGTATATCTCAACTCAAATGGATCCGTACCGGGCGTTGCAGACGCTTATGAGCATTTATGCGCTTCTTGGCATACAGGCAGGGGAGCATCCCGTGATCATCATGGAAATGTTAAGGGACATGATGCCGGAGGATATTCGGCCAACACTGGAAACCTTTGAAGAATGGTATTGCCCGGAACAGGAACGAAAGACGATGGATATTGAGTGGGTTTGCGGAGGAGACTTTCGGATCGCAAAGGATCATTTGGGATATCTGGAAACCTATCTGTGTGAGAAAAGCTTGCTGTCCATGGACAGAGACAGCGTACAGAAGGTCCTTCGGGAAGCAAATATCTATGCTGTTCGGGATGTGATGAAAGGCTTTTCCGGAGAAGGCAGGAAATATGTTTTTGAGAACGTAAGTGAACGGGTGGCACAGGATATTGCATGTGATCTTAAGGAGCCTGCATCCGATCCGAGATGTAAAGATGATGTTATCTATGTGGAGTATTACCTGAAACCGGTAAGAAAAGCGGCCATCTACATGCTGAAACTGATCAGAAGCCTGGATGGGCAGAGGCAGATTACTTATAACCTGAGTATGGATGCGCGCCTCTTGTCCAGAATCATCACCGGACTGGAGGATTCAGAGCGGAGCGGGATTGATAAGCTGCTGCAGGGAGATACGCTGTCGAACCTGTTGAAAAATTATGCAAAAGACCGAGGATGATCCTCGGTCTTTTGATTCCGTTCAATATGTTGTCAGGTTCCGGATTTAGTGTGACCGCACATCCTCGTCGCCGCAGAAGAAAAGGGCGACAGTCCCGGGTCCTACGTGGGAGCCGGTAACGGGTTCGTACATCACCGTAAGGATCTCCTTGGGAGGGTGGTTGGCATTTAACAGTTCGATGAGGTAATTCACGTCTTCCTGATTGTCCGCATGGGCAATGCCAACGATCTGATCGCCTGCATCTTTCACCAGCTTATCATAGATGTCTCCCATGGCCTTGATGGCTTTTTTGCTGCCCCGAACCTTGTCG
>JAEEGL013676789.1_pt1 | contig 14541 bp, 11 predicted proteins | sample 9134231 | NCBI WGS metagenome assembly JAEEGL01 (sample SAMN16246548, study PRJNA631951) | gut metagenome | biome: gut microbiome; feature: rumen; material: fiber-attached | host: Bos | place: Iran: Karaj | collected 2018-10
GGCCTTGATGCAGGCCTCGCTGTAGCCGGGCTTCGAGCAGATACCTGTGCCGATGGCGGTGGCACCCATGTTGACGATGAGAAACTCGTCGGCGGTGATTCGCAGGTTCTTCACCTCGCCGCGCAGCGAGTCGGCAAAGGCGCCGAAGGTCTGTCCCAGGGTCATGGGGACAGCGTCCTGCAACTGTGTGCGGCCCATCTTGATGACGTGGGCGAACTCCTTGCTCTTGTAGGCCAAGGCTGAAATCATCTGCTCCAGGTGGGGCATAAAGCCCAGATGCTCGAGGGCCAGGGCCATATGGATGGCACAGGGGTAGGCATCGTTGGTACTTTGGCTGGCGTTGACCACGTCGTTGGGTGAGCAATACTGATACTCGCCTTTCTTGTGGCCCATGCGTTCCAGCGCCAAGTTCGCTATCACCTCGTTGGCGGCCATGTTGGTGCTGGTACCGGCGCCGCCCTGAATCATGTCTATCCCGAATTCATCGTGGTATTTGCCTTCAATCAGCTGGTCGCAGGCCCATTGGATGGCCTCGCTCTGCTCCGGCGTAATCATGCCCACTTCCACATTGGCGATGGCGGCGGCCTTTTTGGTGATGGCCAGACCACGGATAAAGTTGGGGTAGTCCTTCAGTTGATGTCCGCTGATGCGGAAATTTTCTATTGCGCGGACCGTCTGGACTCCATAGTAGGCTGCCGCTGGGACCTCTCGTTCACCCAGCAGGTCGCTCTCTGTTCTATACTTCTTTGTGTCCATTTTTATATTTTTTTTCTTTATTATTTTTTTGTTGATTAATGTCTTACAGCCAATCCTTGCCAGATTGACTAAGTCGCAAAAGTATGAAAAAAAAACGAATCTCGCAAAATTTCATTTCTCAAAAGAAATATTTCAACTAGAGTTCTTCTACATTGCAAGAAAAATTTAGGTGGAAATTTTTCAAGATTATACAATATAAAAGGGACGTGCGCGTTAATAAAATTAACGTTTTGACTGCTATGATGAAAAGAACTGTTGGCATGATGATAACAGCGATGTGGCTGCTGACAGTGTCGCTGTCGGAGGCTGCGGCGCAGGTGAACGTGTCACTATCGGGCTCAAGCGCGAATGCCGCAGGCAAGCGCGTGGAGCTGCTGGCATACAAGGATATGTTGACGATGGAAGAGCAGCTGCTCGACGAGGCGGTGGTTGACAGTGCGGGCAATTTCCGGCTGGGCTGCTACCTGACTTATCCGCGGTTGGTGGTGGTGCAGATGGAGTGCTACAGCCAGTCATTCTATGCCGAGCCGGGTCGTAGCTACGAGGTGTGGCTGCCCGAATTTCGTTGGGAGCAGGACGAGGAGCGCAATGTGTACCTCGACCCTGTGGCGCTGCCGCTCGAATTCCTCAACCTGTCTGACGACGAACTGAATATGAAGATACTGCATTTTGATGCAGCGGTGGATACCTTCGTGAGTCGGAACCGTGTGCATTTCGATCCGCGTTTCAAGCCGCGCCGCCAGTGGATGGACTCGCTGGAGCTTGCTGTGGTCGGTGGCCGGAGGGCAGTGGCCGGCGAGGGGACGGACTTCTTCGGACGCTATGCAGCCTTTACGTTGGCGCAGATGCGCTACGACATGGGGTTTGCCAGCCGTCGTCGCATGCTGACGCGGGTGCTGCCGCAACCGATACTATATCACGATGAGTGCTATATGCGCACGTTGTTCGACGTGTTGGGCGATATGGTGAGCGAAGGTACGCGCAAGGTGCCGAAATGGCGCCTTGTGGAGTGGGTGAGGACGGGCGACATGGCCCGCTATCTCGACTCGCTGGGTACCGACCCTCTGCTGGGCGATGAGCAACTGCGAGAGCTGGCGGCCTTGGTGGCGCTGCGCGAAAGTATGTACGATTCCGATTATGACCGCACGGCTGTGGTGGCGATGTTGCAGAAGTTGGCCGCATCGACCAAGTGGAAAGAACACCGCCAGCTGGCCGAACGGGTAGTGGAAAACGGAAAGTGGAAAACGGAAGAGGGGAGGAACGGAGGCTTGGAAGCAGCGGGAGTAGCCCTGCCTGACGCAGACCGTCGCATGGTGAGTCTCGACTCGCTTGGTGGCAAGTGGCTGTATATCGCCTTTGTGCGTGTGGGCGACCCGAACTGTCTGCGTGAGATAGAGACGATGGCGCACTTCAAGGACAGCGTCTATGCAAAGAATGGAGACGTGGAGTTCATCTGCATCTCGTGCGACCGTGAGTTCCAGAAGATGTACCATTTCCTGCGCAACAACCGCCGTGGTCCGCGCTACAGTTGGACCTGGCTGCATTTCGACGGCAACTATCGCTGGCTGGAGCAGCTGGGGGTGGTGAGCTACCCGACGTTCCTGTTGCTGGACCCAGAGGGACGCCAGCCCTACACGGTGACGCCGGCCCCCGAAAGCGGCATACTGCTGCACGGCCCGTGGGGAAAGCCCGCTGCGCCGAAAGAATCGATACTGCCGTTCATAAGACAAGAATAACACAACACAAGCAACACAAGATATGAAGAAAACTGTGATGATTGCCCTGCTGTTGGGTGCCGCTGTGGGTGCCTGGGCTCAGAAAGAGACTCCCGGAGAACGTCTGCGCGACCTCTACCGCCAGGCCAGCGACCTGTATCAGAAACAGAAGTACGCCGCCGCACAGCAGATATTCGACCAGGTGATTCCAGCCTCGGTCGACTGGCTGACGGCCAGCGACGCCGCCTATTATGCCGCAGTGTGCTCGGAGAAGCTGGACAACAACGACTCGTACTACCGCCTTGAAGAATTTCTGAGGCTCTATCCTCAGAGTTCGCGCTGCAATATGGCGCGCTTCTACCTGGGCAACTTCTATTACACCCGTAGCGACTTCGAGCGTGCATTGGACTACTATCGCCAGGTGGATGCGAAGGAGGTGGAGTATGACCATCGCAGTGAATACAACTTCAAGATGGGCTACTGCTACTTCCAGCGCGGCGACCTGCAGCACGCCTCGAAGTACTTCGCCCAGCAGGTTGAGGGACAGTCGAAATACCGCACCTCGAGCCTCTACTACTATGCCCACATCCAGTATGTGAACGGCCAGTATGACCTTGCCCTCAAAAACTTCAAGGAGCTGCAGCAGGACCGCAAGTTCGCCAAGATAGCCCCCAGCTATATTGCGCGTATCTACTACTATATGGGCAAAGACGACGAGTTGCTTGAGATGGCTCCACAGCTGCTCACGGGTGCCGACGCCTTCAAGAAGAACGAGATTCACCAGATGATAGGTGAGATATACTTCAACCGCGGTGAGTATGCGAAAGCATTGGAACAGTATCGCGAGGTGGAGTCGGAACAGCGCAAAGTGGAGAACTGCACACCGCAGGACAACGACTATCAGGTGGGATACAGCTATTATATGCTTGGAAAGTACGAAGAGGCCGCCCTGTACCTGGAAAAGAAGACAGCTTGTAACGACAGCGTGGCGCAGAACGCTCTCTACGTGCTGGGCGACTGCTACCTGAAGATGGGACGCAAGATGGATGCCCGCAGCATGTTCCTACAGGCCTCGAAGATGGACTTCAGCAAGGCCATCAAGGAAGACGCCCTCTTCAACTACGCCAAGCTCAGCTGCGACCTGAACCAGAACGCCATGGGCGAGAGCATCAAGTCGTTCGAGAGCTATCTGAAGAAATACCCCAAAAGCCGCCACAAGACCGAAGCAGAGGAGATACTGACCGAGCTTTATTGCTCGACCAACAACTACAAAGAGGCCATCCGCCTGCTGGAGCAGGTGCCGCAGCGCAACGCCGCCCTCGAGCAGGCCTACCAGCGTGCCTTGCTCAACCGCGGTATCGAACTCTGCAATAGCGGCAAAGAAACCGACGGTGTGGCTCTCTATGAGAAAGCTGTTAAGGTGAACGCCGTGCCCCGCATCACCGCCGATGCCAACTACCTGTTGGCCGAGTGGCAGTACCGCAACGGCAAGTCGCGCGAGGCCGAGCGCAATATCAACCGCTTCCTTCTCTCGTCCTATGCCAACAGTTCGGTCTATGCCAACGACGCCCGCTACACCTACGGATACCTGCAGATGAAGAAGAAGCAATATGGCGACGCCTACGAGACCTTCAGCGACCTCGCTGCACGCCTGCAGGGCAACGATGCCAAGACTACCGCCATGCGCAACGATGTCAACAACCGCCGCGGCGACTGCCTTTATGTGCAGAGCCGTTTTGCCGACTGCATCCCCCTCTATGACAAGGTGATTGCCGCTAATGGACGAAACGCCGATTATGCTACCTACCAGAAAGCCCTTGCCTATGGCGCCCAGGGAAAGAACAGCGAAAAACTCACCTACCTCAACTATATCTTCGAACGCTTCAACAACTCGCCCCTCCGCTCCAAGGCCATGCTCGAAATCGCCAACACCTATATGATGTGCGACAACAACGAGATGGCTATGACCTATTACAACAGCTTCATCAAGCAGTATCCCAAGAGCGTCTATGTCAAGACGGCACTCCTCAACCAAGGCCTTATCTACTACAACACCGACCGCAACGACGATGCCCTTCGCACCTTCGACCGCCTGCTCACCGAGTTTCCCGGCACCGACGAGGCCCGCGACGCCCTCGGCACTGTCAAGAACATCTACATCGCCCAGAACCGCGTTGACGACTACTTCGCCTATGTGAAGCGCACCACCAAGGTGTCAGTCTCCACCGTCGAGCAGGACTCTACCACTTTCCTCGCCGTCGAGGAACGCTACCAGTTGGGCGACTACGAGAATGCTGCCGCCGGTCTGGAGAGCTACCTCTCCAAGTTTCCCAACGGCCTCTTCGCTGTCAAGGCCCACTACCTCTTGGCCGACTGCTATTTCCGCCAAGGACAGAGCGAAAAGGCACTGCCTCATTATGTAGCTGTTGCTTCGGCTGGCACCAACCAGTACAGTGAACGCTCGCTCTACAATGCCGCCAACATCGCCTATAGTTTGGGCGAGTATAACAAGGCTGCCACCCTTTACCAGCGCCTTTCGGCCGATGCCGAGAGTGACAACAGCCTGCTGCAGGGGCTGTTGGGTGGTTTGCGCTGCGCCGCTTCGCTCAAGCAGCACAGCGGCATCATGGAGGCTGGCCACAGCCTGCTCCGCGAGGACAAGGCCACCCACGAACTTAAAGAAGAGGCCTACCTCGCAATGGCCAGAAGCTGTTTCGACAACGCCCTCCTCGACTCAGCTTTCAGCTACTACACATTCCTTGCCGCCTCCTCCAACGGCGAATACAATGGTGAAGCCCGTTGCCGTCAGGCCGAAATCCTGATGCGTGGCCAGCATTACCTCCAAGCCGAGAAAGTCATCGAAGGCATCGTGGCCGACGCCTCCAGCGACTACTGGCTTGCCTACAGCTTCATCCTATGGGCCGACATCTACTATGCCCGAGGCAACAGCCTCCAGGCCAAGCAGACTCTCCAGAGCATTATAGAAAACTATGACGGCGACGACCTCGTCTCTGTCGCCAGACAGAAATACGACGCCATTGTTGCTTCCGAACAGAAAACCGACGTAAGCCACGATGACGACGAGATGACAATCGAGTTATAGTAAGTAAAACACCCACTAGACAATGAAAAAGACCATCATATCGGCAGCCCTGCTGCTCCTCGTTTCCGCTCTGTGGGCCCAGAACGACGACGTTTACAACGAGAGTGTCGTCGTCAAAGGCTCCTACACCCCAGTCATTGAACAGGCCGAGAAACTCTCCTTCCCAGCCCAGATATCCGACACGTTGGGTCGCATCGACCACACTTTCCTCTACTCCATCACCCCCAGTCGTCTGCGCGCCACATACCAGCCCACGCGCATCCGTGCTGCCCGCATTATCGGTGAGCCCGCCACCAAGCTCTACAACAACTACCTCCGCCTTGGCTTCGGCAACTACTGGTCGCCCTTGGCTGACTTATACTGGAGCTCTACGCGCGACCGACTGAAGACCTACGGCATTCGCATCAACCACCGCTCGTCGTGGGACAAGCTTGTTAAATTGCCCGAATATGGCCCCTTCCAGCAGGGCAACACCGCTGTCACCCTCTTCGGCAAGTATATCGTGGGCGAAGTGCTCCAGCTCTCGTCCGACCTCAGCTATGAGCACGACCACAACCTCTACTACGGTTTCACCGACAGTACCTTGCAGGCTGTCCTCGGTCAGTCTCGCGACAATATTTCTGTCGGTGACTATCGCACCTCCTACAATGTGGCCACCTGGAACATAGGTGTCAAGAATATGGAGCTCGACGCCCGCAAGCTGGGTTATGCCGCCAACGTACGCCTGAGCGACCTCTGGACGGTGTGGAACCAGAACGAGCTGAACCTCAACCTTGACGGGGAGGTGCATTACGGCTTTAATATTGCCAACCGCTACAAGGGTATTGCCTACCTGCATGCCGAATGGGACGCCTACCGTTACCAATACGCACCCGACAACCTGCCGCTGGGCAGGAACGCGACGGCCGTGATGGTCGATCCCAACTATGTAGGCAATTTGGTCAAGGTCAACCCCTTCGCAGTCTTCTTCCTCGGTGGATTGAACATTCATGCCGGTTTCTTGACGGGATGGAATGCCATTGGTACCGGTGATTTTACGGTTTTCCGCATCTATCCCGATGTCACCGTCAGCAAGAAATTGATGAAAGACAATCTTGTCCTCAGCCTTGCCACCACTGGTGGATGGGAGGCCAACAGTCTGAACAGCATCCGCCAGACGAACCCCTATGTGATGCCGGAGTTGTCGAATTATGGCCCGATCAGCGCCACCTCGCACTACGACTTCGTCGGCCACGCCCGATTGACCATCAGCCGGAAGCTCGAAGCCAATGCCGAAGTGAGCTACTCCCTGCGCGGCAACGACATTACTTTTGCGCTCAGCCCATTCTACGATTTGGATAATGTCTACGAGGTCGTAACCTGCGACCTCAACCGATTGACCGCTGGAGGCGACATCACCTTTGTCAACGACGAGATGATTACCCTCCGCGCTGGCGGGCACTACTATCACTATAATTACGTTACGCCCAGCACCGCCATCCCTGTATGGTTCAACTACTATCGCCCTGCATGGGACGCCCTTCTCGCACTTGACCTCAACTACCACTACAAATGGTTCTTCCACCTTGAAAGCCAATTGATCGGGCAGGTGAATTCGGACAACGGTACCTTGCCCATGCGCTACGGCATCAACGCTATGGTCGAATACCGCCACAACCGTGCACTCTCTTTCTTTGCCCAGTTCGACAACCTCGCCTTCCAACGCTACTGGTATTGGGCCAACTACCCCTCCCAGCGTGCCCTCTTCATCCTGGGTCTCACCTACACTGTCCCCCACAAATGACCTATCAGGAAACACTCAACTTCATGTTTGCGCAGCTGCCCATGTATCACCGCATTGGCGCGGCCGCTTATAAAGCCGACATACAGCCTACCCTCGACATGATGGCCGCCCTCGGCAACCCCGAACGCAAATTCAAGAGTATTCATGTCGCCGGCACCAACGGCAAAGGCTCCGTCAGCCACTTCCTCGCCTCCATCCTTCAGGAGGCAGGCTACAAGGTGGGCCTCTACACCTCTCCCCACCTCGTCGACTTCCGTGAGCGTATACGCATCAACGGCAACATGATACCTAAAAACGAGGTAGTCGATTTTGTCGATCACCACCGTAACCTGTTCGAACAGCTAAGCCTCTCTTTTTTCGAAATGACTGTCGGCCTTGCCTTCGACTATTTTGCCCGCGAGCAGGTCGACATCGCCGTTATAGAAGTCGGCATGGGCGGCCGCCTCGACTCTACCAATGTCATCATTCCTGAACTCTCCATCATCACCAACATCGGCCTCGACCACACCCAGTTCCTCGGCGACACCCTTGCGAAGATTGCCGCAGAGAAAGCAGGCATCATCAAAGACCATGTCCCCGTAGTGATAGGGGAGACCCAACCCGAGACGGCGCCAGTCTTCCTCGCCGCCGCCGATACCCATCATGCGCCTATCACCTTCGCCGACCAGCATTATCAAGTTGACGACATCAGCCGTTACACCCACGAGCTGACCGGCGAATATCAGAAGAAGAATATAGCCACGGTACTTGAAGCAGTCGAGGTTCTTCGGAAAACCAAACATTTAACCCTGAACCCAGAACACATACAACGAGGTCTCGCCCGCGTCGTCACCAACACCCACCTTCATGGTCGCTGGCAGAAGATAGGCAACACACCCCTTACCATCTGCGAGACAGCTCACAACGAGCCCGGTATCCGCGCCATGATGCAGGGTATCGCCCTCACGCCCCACCGCAACCTGCATATTGTCTACGGCTGTGTCAACGATAAGGATTTCTCCAGCATCCTGCGATTGCTCAATGCTGAGCTCCGAACTTTCCACCCTGAACTTACCTGGTACTTCACCCAACCAAGTGTTCCGCGCGGTCTTCCTGTGGCCCAACTTAAAGCCGCAGCAGAGTCACTTTGTATCTATGGTCAAGCATTCGAACGGGTAGGGGAAGCCATCGATGCTGCCCGCCAGTTAGCACAACCCGATGACCTCGTGCTCGTTACTGGCAGCATATTCCTTGTCGCCGACGCGCTGGCTTTCACCAATACTGGTGAGGCCTCCGACTGACGGATTGTTCGTAATTTTGCAAAACGAAATTATGAACTAAAACTATTGTATCATGTCACACGAACATCACCATCATGAAATCCCCGCCGAGGGGACGCATCACGACCACCACGGTCATCACCACCACCACACCCACGCCATTGAGCGACTTTCTACTATATATATTGTAGCCGTGTCGCTCAATCTGGCTTTCGTTATCGTCGAGGCCATTGCCGGTGTGGTCGGCAATTCGCTCGGCCTGCTCTCCGATGCGGGCCACAATTTGAGCGATGTTTTCTCGCTTCTGTTGGCTATGGTGGCTCTCAAGCTGGCCTCCAGTCACGCCACTCGCCGTTTCACCTACGGACACCGCAAAGCCTCGGTGCTCATCTCGCTCCTCAACGCCATTATCCTCCTTGTCGCCGTCGGCGCCATCATAGTGGAGAGTGTCGACAAGTTCCTCCATCCGGCCGACGTCAATGGCACCCTCATCATCTGGACCGCCACAGTGGGCATCCTCATCAACGGACTCACGGCCTGGGCTCTCAGCCGTCAGCAGAAGCACGACATCAACACGCGCGGCGCTTTCCTCCATATGTTGGCCGACACGCTGGTGTCGGTGGGCGTCGTAGTCAGCGGCGTGGTCATTAACCTTACCGGTTGGACTGTTGTCGATCCCATCATCGGCATTGTTATAGCTGTCGTCATCCTCGTCAGCACATGGAGTCTCCTCTCCGAAAGCCTGCGCATGAGCACCGATGCCGTGCCCGAGGGCTTCGATGTCGAAGATATTAAACAAAAGATAGAATCGCAAGAAGGTGTAGTCAACGTGCACCATATGCATATCTGGCCCATCTCCACCACCGAGACGGCCCTCACAGCGCATATTGTTATCCCGTCCTCAGACAGGCTCGAAGAGGTTACCGACCGCGTCAAGGAACTACTTGACCAGCTCGGCATCCACCACAGTACTTTGGAATTGGAAACTCGTAGCAGCCACTGCCACGACCACGACTGCTGCTGATTAAAGTTTTGCTATTGCGGCTACCATCTTGTCCCAGCCGTACTTCTGCTTCTCGTCCCGCACACCGGCCGTGAGTCGTTCGTGCCACATGGACTCGTCGCCGAAATAACGCGCTAAGGCGTCGGCGATAGCTGTAGCCTCAGGCTCTACCACAAAGCCGGCCTTCCCGTCGGGCACAATCTCCGGCAAGCCACCCACACGTGTCACCACCATAGGCTTCTCGTAGTGGTAGGCTATCTGGCTCACGCCGCTCTGTGTGGCGCTGCGATAGGGCTGTGCCACAATGTCGACGGCACAGAAATAGCGGCCCACCTCGCTGTCGGGAATAAAGTCCGTCTTCAGCACCACACGGTCGCCTATTTGCAACCGCGCTATCTGGTCCATATAGGGCTTGGGGTCGCCGTAGAACTCGCCAGCCACAATCAACTTCACGTTCATCGCCTTCAGCCGCTCGTCGGCCATCGCCTCAAGCAGCAGGTCGAGCCCTTTGTATTCACGTATGAATCCGAAGAAGAGGGCGTAGCGGTGTGACGGGTCGAGGCCTAAGGCCTGTAGCGCCTCGGTGCGGCCCATCGGAGCACCATAGTGGTCGTAGAGCGGATGGGGAGAGTAAGCGCGCGGACGACGGCGATGTGGGTCGAAGCGGTCGATGTCCTCCAGCACCGATTGGCTGAGGGTGACGAAGGCGTCGTTCGACCGCACGAAATAGCGGGCAAAGAGGCTGTCGCCTGGACGGTGCTCGTGGGGTATTAGGTTGTGCAGAATGGCCACGCGGCGTGTAGTCTTGCTCCTGGCCAGTCGTAATACAGTGCCAAAGCAGGGAGCCATGAATGGCAGCCAGAAAGCGCTGATAATTATGTCGGCTTTCTGTTTGCGCAACCAGCGTCCTGTTCGCATCCAGCTGAAGGGATTCACCGAACTCATCATGCGGTGTATATTCAACCCCTCGGGGGCCGGGTCGGTGCTGTATTGGGTCTTGCCAGGGAAAAGGAACGACGGATACTGCAGTGTGAAAGTCACCAACTCCACCTCGTGCCCTTCCTTCCGGTATTCGCATGCCAGCCGTTCACTGAAGGCCGCAATGCCTCCGCGGTAGGGCCATGCCGGCCCTAGAATAATCACTTTCATAGCGAGAACAAGATTGGCAGCACAAATTGGACGCGCACCTTCTTGCCGCCTGAGCGGCCGGGTTTCCATTTAGGCATACTCCTCACCGCACGCACGGCCTCTTCCTCCAGCACCTTCATCTTCTCGTTCGGCTTTGCCACTTTTACATCGGTGATGGTGCCGTCGCGTTCCACAACAAAGGTTACATAAACAGTGCCTTCCAGGCCAGCCTTGCGGGCCTCGGCCGGATACTTCACGTTTGAGCCCAGCCAGGCAACCATAGCGTCCATTCCTCCTTGGAATTCCGGGTTCTGGTCCACTACGGTATAGATGTCGCCGCCCACGGCGACCTTGCCCTCCTGGTTACTCTGTGCCATGGCGACTCCGCCCATCAATGCAAGTATCATTACAATAATCTGCTTCATAATGTCTTGTTGGATTTAACTATAGTTTATAACGTACACAAACTTTGTTTATTGTCTACTAGGGAGTGATTTCGCTCACTGTACATCGTGTGACGCGTCTTCTATTCCAATAATGGGGACGTCTTTATCCTCACGTATTTCTGGTTCAATGATGTCTTCGATGTCTTCCACATGCTTCGCTGATTCAAACATGGCCTTCATCGTCTTGTTCCCGCGAGTCAGTTTCTTGATGGTTAGTTCTTCGGCCTTGTTGTTAGCGAGGCGGAGGTTGTTGGCCGAGCCAACAAGTGCCTCTCGGATGTTGTTTAGCTGGGAGATGGTTTTGTCAATGCCAGTGATGGCCGCCTGGAATTTCTTGCTTGCCAGCTCGTAGTTGTAACCGAATTTTTGCTTGAAATCAAGCAGTTTGTTCTCAAAATTGGTCACATCGATGGATTGGGTCCGTGCGATGGCCAACTCTTTCTTGTATTCAAGGCTCTTTTTAGAGGTTTGTACCAAAAGAGTGATGAGTGGTATGAAGAATTGAGGACGTATGACATACATCTTGGGATAGCGGTGCGACATGTCTACTATGCCTGTGTTATAGAGTTCGTTGTCAGACTCCAGTAGGCTGACAAGAACAGCGAATTCGCAATTTTTAGCCTTTCGGTCGGCGTCCAACTTCTTAAGAAAAGACTCATTTGTGTGCTTCGTGGCGGTCTCATCCATCTCATTCTTCATCTCGAACATGATGGAGACGTACTCCGTACCTTCGTCGAAGTCGCGGAAGATGAAGTCGCCCTTGGTGTTGCCGTCTATTGAGAGGTCGTTGTCCTTCTCAAAATAAGCGTTGGGGAGAAGCGGTCGCAGAAAACGGTTGAACTCGGTGCTGCAGTGGATTTCCAAAGTTTCGCCCACCATATTGGTGGACATGCGGGCCTTTAGTTCTTTGTAAAAGTCCACTTCTTTCTGCATCATCTTCAGCTCGGTTTCAAACTGTTCTTTCTGGTGGGTCAGTTTCATGACAGTGTCATTTTCCTTGTCGTTCACCATGCTTTTCAGTCGTTCAATCTCAATGTCTTTCTTTGACAATTCCTCTTGGGATTTGTTCTGTTCCGCTAAGATGGCCAGTTTCATCTTGTCGTTGCTTTGGACCAACTGGGATTGTAGTTCTTTGACGGTTTCCTCTATTTTCGCCACGGCTGCAGCTACTTCTAGCTGTTTCATTTTGTCTTGGCTTTCGAGTTCTTTGCGCAACGACTCAATCTCCGACACTTTGCTGTTGAGTAATTGGTCTTTCTTGTTCAGTTCGTTCTGGTAGGCCCGTTCTTTTTGGACAAGTTCGTCCCTGTGTATCTGGTCGTGTTTAGTTTCTTCCAATTTCTGCTCGGCGCGGAGTTGTCTCTGCAGTTCTTCCATACGACGACTAATCTCGGTATTGAACTCGTCGTTTCTTACCTGGGTGGCGATGAGGGCATAGTCAGCCTCATCGACCGAAAAAATATTACCGCATTTTGGACATCTCAGCTCTTTCATATTCTGGTTTTTCTGTTACTATTTTGTGTCTTTGTAAAATGCAAATGTAAGTCTTTTTTTTCGAATGGCAAAATAAACTTTTCAACTGGATGCCGATTCACATTCATGTAATGTTTTTTATTGCCATGTCGGTTTCATTTCGTATCTTTGCACCGCATAAAAAACAAGAACACCAATGGCAGACAAGTTTGAGGATTTGATACATAAGAACCTGCACCAGTATCTGGTGGGCGTTGGCGAGGTCGACGAACGGCTGCCAGAATGTCCCGATGTGACAGACAAATGGGAGTTGATAGGCAATTCCTATATCCCCGACGGAGCACGCGAATTCCGCGACTATTCGGTGGCCAGCCTCGGCTGGATGATGTACATCGGTATGGCGGTGGCCAAACTGTGGGATGACGAATGAACCATCTATTCACAAATAGAAGACTTATATATTTATATGCGCGACAAGCGCGGCTACGATGCTCTGGATGAATATATCCGTGCCGATGTGCTGATGCTGCGAGACAAGGAATATACGGAGCTGGAGGCTGTGGTCTGCGAGTGTGCCTCGCGTGTACACTATGCGCTGATGCGCGAACATGTCGATCCAGGCACCAAGGAGGCTTTCGAGGCATACGTCGCTTGTCTGCGGCAGCTCTACCTCTTCGGTATGGCTATGCAGCTGAAGCGTATGGGATACCATATGGAAAAAGTGGGGTGACTTGGACACCATGCTCCAAGAATTGTATTGACAGAGAAAAAATCATTGGATATGAAAAGGATAGTTTATATAGATATGGACAATGTCCTTGTCAATTTCAAGTCGGGTCTCGACAAAGTGGGAGAGGCTGCCAGACAGGCCTATAAGGATCATGTGGACGATATACCGGGCATCTTCAGCTTGATGGAACCCATGCAGGGTGCCGTTGATGCGGTGCATCGTCTTGCCGAGAAATACGATTGCTACGTCCTCTCTACTGCTCCATGGAAGAATCCATCGGCATGGGCCGACAAAGTGAAGTGGGTGACGAAATATCTGGACGAAGTGCTCCACAAGCGGCTGATCATATCGCATCATAAGAATCTGTGCGTCGGCGACTACCTGATTGACGACCGAGGGAAGAACGGAACAAGTGAGTTCGGGGGTGAGTGGATAGAGTTTGGCTCGGCTAGGTTTCCTGACTGGGAAAGTGTGGTGGAGTATCTCTGCGGTAAAGAATAGAAGCCCCCGGGGCTAACAAAAAATAGCAGTCGAATTGACTGCTATTTTTTTAGTTTGTACCCCGGGAGGGACTTGAACCCTCACGTCCTTGCGGACAGCAGATTTTGAGTCTACCGTGTCTACCATTCCACCACCAGGGCATTCTCTTGGGTTAAAAGTTTAAAAGTTTAAAGGTTTAAAAGGTCTTTTTATCTTTTAAGCGAAGCGAACTTTTCAACATTTCAACCGTTTGAAATCGGCTGCAAAAATACACACTTTTTTCCAACTGACAAAAAAAAGTTTTGACAGTCAATCGGAAATGTGTATCTTTGCACTCGAAATCAGGGGCTGAAAAGTTCCGATAAAACTTTATAAGATACCATAAATCAATACAGTAATGAGCGACAAACGTTCAGACAAGGTGTTTATATTTTCCGGTCGTGCCACCCAGGACCTGGCACGTCGTGTGGCGGAAATCTATGGCATCCCGCTGGGAAATTCGACCGTTTTTCAGTATGCCGACGGTGAGTTTCAGCCCTCTTACGAGGACACTATCCGTGGTGGAATCGTGTTCATCATCCAGAGCACCATCCCCCCGACGGACAACCTCTTCGAGCTGCTGATGATGATCGACGCCGCCAAGCGTGCTTCGGCGCAGAAGATTA
>JAEEGL014049243.1_pt1 | contig 14541 bp, 13 predicted proteins | sample 9134231 | NCBI WGS metagenome assembly JAEEGL01 (sample SAMN16246548, study PRJNA631951) | gut metagenome | biome: gut microbiome; feature: rumen; material: fiber-attached | host: Bos | place: Iran: Karaj | collected 2018-10
GAAGTGATAACAAGCCTGAATGGATGATTATTGAAGTATTACCTGTTATTCCACCTGCATTAAGACCAATGGTTCAACTTGAGGGTGGTAGATTTGCTACAACAGATTTAAATGATTTATACCGTAGAATTTTAAACCGTAATAATCGTTTAAAGAAGCAATATGAGCAATATGCACCACATCTAATCGTTAAAAACGAAAAGAGAATGCTTCAAGAAGCAGTTGATGCTTTAATTGATAGCTCTAAGCGCGGTAAGAAGTCTAACTTAGATAAAGCTCATAAGCTAAAGAGCTTATCTGATATGTTAAAGGGTAAGCAAGGACGTTTCCGTCAAAACTTACTAGGTAAGCGTGTTGACTATTCAGGACGTTCAGTTATCGTTGTTGGTCCAGATCTAAGAATGTACCAATGTGGTATTCCAAAGGAAATGGCATTAATATTATTTAAGCCATTCGTATTAAGAGAATTAATGGCTGAAGGTAACAGTATCGCTGTTGCTAACAGAATGGTAGATAATCAAGAAGCAGTAGTTTGGGGTATTCTTGAGTCAGTTATTAGAGAGCATCCAGTTCTATTAAACCGTGCTCCAACTCTTCACCGTTTAGGTATTCAAGCATTCGAACCAGTACTTATTGAAGGTAAGGCAATTCGTCTTCACCCACTAGTATGTACTCCATTCAATGCCGACTTCGATGGTGACCAAATGGCTGTCCATGTTCCTCTATCTTTAGAGGCTCAAGCTGAAGCTAGATTATTAATGTTAGGTTCAAATAACATTCTTAACCCAAGAGATGGTAAGCCAGTTGTTACTCCATCTCAAGATATGATCTTAGGTAACTATTACTTAACTATGGAAGTAGTTGGTGAAGAAAACGAAGGTCATGTTTATAAGGATTTCGATGAAGCTAATATGGCTTACAAGAATGGTGCTATTACATTACATACACGTATTTTCGTGGATGTATCATATTTAAATCAAGAAAAATTCAAGAAGAATAAATTACCATCTAAGTATTTATTCACTACTTTAGGTAAAATGATTTTCAACAACATCTTACCTGATGAATTCCCTTATTTAAATGACGCATCAGAAGCTAACCTTATAGATAAGACTCCTGAAAAGTATTTCTTAGACGTTAAGAATATTGAAGCATCTAGAGATAATTTATTAAAGCAACCTGCAGTAGAACCTTTCAAGAAGAAGAATATTGCAAGAATCATTGCTGAAGTATTCAAGAGATTCAAGATTACTGAAACATCAAGAATGCTTGATAGAATCAAGGATTTAGGTTTCAAGTATTCTACAATTGCTGGTTTCACTATTTCTATGGAAGATGTTATTAACTATAAGGGTAAGCAAGAAAGAATTGAAGTTGCTGACAAGAAGGTTGATGAAATTACAAGCTTCTATAAATTAGGTTTAGTAACTAACAAAGAACGTAAGAAATTAATCGAAGCTGAATGGGCTTCTGCAAGACAAGATATCGAAGATGGTGTATGGGATGCCTTCAAGAAAGAAAACAATCACATTTATATGATGGCTGATTCAGGTTCTCGTGGATCTCGTTCTAACTTCGCTCAATTAGCCGGAATGCGTGGTTTGATGGCTAATACTGCCGGTGAAACTATTGAAGTTCCAGTTAAAGCAAACTTCCGTGAAGGATTATCAGTTGCTGAATTCTTCATCAGTACCCATGGTTCAAGAAAGGGTTCTACAGATACTGCCTTAAAGACAGCTGAATCTGGTTATTTAACTCGTCGTTTAGTCGATGTATCTCAAAATGTAGTTATTTCTTGTGAAGATTGTGGTACAGAAAATGGATTCTGGGTAACTAAGATTGTTGATGAAAATACTCTAGATAAGGGTGAACCAAAGCTAGTAGTATCATTAAAGGATAGATGTATCGGTCGTTTCGCAGCTAAGGATGTAATTAATCCTGAAACTGGTGAAATCATTGTAGCTAGAAATGAAATCATTGATGAAGCTATCGCTGCAAAGATTGAAAAGGCTGGTATAGAATCAGTTTACTTACGTACTAACTTAACTTGTGAAGCTAAGACAGGCGTATGTATGAAGTGTTATGGTAGAAACTTAGCTACTAATATGATTGTTGAAGTTGGTGAAGCCGTAGGTACAATCGCTGCTCAATCAATTGGTGAGCCAGGTACACAATTAACAATGCGTACATTCCACTCAGGTGGTGTTGCCTCAACAGCCGATATCACTCAAGGTTTACCACGTGTTCAAGAATTATTTGAAGCTAGAAGACCAAAAGGTGAAGCTAAGATTTCTGAATTCGATGGTATTGTTGAGAAGATTGAAACAACAAGACTTGGTAAGCAAATCACTATTAAGGATAACTTAACTGGTGAAAAGAAGGCTTATACTGTAGATGCTACAAGTGAACTTTTAGTATCTGAAGGTATGGAAATTAAGCGTGGAGCTAAGTTAATTAAGGGTTCTATTTATCCTAAGGATTTATTAAGAATCTTAAATACAGAAGCTACACAAAAGTATATTGTTGAAGAAGTTCAAAAGGTATATCGTTCTCAATCAGTTGAAATTTCTGATAAGCACATCGAAATTATTGTTCGTCAAATGATGCGTAAGGTTAGAGTAAATCTTGAAGGAGATACTAAGTTATTACCTGGTCATGATGTCTCTTTACAAGAATATCAAGATGCAGTTAAGAAAGTAATTAAGAGTCATGGTAAATTACCAGTTGCTAAGCAATTATTATTAGGTATTACTAAGGCTGCTTTAGCATCTAATTCATTCTTATCAGCTGCTTCATTCCAAGAAACAACAAGAATCTTAACATCTGCCGCTATTCAAGGTAAGAGTGACTCTTTAGTTGGTTTAAAGGAAAATGTATTAATCGGTGGATTAATCCCTGCTGGTACAGGTATTCTTGAAGAAGAATCATTTGAATGTGAACACAAGCCTCAAGATGAAAATGTTTATGCAGATGTATTAGATTCAGTTGAAAAGAAAAATGAATTCTCTGAAGATCATGAAAGCTACTTAAAAGAAATTTATGGTGATGATGATGAATCTCAAGACTTTACAGCTGAATATGAAGAAACTGATGTAAACGAATTATAATTAATTAATGAATCTGTCTTTATGGCAGATTCATTTTTTTATAAAATTATATTTTTTTTATTTAAGGCGACAAATCAATATGATTTGTCTCTTTTTTGAACAAAATTAAAAAAGTTTCAAAAAAATGATAGTTACCTCTCTATCATTTATATGAATAATTAAAAAAAGAGGAGAACACGTATGAAAGAAATATTTGAAAAAGATTACTTTAATGATCTTAAAAAAATTAAAGAAACTATTAGGATAAATCAAAATAAAGCTATGGTTTATGTAAATAGTCAAATGATATTAACCTATTATGAAATAGGTACTATCATAAATCAACGAAAAATATGGGGTAGTAAATATATAGAAAAACTATCTAATGATTTAAGTGAATATGGCAAAGGATATAGTTATGACAATTTGAATTTTATGAGAAAATTTGCAAGTATTTTTAAATATGATGAAATTTTTGACCAACCTGGTCGACTAATACCTTGGAGAACACTAATTGAAATAATGAAAAAATCGAAAAAACACGAAGAAATGTTATTTTATATTAATGCCACATATAAAAATGGTTGGAGTAGATCCATGTTATTAAATCAAATTGAATTAAAAGCATACGAAAGATCTTTGATAGAACCACAAACAACAGAAATAGTAAAAAATAATGATATAACAAATCAAATATTTAAAGATACTTATGTTTTTGATTTTATTAAATCTGATGATTTAAAGAGTGAAGAAAACTTTAAGAATAGATTACTTAATAATGTATTAAAGTTTTTACAAGAATTAGGACCTGATTTTGCATTAATAGGTAAAGAATACAAATTAGTTACTCCAACCAATGAACATTTTTATATAGATTTATTAATGTATCATACAAAGATACATGCTTATGTAGTAATAGAAGTAAAAAATGGCAAATTTGATCCTAGAGATTTAGGTCAATTAATATTTTATGTAAATGCGATTGATGATTTAGAAAAAACAGAAGTTGATAATGATACTGTTGGTCTTTTATTATGTAAGGAAGCGGATAGTTATGTTGCGAAAACATCTTTAAAAAAGAATATTTCTAAATTAGGTATATCTAAATATAAACTACTTGAAGAATTACCTGAATACTTAGAAAAGAAATTAAATGAGGTTGAATAATGTATTGAGTTTTTATTACTTAAATTATTGTAATTAATTTTCTTATAAGGTAAAATTATATATAAGTAGGAAGTGGTTATATATGGCAGAATATACTATAAATCAATATAGAGGTGTATATAAAAGAGCGCTTGAATTATATCAGGATGAAAAATATAAAGAATGTGCATTTATGTTTGAAACAGTTGTTCAAAACGACCCTGAAAATTATCAAGCTCAATATTATTTAGCTGACATGCTTTATTATGGAAAGGGTGTAGCTAAAAATATGAAAAGAGCTTTCCAATTATATTCAACTGCCGCTTTTAATAAGGTAACTGATGCTCAATATATGGTAGGTATGTGCTATTTGGAAGGTAATGGTACTATGCAAGATTCAACACAAGCCGTTGCGTGGTTCACTGAAGCCGCAAAATATGCCCATACTATGAGCCAATATTATTTAGGCTTAGCTTATCTAAAGGGTGAAGGTATCCATAAGGATGTACCTCGTGCTGCTCAATGGTTAGTCCATGCTGCTAAGGCTGGTATCGTTGATGCCCAAAGAGAAGCTGCTATGTGTTATGAAGAATTAGGTAAAATGAAAGGGGCTGCTACACTTTACCTTGCTGGTGCTGAAAATGGTGATGACTATTGTATGGAAAAGATTGCTGACTGCTATGCAGATGGTAATGGTACATTACAATGCACAGAACTTGCAATTCACTATTATGAAATGGCTGCCGAAAAAGGAAATGTTACTGCTCAATTAAAAATGGGTAATAGATATTTTAAAGGTGAAGGTGTTAAGCAATCTATTAAGAATGCTGTTTATTGGTATCAAAAGGCTGCTAATAATGAAAACCCAGATGCTCAAAATGCATTAGCTGAATGTTATCACTTAGGTGATGGTGTACCTAAAGATGACCAAACAGCTATTAATTGGTGGAGTAAAGCCGCTAATGGTGGAAATGTTGATGCTATGATTCACTTAGCTGAAAACCTAACAGATCCTACTGATGAATTTATTGATGAAGATTTAGTTACTGCCAAGTATTGGTGGAGTAAGGCTGCAGAAGCAGGAGATGCTTATGCAATGTATCGTTTAGGTGACTGTTACGAAAGAGGTATTGGTGTATCAACTATAAATATTGATGATGCCTATAAGTGGTATAGATTAGCAGCTCAAAATGGTAATCAAGATGCTATTGAAGCATCAAAGAGATTTACTCGTAGTTTAAATGGTAAAGTAAAGGTTAAAAAAGGATAATGCTTTTAACTCAGAATGCTATAAATTATTTTAAAAATAAATTAAAAGAAGAAAATAAATCTATTGTTAATATTGTTGTAATGACTTCATGTTGTTCAATAGGTGAAAATATTCATATATCTTTTGAAGATGAATTAGATAATTATATAATAATAAATGATATTAAATTTATATTAGAATCTGATGATAAATCATATTTTGACAATCTTAAAATAGATTATAAAAATAACTCAATTATATATGATAGTATTTAAAAATATGGTGATTATGTTATAAGTAATCACCTTTTTTATTGATTAATATTCCTTATAATCTAAAGATTATAATATTTTAGAAAAAGTATTTGACTATATATTTTTCATTTGATATAATGTAAAAGCACGTGTACGTAGTATACGGGATGGGAGGAACAATCATTAGGTTGTTCTGTATACCACATCATTGGAAATAAGGAGGAAATGATTATGGCTAAGAAAGTCGTAAAGGTTGTAAAATTGCAAATTGCAGCCGGTAAAGCTAATCCAGCTCCACCAGTTGGTCCAGCATTAGGACAAGCAGGTGTAAACATTCCAGGATTCTGTTCTCAATTCAATGACGCTACTAAGGATAAAATGGGATTTATACTTCCAGTAGTAATCTCAGTTTATGAGGACCGTTCATTTACATTCGTTGTAAAGACTCCACCTGCATCAGATCTATTAAAGAAAGCTGCAGGAATCGAGAAGGGTTCTGAAAATTCTAAGAAGCACACTGTAGCAACTATTTCTAGAGCAAAAGCTAGAGAAATTGCTGAGATGAAGATGCCTGACCTTAATGCAAACGACATTGAAGCTGCAACTAACATTATCATTGGTAGTGCTAGAAACATGGGTATCGTTGTCAAAGACTAATTTTTCGGGTTGTTAAATACAGCCTAAAACCTGTGGGAGGAATTCCCGCTTAACCACATTTTAGGAGGAAAATATGAAGAGAGGAAAAAAGTACGTTGAAGCTACTAAGCTTGTAGATAAAGCAAAAGCATATTCTGCTTCTGAAGCTTTAGAATTAGCTTGCAAGACTTCAACAGCAAAATTTGATGCATCAGTTGACGTATCATTCCGCTTAAATATTGATCCACGTAAAGCTGAACAAAATATTCGTGGTGCTATCGTGTTACCAAATGGTACTGGTAAAACTCGTAAGGTTTTAGTTATTTGCCGTGGAGCTAAGCAAGCAGAAGCTACAGAAGCTGGAGCAGATTATGTTGGTGAGGCAGAAATTATCAACAAGATTAACCAAGGTTGGTTTGATTTTGATGTAATCGTAGCTACACCAGATATGATGGGACAATTAGGTAAATTAGGTCGTGTATTAGGACCTAAGGGATTAATGCCAAATCCTAAGACTGGTACTGTAACAATGGATGTTGCAAAGGCAGTTAAGGAAATCAAGGCTGGTAAGGTTGAATACCGTCCAGACAAGGTTGGTAATATCCAAATGACTATCGGTAAAGCATCTTTTGGTGCTAAGAAGTTACAAGAAAACCTAAAGACTGTATATGATGCTCTTATGAAGGCACGTCCTTCAACAATTAAGGGTGGATATATTAAGAATGTATCTGTATCATCTACAATGGGTCCTGGTATTAAAGTCGATTCTGATTCAATCGCAAAGTAATTTAAAAGTAGTAACCGAAGACAGTAGGTGAGCGCAAGCTCTTAATCTCCTACCGAGGAATTTTAGGATAATTAATCCTTCTTTACCTTGGTGGAGAAGGATTTTTTCATTAAAAAAATAATGGAGGTGTAATGATGAAAGAAAGTATTCTTAAGAAACAAGAAGAAGTAACAGTAGTAACTGAAAAGATGAAAGCTTCTCAAGCAATCGTTGCTTTCAAATATCAAGGTTTAACTGTTGACAAGTTCCAACAATTACGTAAAGAAATGCGTAAGAATGGTTGTGAAGTTTCAGTTATTAAGAATAACATCTCTTCACGTGCAGCTAAGGCATGTGGATATGATGATTTTACAGATGCTTTATCAGGCCCTGTAGCTATCGCTTTCTCTGAGAAAGATGTAGTAGCACCTGCTAAAGTATTATTCCAAGCTTTAAAAGCTGAGGACAACAAGATTGAAGTAGTAAAAGGTGTTGTTGATGGTGTTGTTTATGATTATGACAAGTTACATGCATTATCAGTATTACCATCATACGAAACATTATTAACTCAACTAGCTGCTGGTATGTTAGGTACTGTAAGCCAATTAGCTATCGGCTTAAATATGTTAGTTGAAAAAGGACAAGAAGCCTAATTAAATTTAGAATAAACGGAGGATAAAGAAAATGGCTAAGTTAACAAAAGAAACATTTATTGAATCATTAAAGGAAATGACTATTCTTGAAATCAAAGAATTAGTTGACGCTATGAAGGAAGAATTTGGTATTGACCCAACTGCTGTAGCTGCTGCTCCAGCTGCTGGTGCAGGTGCAGGCGCTGCTGCTGCTGAACAAACTGAATTCGATGTAATTTTAGCATCTGCTGGTGCTGCTAAGTTAGGTGTAATCAAGGTTGTTAAGGAAGTAACAGGTCTTGGTTTAAAGGAAGCTAAGGATTTAGTTGACGGTGCACCTAAGCCAGTTAAGGAAAAGGTTTCTAAGGCTGAAGCTGAAGAATTAAAGGCTAAGTTAGAAGCTGCTGGCGCAACAGTTGAAGTTAAGTAATTATATTTAATAATTCAATTTAAAATATTAAGCTCATTTTATGAGCTTTTTATTTTTTAAGGCAAAATAAAAAACCTGTTTAAACAGGCTTTTTTTATTGCATATTATATGAATCGTTTTTTCTAACTAAATCTACAATAATGAATGTTAATCTAGTTACCGCAGAAACCATTAATAATACACCAATGATTATAAATAATATACTTCTAAAATCATCGAAACATAAATATAAAATTGATAACGCAATCAATATAGCTCCGATTAAACCCTTAAGCACTAATAATTTCTTATCTCTTTTCATTGCTAGATCAATACACATTTCAATTAATAGGTATGCGCCTAACACGATTAAGCAATATACAATAAATTGTTCAATAGGTAACTTATATATTATTGCGATTAATCCCATTGCGAATAATGATATAGCTATTGGTGCTGTAGAAGTCATTGTTCTTTTGTTAGTAGAGATATCTAATATTAAGGAAATAACAGCGATTAATATAAATAATGAGCCAAATACATAGCTTAATATTTCATTAGCTGATCTTAATATTACAAGTAATAAGCCTAAAACAAAGATTAATACAGCGTAGATTATATCTAAAGCCTTTTTAGAGGCTCTGATATTTAATACATTTTGTTCTTTCTCCATAATAAACCTCCAGATTCAATTATAACATAATTGTTAATTCTTTTCATCCTTAATTTAAAAGTTGAGATTTATGCCGCATATGATATAATTAAAGTGGATATTTATGAGGTATTTGCTATGAAAAAACTATATATTGTTGGTGATTCAACTCTAGCAAAATTTAATGATGTATCTTATTATTTTCCTAGATATGGCTATGGAGTTTTATTATCTGAATTTGTTAAAGATTTAGAAATAATAAACCTAGCTATGAGCGGAAGATCATCTAAAAGCTTTTTATTAGAACCTAATTATCAAAAATTTTTGGATGGTATTTCAAAGGATGATTTTTTAATCATCGGCTTTGGCCATAACGATGAAAAGGATGATGATGTTGTACGTTTTTCTAGCGCCTTATATGATATGGATGTAGAAGGATCTTTTAAAAATGTATTATATGAAAAATACATTAAGGTTGCATTAGATAAAGGAGCTACTCCGATTTTATGTACTCCTATATCTAGATTATCTAAAGTTGATGATTATAGTGGTTTTATTATTCATGATACTAAAAATGGTAATTATAAGAACGCTATAATTGAATTAGGTAATAAATTAGGTATTACTACAGTTAATTTAACAGATCCTACAATTAATCTTTATAAGAATCTTAAATATAATAATTCAGTTATTCATCATGCAATTACTAAAGGTAAAAAAGTTAATGATAAAATAACTTATGATATTAAGAGTACTGATAATACTCATTTAAGCTATTATGGTGCGAAATATATTTGTTATTTATTAATTAATGAATTATATGATAAAATGCCAGAATTTAGACAATATATATCAAGTAAAGAAGAACCTACTGAAAAAGATATTAAGGTTAATCCAGAATATGTATTTATTGAATATCATAGTCCTGATTTAAAGAATTATGAGCCTAAAGATAATTTTAATAAATCTGATGATTGGTACGGAACTGCCTTTGGTATGTGTGGAGTAGTACCTAATAAGGAATCTGGATATGTTGCTTATAAAGAAAATGATAAATTTATTGTTGGCTGTTATAAGCCATATGGTAAATTTAATGCCTCATCAGAGGGTCAAAGCTTCATGTTTAAGAGAATTAACAAGACTTCTAATTTTACATTTAGCTGTCATGCTAAGATAATTAAAACATTAGGTGTTAGACAAGCAGGCTTTGGTATTATGCTAAGAAGTGATGCTTATATTAATCAGGATAAGCCTAATATGAGCTATCAAACTAATCATATATCATCAGGTATAGTAACTACTGATGGTGTAAGCTTTATAATTTTCTCTAGAGAATCTACGACAGATTTAGATAAGGGTGATTATAATTTTGAAGGCTTTTATAAAGAAAATGATGAGCTTGATTTAAAGATTGTTAGATTAGGTCAAGTTATAGAAGCTTATTGTAACTATAAGGGTAAAGAATATAAAAGAGTATTTACCGATTTTGATATTACATCAGTTGATTTAAATTATTTATTTGTTGGTATGTTCGCTAATAATGGAACGGTAGTAGAATTTACTGATGTAAATCTTAAAATAGATGGAAAGGCTATTGAAGCCTAAAGTGAATAAAGGTGAGTAGTATGAAAAAATATATACAAGGCTATTATGAAGGAGAAAGAGCATTATATAATATTAGCGACTCTGAAATAATAGATTGTACATTCGATAATGGGGAATCACCATTAAAGGAATGTAAGAATTTAGTTATTAAGGATACAGTATTTAAATGGAAATATCCATTGTGGTATTGTAATAATATTGAATGTAATGGTGTTACATTTTTAGAATTAGCTAGAAGTGGTATTTGGTATACAAATAATATCACTATTAAGAATTCTTCAATTGATACGCCTAAACAATTTAGAAGAAGCTCTAATATAACATTAGAAAATGTTTCTATCCCACACGCAGATGAAACATTATGGAATTGTAAAAAGATTAAAATGGTAAATTGCCAAACATGTGGAGATTATTTTCTAATGAATTCAGAAGATATTTACATTAATGGTATGAACCATAGTGGTAATTATATTTTTGATGGTTGTAAAAATATTGAAATTCATAATGCTAGATTAGATTCTAAGGATTCTTTCTGGAATTGTGAGAATGTTACTGTTTATGATTCTGTAATTGTTGGAGAATATTTAGGATGGAATAGTAAGAATTTAACATTTATTAATTGTTCAATTGATTCACAACAAGGTATGTGCTATATCGATAATATTAAGATGGTTAATTGTAAATTAGTTAATACCAATTTATCATTTGAAAGAGTATCTAATATCGACGCTGATATCAAAACTAAAATTGATAGTGTTAAGAATCCATATTCAGGAGTTATTAAAGCTAAAAAAATTGGAGAAATTATTTTAGATAAGGATATTGTTGATCCAACTAAAACTAAAATTATTGAGGAAGAATAATTATGTATAATTTTGATGATATTAGTGATAGATATAATACTTATTCACTAAAATGGGATTGTGATAAGAATATATTACCTATGTGGGTAGCTGATATGGATTTTAAGGTTTTACCTGAAATCAAAGAAGCTATCATTAAAAGAAGTAATATTGAATCTTATGGATATTCAATAACACCAGATGAATATTTTGATGCATATAAGAATTTCTTTTTAAGAAATCATAATATTTCATATGATAAAAAGGATATGATATTTTCATTAGGTGTTGTCCCTTCAATATCATCAATGGTTAGAAGTCTAACAAATATAGGTGATAATGTTGTAATACTAACACCTGTATATAATATATTTTTTAATTCAATTAGAAATAATCATAGAGTAATATTAGAATGTCCTTTAGATTATAATAATTATAAATATAATATTAATTTTATTGATTTAGAGAATAAATTAAAGGATGATAAAACTACATTATTAATATTTTGTAATCCACATAATCCAATTGGTAAAATATGGGAATATGATGATTTAAAGAAATTAGTTGATCTATGTAATAAATATAATGTTACAATTATATCAGATGAGATTCATTGTGATATCGCAACAAGAAAATATACACCTATTTATAAGGTGGAAGGCTCTGAAAAGAATACCGTTGTATGCTTATCTGCGACTAAATGCTTTAACATGGCTGGAGCTCAAGCATCTATAGTTGTATGTAAAAATAGAGAATTATATAGAAAAGTAAATAGAGGATTAAATACTGATGAGGTAGCTGAAGGTAATTTCTTTGGTTATGAAATGACAATAGAAGCCTTAAATAAGGGTGATTTGTGGCTTAAGGAAATGAATCAGTATGTAAATAATAATTTTGACTATTTATATAAATTTTTAGATAATAATCTTAAGGATGTTATCTGTATAAAAAGAGAAGCTTTATATTTAGCTTGGCTAGATGTATCTAAAATAACAAAGGATACAGTAAAGCTTGTTCAATTTATTAAAAATAAAACTGGCTTATGGATTTCTGATGGAGATCAATATGGAAAAACTGGAGTTGGTTTTATTAGAATAAATCTAGCAACTTCATTAAATAATGTCAAAGATGGCTTAAATAGATTTAAAAAAGGAATAGAGTTATTTAAAAAGGAGGCTTAATTATGGAATTGGGAATTAAGAGTGAAATTGAATTTTTAGTTACTGAAAGGATATCTGCCAAAACATTAGGTTCTGGTGATGTCGATGTTTTAGCAACACCTGCAATTACTGTATTTTTTGAAAAGGCAGCTAAGGAATGTGTTAGAGGCTGGCTTGAGGATGGAGAAACAACTGTTGGAACAAACATAAATGTTAATCATATTTCTCCAACACCTATCGGTATGAAGGTTAGATGTATCGCTACATTAATTGGTCAGGATAAGAGAAACCTAAAATTCAAGGTAGAAGCATATGATGAGGTATCATTAGTTGCGACAGGAGAGCATTCTAGAGTTATTGTTAATTATGATAAATTTTTAGATAAAGCTAATTCTAAAAAGACAATTTAGTTATATAAATTAAAATAATATATGAGTTTTCTCATATATTTTTTAATCTCAAAAGGAGGATGTATAAAATGGAAAAAGTTTATATTGCGATTGATTTAAAATCATTTTATGCATCTTGTGAATGTCAAGAAAGAGGATTAAATCCTTTGACAACAAATTTAGTTGTCGCGGATAAATCTCGTACTGAAAAGACAATATGCTTAGCGGTATCACCATCGCTTAAGGCTTATGGTATACCTGGTAGAGCTAGATTATTTGAGGTTTTAGAAAAGGTTAAAGAAATTAACCAAGAAAGATTAAAACATGCTAAAAATCATAAATTTGTAGGTAAATCTTTCAATGATATTGAATTAAGACAAAATCCTAATCTAGAATTAGATTTTGTTATCGCAACACCTCAAATGAGTCATTACATAAATATAAGTACTAGTATTTATGAAACGTATTTAAAATATATTTCTAAAAATGATATTCATGTATATTCAATTGATGAAGTATTTATGGATGTCACAAATTATTTAAAATTATATAATATAACTCCTCATGAATTAGCTATGAGAATGATTAAGGATGTTTTAAAGAAAACAGGTATAACCGCTACTGCAGGTATTGGTTCTAATTTATATTTGGCTAAGGTTGCGATGGATATTGTTGCCAAGCATATAGAGGCTGATTCTGATGGTGTAAGAATAGCCGAGCTTGATGTATTAAAATATCGACAATTATTATGGAGTCATAAGCCTTTAAAGGATTTCTGGAGAGTAGGCCATGGTATAGCAAATAGATTAGAAAAATATGGAATCTATACAATGGGTGATATAGCTAGAAAATCAGTTGAGAATGAAGATTTATTATATGATTTATTTGGAGTTAACGCTGAATTATTAATTGATCATGCCTGGGGCTATGAGCCCGTCACAATAGAAGATATTAAAAATTATAAGCCTAGGGCTTCATCATTATCATCAGGACAAGTATTATCATGTCCATATGATTATAAAAAAGGATTATTGATAATCCTTGAAATGACTGATTTATTAGTATTAGATTTAGTTTCTAAAAATTTATTATGTGATCAGGTTGTATTAAATATAGGCTATGAAACAATAAAAAATACACCTAATTATGAAGGTGAAACAGCTTATGATTATATTGGTAGATTAATACCTAAAAGTGGACATGGTTCAATTAATTTAGGTTCTTTTACATCATCTACTAAAATAATATTAGATTCTGTTAAGAAGCTATATAAAAAGATTTGTAATCCTAATTTACAAATTAGAAGAGTTAATGTTTGTTTTAATAACATAATTAGTAATGATGTAAAGATTAATAATGTTGAACAATTAGATATATTTACTGATTTTGATAATCTAAAAGAAAAATCTATTGAAGAAGAAAAGAGATTAGAAACTGAAAATAAATTACAAAAAACAATTGTAGATTTACATACTAAATATGGTAAAAATTCTGTAATAAAAGGAATGAATTTAGAAGAAGGAGCGACTACAATAGAAAGAAATAATCAAATAGGAGGTCATAGAAAATGAATAATTATGATGATATTATAAACATTAAAAATTATAAATCTAAGAAAAGACCTCAAATGTCTATTTATAATCGTAGTGCCCAGTTTTCTCCATTCGCTGCCTTAACTGGATATGAAGAATCTATTGATGAGGCTTCTAGAATCA
>JAEEGL014571663.1_pt1 | contig 14541 bp, 12 predicted proteins | sample 9134231 | NCBI WGS metagenome assembly JAEEGL01 (sample SAMN16246548, study PRJNA631951) | gut metagenome | biome: gut microbiome; feature: rumen; material: fiber-attached | host: Bos | place: Iran: Karaj | collected 2018-10
GGATTTGTCCGCATAAACGGCTGCGTAGATCGGCTCTATCATCTGTGTTGCGGCATAGGTTGAAGGAACCGGGAATGATGCCGACTGCTCCATCTGATACGTGATGAGAGCGTTGATCTGCGTAAGCTTAACAGATGCCGCATTAACTGCGGTCTGTGCCGCCATTATCTGTGACTGCGGAGCGCCGCTTGCCATCAGGTTCTGGAGCGTATTGTACTTGTTCCTGAAATCAAGCTCGGCAGCATCGGCTCCGTACATTGAGCGAAGGAGCTGTGCATGCGAGCCCGCCTGAAGTACGTTGTAGGCGGCCTTGACTTCCCTTGCCGGCATGAAAATGACAGCAGCCGCAAGCGCGCATATTGCTATTATCAATTTCTTCATTGGTGATACTCCTCTCTTGATATATGTAATGATCTGTCTCATTAAAGACGTTGTTTACATAATTATCGGCATAATTATAACAGATATTAACGGTACTGTGTTGACTTTTTGTGTTTTCCGTGCGAAAATTAGTTTAACAAGAGTGTTATCCGTAAGGCAACGGTTAGCTGAATATCAGGATATTTATTTAATAACCGTCATGTTGCAGCATGGCGGTTATTTGTTTCGATTAATATTTTTGCCCAAGACATAGCCTACCGAGAAGAAAGCTACGCACAGGCTGATAATACCGATAACGTTCATAGGCATGTCCTCCTTATTTAGTATTCCCACAGGGGTTCATATATAAACAAGGCTTCGGATCTCCCCGGATGAACTAACCGCCACCGTTTAGATAACACTCTCGCATAGAAATAATAGCATATCGAATGTATGTTCGCAATAAATATTTGAAAAATTTCAAAATATTTCCATAAATCCCTCACGCACCATCCGTATCATTATCAGAAGCCCAATGAGGGCAGTGATAGACGTAACTGATCATGAAAACAGATAACGGTAACGGGAGGGATTTTATTATGAAAAAAAGACAGGTCATCGCAATCTTAACGGCATCAGCAATACTTACAGGCAGCGTAATAGGCTGCGGGATGGGACAGGCGCACAGATCGGATGCGCCGGCAGCGGAAGCACCCGCGGCGGCAGCGGAGACGGTGATGCCGGATTATGCACAGGTAAATGAATACGAAGAAGCACCGGCGGAAGAGTATTATGAAGAATACGACGGCGGCTACGATGAGGGATATACAACTGATACGGCAGAAGAGAGTAACTACGACAGCGCAGCAAGTGAGAGCAGCTATGATTACCGGGCGGACATTCAGTCGGGCGCCACTTATGACATGGCAGCGGCTGAAGCCGAAGCACCGGAAATGTCGAATTATCTGACTGCTTCGTCAAAGAAGAATGCTAAGGATGAAGCTTCATATTACGATGGCATATATGATGATAATAGAAAAAACAGCTATGATAAGGAAGAAGCCCGCGGCGACGGTTACCTCGGACAGATATACGATTACAGCTGCATCCCGGCAAACATTAATTCTGAAGAATATGCTAAACTCGAGGAGCAGGGCTACCGTTCGGTGTTGAGGGCACCTCTCTCAACATTTGCAGCGGATGTCGACACTGCGAGCTACAGCAATCTGCGCCGCATGCTAAACGAAGGCTATTCGATATATAACCTTCCTAAGGACAGTGTCCGCATCGAGGAGCTCATCAATTACTTCCATTATGATTATTCGGATCCCAGGGGCAAGGAACCCTTCGGCGTCAACACGATGATCTCGGACTGCCCGTGGAACAGCCGCGCTAAGCTTCTTAGCATCGGCCTTAAGACCGAGGACATCGATTTTGCGGACACACCCGCATCAAACCTTGTATTCCTTCTGGATGTTTCGGGTTCGATGAGCGACTACGACAAGCTGCCTCTTCTCCAGGAAGCCTTCTGCATGCTCGCAGATGAGCTCTCGGACAAGGACAGGGTCAGCATCGTGACATACGCATCGGGAGTCAATACCGTATTAACAGGTGAAAAAGGCTCGAATTCAGTGAAAATAAAGCGCGCGATAAACGACCTTACCGCATCCGGCGGAACGAACGGCGGCAAGGGCATCGAGACCGCGTACAAGCTCGCCGAGAAGTATTTTATAAAGGGCGGCAACAACCGCGTGATCCTGGCTACGGATGGCGATCTTAACTTGGGCGTTACATCGGTCGGCGGTCTTGAGGAGCTCATCAGCAGGAAAAAGGAGAGCGGCGTATATCTGTCAGTCCTCGGTTTCGGTACCGGCAATATCAAGGACAACAGGATGGAGACCCTGGCGGATAAGGGTAACGGCAACTATGCTTATATAGACTCTGTAAGGGAAGCCCGCAAGGTCCTTATCGACGAACTTAGTTCAAATATGCTCACGGTCTGCAAGGATGTAAAGCTCCAGGTCGAGTTCAATCCCGCATATGTAAAGGGCTACCGTCTTGTCGGCTACGCGGACAGGACTATGGCGGCGAAGGATTTTAACAACGATAAAAAGGACGGCGGCGAGATCGGCGCAGGCCACGAGGTAACAGCACTTTACGAGCTAATCTTAAATGATGAATACAGCGACGATGAGACAGACGTAAGCAGCTTAAGATATGCCGACGAATTCAGGAAGGCAGGCAGGAACAAAGGAAGCCGCGGGGACGGTTCTTTTGCCGCATCCGCTCCGGCGATAAGCAGAAGCAGCGAGCTCCTGACCTTAAGCATCCGCTACAAGAGGCCTTCCGAAAATAAGAGCAGCCTCCTCACATATCCTGTGACCTTCGCAGAATACACGGACAGGCCTTCGGCTGACTTTGAATTCCAGAGCGCAGTCGCGGAATTCGGCCTTATCGCATCAAACAGCAGGTACATGGGCAGCGCGGATCTTAAAGAAGTGATCGACCGCTTAAGCCACATCCGCCTTGACGATGAATACAAGCAGGAGTTTAAGGATATGGTTGAGTACGCGTTGATATATTGACCGGTGTATTGTATAATACGGTTATACGTTAAGATTTTGGCAAAACGGCCGGAAAAGGAGAAAATTTATGGAGGCAGAATACATGACAGATAAGCAATTTAATAAGATCCTTCTTATGTTCTCGATGATCCTTGATGGCTGTGATGATCTTGAAGAAGCCAAGGAAAAAGTCAAGGAACTTCTGGAGGAAAACGAAGATCGAAAAGATACGAAAAATGGTTAAATAGGCACATATAAGAACACCCCGCGGAATGCGGGGTGTTCTTATATGTGATGTGTTTATACTAAGATCATCTGATTTCGGTTATAGTGTATCTGCCATCTTTCTTTGTAAGAGAAATCCTGTACTGCCTTGCCTTATCAATACCCTTCTCCTGTATGGCTGCAACGGTTTCCTGAGTGGCTTTATCGGTATAAGCTGTAATCTCCTTACCTCTGATAAGAGAGCTCTTACCCGGATCCGTTACCTTAAGTCTTAAGATAAGAGTATCGCCTGCGGTATCTTTAGATATCGATAGGATATTGGCACCTATCTCGGCCTGTTCTGTGGCTTTTGATGCCTGTATACCGGCGGTTTTCGAATTTATATTATATGTTGGATCGCCGGTTTTTAAGGATTCTTCGGCGCCGTTTCTTATATTTAACATATCTTCCGTGGGCGCTTCGGATGAACCGGTGGTCATTGCAGAGTCGGAAGAATAGGAAGGTGCCTCCGAAGCTTCGGCCTCGTAGGATTCTTCTGATTCAGCGGCTTCGGCGGCATAGGATGCATCTTCGGAGGCGGCTGCGGGCTCATCTGCGTAAGCTGTATCAGCCGCTTCTTCTTCGGCTTCGTAAAAAGTCTCCGCGGGGGCTTCCATTGCTTCTTCGCCTGTCTCGGCAGCTTCATCATAAGCCTCTTCGGCCGCTGCATAGTCAGCCGGAGCCTCGGCCTCTTCGGCGGCAGCAGGCGCGGCAGATTCCATAGCCGTGCCGGCCGAATAATTCTTATCGGATGCAAGCTTTGTTATCCCCATCACCGATAAAACAGCCACTCCGCATGCGACTGCAGCGACCATCCCGCCGTAACGCCTTGCAAACACGGCAAATCTGCTCTCGCCGAGAGACTGCTTCCGGCCGGGTTTTCCATGATCCGTTTCAGCTTTATTGATGCCTTCGCCTGTATAACCATCTGCCCTGGTATCGTTTCCGGCAGTTACTGAACTATCATTGTTTTCGGTGCTTTCGGTATTTGAAGCAAATTTCGGAGAAGATGCGATGCTTATGATCTTATCTGCATTTTTGACGGTATCACTTTTGTCAGCCGCCTTCAGCGCTTCTTCATACGCATCGATCCCTGCTTCGATCCGGCTCCAGAGATCCGGAGTATCAATATCGGCGTATTTCTTGTATTCTTTAACTAAATCTCTATTCATATCCGAACCTCCTTAACTGTTTTATTGCGTCCTGGTAATTCCATGTGACCGTGCCCATCGGCATTTGCAGTGCTTCTGCGATTTCCTTGAAGGTTAAGTCCCCCAGGACCTTCATCGTAACTATCTGCCGGTATATGGGCTTTAGCCTCTCAAGTGCCTGCTCGACGCTCAAGTCAGACACTGTTTGTTCTTCGGGTGTCAGATCCTTGGAAACAGCAGCCCCGATATCATCGGGCGGTGCATCCTCATCAGACACTCCTGAAGCAAGTTCCTCATGTTTATATTTCCGGATATGGTCTATAGCCATGTTTCTTGCTATCGTAGCCAGATATCCGCGATGCCCCGAGCCTTCTTTATATTGTCCGGCCCGTTCCCATAGTTTTATGAAGAACTCGGATGCTATATCCTCAGCGGTTTCCCGGTTCTTCACGATATCAAGCACCACATGGAAAATAAAGCTAAGGTACGCTTCATATATTTCCTTCAGCGCCTGCTTATCCTTATCCCGCAGCCTGATCATCGCCGCGTTGAATTGTTCGTCAGTCATAATATCTCCTGTATAAGATACGTTTTACATTACCGTTTTTATGGGTAAATAAGTATAAAGAAGCAGAGGATTATCCTTTGCATCATTGATATGAACGGCTCAGTATGTCGTCATATCTTTGGGTTTTATCTCAAAATAGAAGGTTGCGCTTCCGCCGTAATGGAATTCGGTTTCGACAGTAGTATCCGGAGTCAGCGTTACACGTATGAGCCCGCCTTTTTTGCCGGCTTTAACATTGCTTCCGTACTCAACCTTGTAACAGAAGGATGGTATTTCAGCACCGTCGCTGCGCAGAACCCTGGTAACCTTGTATCGTGTTATCTGCTTACCGGTGTATTCGGCTGCGGGCTTATCATCCGGAAGAGTATATGACTTGCCGCCGTCATCTTCATCCTCGATCTCTATTTTTGCGATCTTGACGGCCTGATCATAAACTCCGTATTTTTCACTGAGTTTGGTGCCGTACGTTGCAAAATCATAACCGGTTTCATATGCAGCCTTTCCGTCGGGAATGCTTACTTTTGCATTGTAAACGTTGGCTGATCCCGAATAGGGCGTCAGGGTGATCTTATAGCGCTTGGCATCGATCTTAGCAAGGCTTGCAAGTCCGAGTTCGGCATCATTTCTGTTCTTATAATAGGACTGATAAAGTTTAATGTTTTTAACGGAGGGAGGGCTGTTTGTTTTTTTGACCGGCTGCGCAACTGCATATACCGTTCCGATCATGTCGGAAGGGCTGCTGACCCTGACTTTATCGGTTGTTGTGAGCACCCGGATGGTGGAAGGAACGATCTTGGGAAAGATGGTATAACTTACTGTTGCAGAACCATTGAAGAGCTTTCCGTCTCCCTTTATTGTAAGAGTTCCCGTGCCGATATCTTTATTGTTTGAAGCAGAAAGCGTGAGCGTAACCCGGCTCTGATCATTTCTCGTTGGATCTCCGTTATCTGTTACGGTAAAGGACTGTCCGTTAAAATAGAAGCTGCCGAGCCACTTGTCGGCTCCACCGGGATCAACGGGACTGATGATATGGGATTTAGCATAAGAACCCTTACCCATAACGATCTTTATGACAGACGGCATGGAACCTCCGGCGTTCATATATGATTTTTCCGGGAAGGACACGGTGAGCAGACCGTTGGCGACAGCTTCTTTCAGCGTAATTGCCGTTTTTCTGTAAGTGCCTCTGGCAGACTTACTGTGATCGGTACCGGGACCGAAAGCAGTTGCCTTACGGTCGTAAGTTCCGGGCTCTTTGCTTATAACTGTTGATACGAGTTCGGAATTTGGACTCAGATAAGGCAGAGCCTTCTCATAATCATATTTGACATAACCGGAATATGTGGTCTTATAAGATGACAATTCATTGGATGGATTTATTGGTTTTACGGGACAGTTGGATTTATACGAATATTTATCGGCATCCAGTATGTCATAGGTCCCATCGTATTTTACGCTGCTGCTTCCGATGAACTTTATACCGCTGAATCCGGGCGCTGTACCCTTGATCGTAACCTTGCTCCTGGTTGTCTGACTTCCGAAATACTGTCCGCCGCTCACAGCCTCGATCCGTATTGCATATTTATTTGCCACAAATATCCCGTCCGCATCACTGTATTTTGCGTCACTTCTTTCAATTATGTAAGAACCGCTGTTCATCCGGCCCCAAACATAGTCGTAATCATCGCCGTCAAATATGAGTTTATAGGATGCGCTGTTAAGTTCCGTGCCTTCGGCATCTTTGACCTTTATCTTAAAATCCGAAGCATGATATGCACCGTATAAAAGCTTCGAACGGTAGGGAAAGCTCGACTTCCCTATGGATATCTTTGCATTGGCGAGGTCGTACTTTTTACTGTCCGTCACCCTGAACTGGCAGGGTTCGTAACTTTCATTATTGTATGTGCATACTTTGGGATTTATATAAAAAGGAGCTCCCTTTGTCCCGTCAGCAAAAGTATCACCCCGGTTCTGTCCAAACGCGGTACCACAGTAATTTCCGACCCCGTTAACGGTATAGAGGTAATCACCGCTGTACTTGATCTCCCGAATGCTCGCATATGGTGTTTTGTTCCACCTTATGCTGCCCGGATCATATTTGTATATTACGGGTTCGTAGTCTTTATTCGCCGTAAGAGTTGTAGTTTTTCCTTCTATCGTAAGTGTAACTTTCGGACTGGGATTCTCGGTTATCAGGTTATTCTTAAGTGAATATATATGCTTAAGCCCGTCTATCCTGGCGACAGTTTCGTTAAGTCCCAGATTGTACGGCTTGATGTCAAAATAAACCGTAGTTGAGAAGCCTGTATATTCATCAAGTCCGGTTATAAGGACACAGGGCCTCTTATTGTCCGGCAGGTTTAGAGATGTATACCTGTATCCGCCGTATCCGTCACTTTCAAGCTTCATTGATGCGGCCTTATTATTCTTGTATGATACCTTGTAATCCCTGCCAAATCTTAATTCGGTCTCATCTCCCGGAGCCCAGGTATTGGACGCACAATAATATACATGGAGATCCAGATCGTTTACGGTTGATTTCAGGGAACCGGAATTAACCTCCTGCAGACAGGATACGTGCGAACGCCCGTCGAAATATACATCCGGAACAGCCAGAGTGTATATGTTGAATGCTGATTTCCTGACGAGTCTGGCCTTATAATAATAATCGTGTCCGCCAAGGACGGTTTTCGGCAGGTTCTTATAGGCGTCCTCCGTAAAATCCGTTTCAATGATCTTTGAGAGATCCCGGCTTATCAGTGAATTGGCATAATCGCGCCCATCGTAATTGACCCTCCAGCTGCTTATGGCAAAATCGTTTATTTTGACATCTGTAAATCCGTATTCGGTGAGAGTTCTTATACGTATGATTTCTGTCGGGTTCAGGACATCGGTAAGTAATTTGGACGTATTCAGGGCAACGTTGTTTTTGTAATTCAGTTCTTTTACAACACCCTCATATTCGATCGCAAAAGTGATCGTGTATTTGGTCTCGTCCGGGAAAATATATCCTTCCGGATTCCCGGCATCGTTCCCGGCGCTGTTGTCCGAAACGATATCATCCTGATCACCTGACGTATTATTTTCTTCTGCCGGCAATTCATCTGTTGCGCTCACATCGGTAGCGGCGTCATCCTCCAATTCATCTCCCGGAAAATCGGCGGTACCGGAAAGTACATCATCCGTAACCGTGCCGGCATCCATGCTTTCTTCATCATAAAGGCGGTCTTCGAATTCTGAGCCGGTTGTTTCGCTGCCGGATATTTCAAAAGCTCCGAAAGTATTGACCGGCAGGGCGGTGGCCAGCAGTGCTGCGATCAGTATAATGCCAAATGATGCGGATATCCTTTTTTTCATTATAAAACCTCCTCCTATATGCTGTTTCTCCGGTTGTCTTGCTTATGATCAATTTTATCACAGAAAGCCTCGGACTGTCACGGTTGCGATCAGCATGGATACAAAAATATAGCACAAAAGACAAAAAAATATCTTGCAAAATTGTTTTATTATTCCTTGTGGTATCGGGGATTTTTTTATATACTTATGATCAGATGAGATAAAAATCGTGTAGGAAGGTCATATGTACAGACGAACAGTATCTGCAATCATAATAATAGTTCTCTTGTGCCTTGTGCTTCGGGCGGATGATAATATCGTCATCACCGGCAGCGATCATTATATGCAGCCGGGAAATGATGAACTGGTGATTGATTCGGTTGAGATCGGAAGCCTGAACAGTGATGATATCCTGGGTGAAGAAGGCAATGCCGGAGATGATGAGGTTATCGTAATGGAAAACGGATCCGACCTTGTTATGGATCCGGGAGCGGGTGACACGGGCCTTGATGAGGATATACTCTCGCAGGAGGAGATCGACATACTCAATGTTGTACCTGACGAGCCCGACAATGTTGTTGACAGTGAAGAGGATGATTATTTCGAGACGGATCAGGAATATGTATATGATGACAGGCCGTTTGACGCTTCTTATATAACCGGAGAGGGTGTCGACAGGATCCGCAAGGTCATGGTTGCTTATGCGGAGTCTCTTGGAGGCACATTCATGAGCCCGTATTATAAGGGCGGTGTGGCTGTCAGTATCCAGTGCTGTGCTTATGTGAATCAGGTATGGAAGCATGTTTTCGGTAAGGATATCTATGACCAGGGTGTCATGACAACGACGAGCCATGAAGGCGAGACTATATACAACTTCCTTGAAAGGACGGGTGCAAAGGCTGGGGATATCCTGTATGTACGTTATTGGAAGATCAAGAAGAATGACTGGTCCTCACATTTTATGATCCTTCTGGATTATGACAGGACAGGAGTATATGTGACTGACGGTTATGAGACGGATGACGGAAGGTTTGTTGTCTGGCGCATAGACAAAAAGGCACTTTACGGAAAGTCAAACTTTTTCAAGAAGACCGGCAGCGACCGCGACAAGCCGAACAGCAGGCACTGGTCGGGCAAGGACGGAAGTTTTTTCAAGCTGTATCGCATGAGGCAGGAAGAATGGTGTGCTGTTGCCAATTCGGATTACAACGAATATGCGACAGATCCATATGTGCGTTCTGTATTTATGAGGACGAACAGAATGGAGGGAACATATACTATAAATGCTGTGGTCTATTCTTCGAACGGACTTGACAGGGTACAGTTCCCTGTATGGACGGCCGCTGACGGTCAGGATGACCTTTTGCCGGATTATGAGACGGATGAGGCGGCTTCGGGTGAGATAGAGGAACTTGGAGATGATCTGTATGAGGTGACTTATACCGTGAATATTTCCGATCACAATCAGGAATGCGGCAATTATATGGCTGAAATGTATATGTACGATAATGAAGGTATTCTCATCACTCACAGTCTTGATGCCGTCAACATGGACGGTGCACTCGGCAGCGTATGTGTGGATCACATCCCATGGAGCCTAGAGTGAGGAGGAACCATTCTGCGAAGCAGAATTCAGGATGGTTCCGACATTTGTCATGAGGGGTTCCACGAAGTGGTGGAGTCCTTATGACATAGAAGGAGGGGGCAATTCCTTAAGGAGCATTAATTGAATGATAGCATTGGATCCAAGAGCCCTCGAATTTTCGAGGGCATTATGCAAATACAGTAACAAGGATGAGGATTTTCTTGAGGAGTTTGTAAGCAGGCTCGAGGCTTCGCCGGCTCTTTATAAGGAATTCATGTATTATATCGATCATCAGGATTTTCTGTGCGAGATGAACATAGAGGGGATAACCGTACCGGACATTCTGGTGTGGCAGGTGGATAAGTTCAAGGCCGGCATTGATGAAGGGCGGTTTGAACTTAAGTATAATCCTGACGCTATGCTGCTTGCGGCTTTCAACACGATGTATGATGTGGAGAAGGATCCGTCTGAGTATCTTGAGAATTTCCGTATGGTAACAGGTTCGGATTACGAGGATAAGATAAAGGGCTACTAGGGGATGAAGGTGCAGCCGTATGGATCATTGACGCTGCGGCCGGTAACGGGATCACTGTCGCAGAAGGTAGACAAGACCTACATCGGTTGAGTATATACAGTCATATTTTGAACGTACCAGTTCGTCCATCTGCGGGAGATAATCGGGAAGAGTATTGCTGCATATCATCCATTTTGGCGGGGTTTTATCAAAATAATCAAACAATTCTTTCTCAATGGATGGTTCCAGCGAGATGAAATACTGCAGATTGACCATATATTTATTGCAGGGCATTATATTATTGATCTCAAACCACTGCATGTCTATATCGAAAGAGAAAACACTTTTTTTATCATACTGAGGGATCAGGGCTCCCATGTTTTTGGAATCTTCGTAATATTTTGCATGGAATTCATTTCCGCTTTCCCTGGTCGTAAAGGTATTTATCTGGTTAAGTGTATCCTTGGAATAATGGAATGCGAAAACAAACAGCAGAAGCCAGCACAGAGTCTGTCTGAAATTCTTAAATATCACCAGAGGATCATACAGCCGGGCCATAAGAACGAGAGCCGTTATGAGACAGGGCATACCGGTTATGAAATAGTAGATAAAGGAATCACCCAGATGAAGAGCGAGGTAAGTAATGATACACATGGGGAGCATAAGGACGCCGATGTTTACCGGAAGACGTTCTTTATCGTTTTTTGAAGGCAGCATATGCAGGATCGTGAATATAATCGAAAAGATCACTCCCGAAAGCTTTACCTCAAGCGACATTGAAAAGGCGTTTGACAGATCGGATGAACGTTTGAAACCGAAGATAAAGGTGCAGTAGAGCATCTTTAATATGCATCCGTGATAACCGTAATAGATGATCAACGGAACCATCCCGGCAAACGCTCCGAGCAAAAAATACAGCACATAAAAAGCAAGCTTTTTATATTCCCCGTGCATAAGATGAAGTATGAATACACCCATAACGAGGCCGATAAGGGGTGCTCCGGCTGTGATCTTTGAAAAAGTCATCACGGTAAAGCACAATCCCGTTACAGCGGCCACAACGTTGGGATCACGGAATTTACCCACTCCATGTTCCGGCGGTTCACAGGACATCAGCCCGTAAATCCTTAAATTAAGGAAGACAGAAAGCAGGTTGAGCGGCAGGCAGAACTCTTCAAGGCAGTTCCCGCCCCACAGAAGTGAAGCATAGGGCCAGAGGAACAGAACAGCGATGCCCAGGGATTTTCCGGGCGATATATACAGCTTGCCGATCCTTATCATGAGCACGAGGGAGAAGTAGAGTGCAGCGATCTGTACGATGAATATCCCGTTAAGCCCCCTGTGTATGAGCTGCCCGAGTGCTTCGATAAAGAAAAAATACGGGCCCTTCAGATCGTAGAAATCCCTGTACGGAACCTTGCCCTCAAGGATCGCGCGCCCCACTAAAGTGAAGAAGCTTGCATCACATCCGTACCAGTTCTTATAAAGCGGACTCGTCCACAGGGAGAACACATAAATGAACGCAGCCGAAACCGGAAGCAGAGCGGCATATATCGCCCATGCCACAGTCTTTTCCGAAACACCGCATATCCTGTTTTTAATCTTTAAGAATAATTCCTTCATCCTGCCCTCTCGTTCTCAATAAACTTGATTATACCATCTATCCTTACTTCGCGCCACAAGACGCGTGTGCCACGGGGACGGTTCTTTTGCCACATTTTCCGCAGAACCCGAACCCGATAAAACAGTATTTCCGACACAACATATTGCCGCGTACATATTGCATACCACCATATTTTGTGCTAACATTAGCACGGATACGAAAGGTGTAAGCATGTACGCGGCATTGTTTATTTTATGGATAATCTTTAACGGAAGGTTGACGCCGGAAGTGGCTGTTATAGGCCTCATTGTATCGGCGTTTATCTTCCTATTTATTTGCAGATTTATGGATTACAGCATTAAGAAGGAAAAAATGCTGTATCTTCTTTTGCCGTGGATGCTTAAGTATTTTTTTATACTGTTGACTGAAATAGTCAAGGCAAATTTTGCCACGGCAGCCTTCGTATTGAATCCCAAAATTGAGGTGGAACCCAAGATCGTGACATTTAAGCCGGACATACATTACGGCTTTCTTAAGGTTGTGCTCGCGAACTCGATAACGCTTACTCCGGGAACGGTCACCGTCAATATCGAGGACGGCGAATACACGGTACATTGCCTCGATCCGGATCTGGCTACTGACATAGGGGATTCCGTTTTCGTGCGAGAGATAATGAAGGCACAGGCCCGCCTCGACCGGGTGAAGTAAGCTGCGGGGAGTCACGGCAACCAAAAGGAGATTTTTTGATATGACAGCAGGTGCGATCAAAGTACTGCTTATAGGAATAATGATCATCTATGCGATGCTGGTCGTGCTCGTGCTCATGCGCGCTGTCATCGGCCCGCGGGTGGCAGACCGCCTGATGGCCATAAACATGGTTGGTACGATCGGTATTTTTCTCATGGCCGTGATCTCGGTCATGCTTAACGAGGATTATCTGCTTGATATTAGCATAATTTATGCGATGATAAGCTTCCTGTCGGTCGTTATACTGACCAAGGTCTACATGGGTGTACATGAGGAAAATGTCTTAAAGCGGCATAAGATAGAGCGCGAGAAGCGGGAACAGGGGATAAAAGCCGATGATGACGAATGGGATAAGCTGTTAAAGAGCATCGAGGAAACCGAAGTTCCCACTCAGTTAAGGAAAAAATAGGTATCACAGATGGAATGGGTAAGATTTGTTTTTGCCGCGATATGCCTTGTTTTTGCGGCAGTTATGGAAAGCATAGCGGTATTCGGAGTATATAAGTTCAAGTTCGTAATGAACAGGATGCATGCGGCGGCTATAGGCGACACACTGGGGCTGATGCTGGGGGCGCTCGGACTTATCATACTCAAGGGAATATCATGGTTTTCGCTTAAAATGTTTATCGTGGTCATCTTTTTATGGATGACGTCTGCGATCTCCTCACACGTGATCATGCGTATGGAATACAGCATAGATGAAGAAGCCGTGGCAGAGGAAACAGAGACGATACGTGATGTGAACAGTTCGGAGGTTTAAGATGAATTTTGTTATTTTGCTGCTTGCACTTTTCCTGATAGTATGCGCGATAGCGACGTGCATCCACAAGACGCTGCTCACGTCGATCATAATCTTCATGGCATACAGTACGATAATGAGCCTTATCTGGGCGCTTCTGGAATCCCCGGATCTTGCGATAACGGAGGCGGCAGTCGGCGCAGGTGTGACATCTATATTGTTTTTTGTAACTCTTAAAAAAATACGCGCGATCGAAACGACCGAGATCGACCCGGGAAGCAAGGATAAGGACGCAGCTCTCAAGGAAGGGATCGGAGCGGAGTACAGGGGTTGACGGGAAAATGTGGCAAAAGAACCGTCCCCGTGGCACACCGGTGGCGAACCGGTGGAACGGTAAATGGAATGGAAACATAGCATATGAGCAAAAAACGAAGTGACTACAGGTCGACGTTTTACAGCAGAATAGAGAATTTTGTCAACGGCAGGGAGGAGTTCCTCCTGTATAAGCCGAAGGGAAACACCGAGGCGAAGCAGCTTGAATCCCTCGAGGAAGAGCTTACCGAGGCGGCCGACCTCCTAGACAAACGTGAAGCGCAGCAGAGGCTCCAGGACAAGACGGAACCGCTCGATTTCCTGAAGAGGTTCCACAGACTGTACGGAGCCATAGCCGTGGTCGTATGCGCGACCATGATGCTGCTCCTCATGTCGGCGGTATCGTGGCTCCCGAGGTTCGGCAATCCCGCCAACCCCGCGAACAACGAAGTAACGGAGCGTTATATAGAAAAGGGCCTTGAGGAGACCGGAGCAGTAAACATCGTAACGGGCCTTATCCTTAATTACCGTGGCTTTGATACGATGGGAGAGACGCATGTGCTCTTCATCGCTGCAAGCTGCGTCATGATCCTGCTTCTTATCGCAGAGGGAGAGGAGAAAAAATCAAGCTACGCCTTCGACCGCTACATGGAGCCGAAGAACGACATAATAATCCAGAAGGTGGCGAATTTCTTAGTACCCGTTGTTTTCGTGTTCGGGATATATGTCATATTGAACGGGCATCTGTCCCCCGGCGGAGGATTTTCCGGCGGAGCGATAATAGGGGCCGGGATGATA
>JAEEGL011610589.1_pt1 | contig 14540 bp, 12 predicted proteins | sample 9134231 | NCBI WGS metagenome assembly JAEEGL01 (sample SAMN16246548, study PRJNA631951) | gut metagenome | biome: gut microbiome; feature: rumen; material: fiber-attached | host: Bos | place: Iran: Karaj | collected 2018-10
AAAAAGCCCGCAGGGAAGCGCAGGCTCATTTTCAGTTAGAAGTATGGCTGTAAAAGGAGTGTACGGTATGGAATCCGTAAAAAACAGGCATGGGCAGCCACCTCATCTGATGTCGATTTGTCCTATCAATATTTTGCCATACGCCAGTTTCCAACGCAAGGAAAATGGACATCCGGCTCTTTTGAAGATTTTGTGCAAAACGACCGCTCTTTTGTGCATTATATCCAAACAGTGATCGAATGGTAACAAAAGAGCGAAAAAAGAGGAACGGAGGAGAGTTGATATCGTACCGGCTGAAAGAGAACGGGCAGCAGTTCATTCCAAACTGCTGCCCTCGACGTATGAAAACTGGTTAACCGAGCATGTCGTCTGTCAGATGCTGAGGATCCTCGCATTTGTACACGAATTCACGAACTGTACCGTCAAGGAAGAAGTCAGTCATCTTGATCATCTTTGAATAGATCGCAGAGTAATCGACCATGATGAGCATGCTCTTCTTTGGATCAGAGATGTCGATATTGATCCAGTATGTGTGATCGGATGTGCGGTCTTCGAAACTGGTAGCGGTTCCGCCTGTTCCGCCGCCGGAGAAGGGAACGCCGAGTTCTACTCTGCGCTCACCGGAAGTCGTAACGTAGAAGTATGCGAAGAGCGCCTGCTTTCCTTCCGGAGCACTCACCCAGCAGCCACTGAGCTGATTCCAGGCGGTCGCTATATCGACACCGTAGAAGGAATCCCAGTCAAAATCATCCCAGCTGCTGGAAGCATATCTCCATCTGACATAGTCACCGTTTCCGGCATACAGCGTGAAGCTGATCTTGCCGTTGGCCATGTCGTCGAGCTTGAGTTTAAGCTCAGCATAGAAAGCATCATATCCGGAGTCCATCTCGGTCTCGGGCCTTGCCGGAACATAGAGGATCATATCATAGACACCGTTTTCTTCAGTGATCTGGGTAATGGAACCGGAGACGCTGTACCCGCTCGCGGGAATGCCCTGCTCTATGCAGAACTGGCCGTCTACCTTCCTGAAAACAGTGAAGAATATCTCATCAGAGGCATCGTCCAGAAGCCATATTCCGCCAAGCTGACTCCACAGTTTTTCAGCAAGTTCTTCGTTCAGCCCCTGTATTGGCTCGCTTCCGGCGCGAAGGGCGTCGAAGTTGTAATTCTCTGTATCTGAGCTGAACAGAGTAAACGGAACGACAGATCCGTCTTTTGCATGATCGTTAGCAGTGATCATATAGCTGTTCAGATTAGTAGTGTCCACAGTAAGATCGAGATCGTATGCATCATGTCCCGAATACTCTTCTGTAGAAGGCACTGCGGGAACACCTACAGTGATGGAATACACATTGCCGTCTTTGGATATCTTCTTGATCGGACCGCCGAAAGCAAATTCTGACCACGGGATACCTGCGGTGTAGCATACTTTACCGTCGCTTTTTGAGAAGATCAGGAATGAGTAGTCATCTGTGACGTTATAGTGAGACACCCATACTCCTTTGACTTCGTTGAAGAATTTCTCCAGAAGGGCTGTATCCAGAACGTCGCTGTTGCCGGGATCAACAGGCGGATCTACCGGAGCAGGGTCTTCGTTCTTGGATGGACCGCAGGAGCAGAGCATCAGCAGCAGTACGAGCATCATCAGTATGGAGATAAAACGTTTCATATGGTAAAACCTCCCGTTCGGTGATTCTTTTCCTTGTAAATGATCAGGGTAAAACACACTCGGATCTGATGACAGATCCTTATATAAAACTATTATATAGACAGGAATGCACAAAAAACAATTAACACACGGTTACAGCGTACTGCATGCGCCCTTGACATCGAAACATATTTGGATAAAATATATGAAACATTTACAACAGATGATGTTCAAAACAGGAGGGGAAAATGGCTTATTTTTACGATGAACCTTGTCGTACATTCAGCGAATACCTTCTAATACCCGGATACACTTCATCAAAATGCATACCGGACAATGTCAGTCTCAGGACACCTCTGGTGCGTTTCAAAAAAGGAGAGGAAGCTCCGATAAGCATCAATATCCCGCTCGTCTCCGCTATCATGCAGTCAGTATCAGGAGACAGGCTTGCCATAGCTCTCGCTAAAGAAGGTGGGATCTCGTTCATATACGGATCCCAGTCTATCGAGAGCGAAGCTGCGATGGTAGCGAAAGTCAAGGCATATAAAGCCGGTTTCGTATCAAGTGACAGCAACCTGAGACCCGAAGATACTCTCGCAGACGTTCTCCGGATGACAGCTGATACAGGACATCACACGATCGCCATCACTGAGGACGGAACGCCTAACGGAAAGCTCTGCGGTCTGGTGACCAGCAGGGACTACAGGATATCCAGGATGGAAACTGATACTCCGATCTCGCAGTTCATGACTCCGTTCAAGGATCTGATTGTTGCTCATGACGGCATCACTCTTAAGGAAGCCAACGATATGATCTGGGATCATAAGCTGAACGCGCTCCCGATCATCGACGAAGAAGACAGATTGCATTATCTTGTCTTCCGTAAAGACTACGACGCACACAAATCCAATCCCCTTGAGCTGCTGGACGATCAGAAGAGATACATGGTAGGAGCAGGGATAAACACAAGAGACTATGCGGAGCGTGTGCCTGCTCTCGTCGAAGCCGGAGCAGATGTGCTTTGCATAGACTCATCAGAAGGATACTCTGAATGGCAGAAACTTACACTTGATTTCATAAGAGAGAAATACGGAAACACCGTCAAGGTCGGAGCCGGAAATGTTGTGGACAGGGATGGGTTCCTGTTCCTGGCTGAAGCCGGAGCGGACTTCGTCAAAGTCGGAATAGGCGGAGGATCTATCTGCATCACAAGAGAGCAGAAAGGTATCGGAAGAGGACAGGCTACAGCAGTCATAGAAGTCTGCAAGGCAAGAGACGAGTACTATGAGCGCACCGGCATCTATGTTCCTGTATGCTCCGACGGAGGAATCGTCCAGGACTATCATATGACGCTGGCGTTGGCTATGGGAGCGGACTTCATCATGCTGGGGCGCTATTTTGCCAGATTTGACGAGAGCCCGACTGAGCGTGTAAGTATCGGCGGAAGATATTACAAAGAATACTGGGGAGAAGGCTCAAACAGGGCAAGGAACTGGCAGCGTTATGACATGGGAGGAAAGAGAGACCTTTCTTTTGAGGAGGGGGTCGACAGTTATGTTCCTTATGCGGGACCGCTGCATGACAACGTCGTTTCCTCGCTTGGAAAAGTCAGATCGACAATGTGCAACTGCGGCGCTTTGGACATCAAGGAACTGCAGCGTACCGCCAAGATCACGCTCGTCTCAGCGACGAGTATCGTAGAAGGCGGAGCGCACGACGTCATCAAAAAAGACCAGCTCTCGTCCATAATGGGAACCTGATATATAAGAAAAAGAGAACTCCGGAGCACAGAATGATATGCTCCGGAGTTTTAAAATGCTTTTTTAGTCGCGGTTTTTCTCAAGCCATTCGATCACTTCATTCATGTCAGTGCAAACCGCGCTGCAGAGTGCCTCGACTTCTGCAGAAGGCCTTTTGAGATCGGGAATGCAGATAGGTATCATTCCTGCGGCGTGAGCAGCACGCAGGCCGTTTTCGGAATCCTCAAGGACGACGCACTCTCCAGGTTCACAACCGAGAAGTTCTGCCGCTTTCAGGAAGAGATCGGGAGCAGGTTTTCCGTGCTGCACTAGCTTGCTGTGCGATACTGCATCCATCCGGTGAAAGATCCCGTTAGCTCCGAGAAGCGTTTCTATCCAGTAGAGAATGTTGGATGATGCGACTGCTTTTCTTATGCCTTTCTCATCGCAGTAGTCCAGTAGCTCCACTGCTCCTCTTTTAAGAGGAACACCTCCGGCAGGAGCGATCTCTTCATACTGGGCGTCCCATTCTTCAAAGACATCTTTGTATGGATCTAGACCGGGGAATCTCTCATAGATGAACTCAGCTGTATTCTTCTCGGTCATACCGATAAGCTGACAGTATGTGTCCATCGTCAGATCGTATCCATGGCGCCGGAAGATATCCTGCCAGATCTCGAAAGTGACCCTTTCTGAATCCACAAGAAGTCCGTCGTTATCAAAAAGTACAGCGGTGATCTTCATTTTTCAGGTGACTGTTATTGGGTAAAAAGGGACTGATCTAGAAGGATCAGTCCTCGTCTTTTTTGGCGATGCGGATAAGGCGCACTATCACTGGGCTGAGAACTATGTTGAAAAGCACCTCAAAGATGAAATTGCCTCCGACAAGTCCGAAGATCATGTATCTTCCGACACTGTCAAACCCAAGTGCTTCGCCCCATGCGGCGATGGTATCCATAAAGAAAAGCTTGCAGCCCAGAAGGAACACACCGGTGTTCACGACAGGGCAGATAAGAGCTGCACATATAGCTGCGACCCATACGTTGCTGTTCTTGAGCATTGAGTAGACGACGCCCGCAATGAAACCGGCAAGGGCTCCTTTTACAAGAACTGTGAAGACAGTGCCTGCTACTGACACAGCCAGGAATGGTGCAGCGTCACCGGAAACGAGAACAACGACTCCGAATACGAAACCGAGCCAGGCACCGGCTGCGGGACCATAGAGAGCGGCTCCGACCACGATCGGTATGAGGGTGAGTGAGACCGAGAACGGTCCGAATTTGATGAAGCTGCCCAGCAGCTGCAGTACGATGACCAAAGCTGTAAAGATGGCAACTCCGGTCAGCTTGCGAGTTTTTTCTCTGTTATTCATTTTAATTCTCCTGCTGTCGCCCTCCAAAGATTTGATCTGTAAAGATCCAGAGGTGCGGCGCGACTGGAATTATAACACCTTATCTGTTTTTTGCATAGATTAGGCGAAGCCCTTCTGTCACGAGATCATCTCTTTTCTGCATCGGGGTTGAACATGAAGGAAGAATAAGGTCTATAAGACCGCCTGTAGCGACGACAGTAGCACTTTCTCCCAGTTCGTCCATGAATCTTTTGCACATGCCGTCGATCATGGAAGCAAAGCCGAGGACATATCCGCTTCTGAGACACTCTGGGGTATTGCGTCCGATCGCGCGGGCCGGAGCTGACAGTTCAAAATCGGTAAGAAGAGAGGCGTTGCTTACAAGGGCGTTCATGGATGTCATAAGGCCGGGCAGAATGGCTCCTCCGAGGAAGTCTCCGTTCCTGTCAACGGCGGTCACTTTACTGGCGGTTCCGAGGTCAACGACCAGCAGCGGAAGAGGGTAGTGGTTTTTTGCAGCGACCGCAGAAGCAACGAGATCAGCGCCGCATTCAGCGGGATTGTCCAGCCTGATGTTAAGACCTGTCTTGAGCCCTGCACCGAGAATGAGAGGATCAGATCCGAGAACTATCTTACAGGCGGATCTGAGAAGCGTGGTAAGCACCGGAACTACAGAGCCTATGATGGAACCTTCTATATCAGAACTGCTGAAGCCGTAAAGATCCAGAATATCCCTGAGTGTCGCAGCATACTGATCGCTGGTCCATGTTGTGTCTGTTCTGACCCTGGACATGAATTTCAGTTCAGTATCTTCATAACCTGCGAATACGATATTGGTATTTCCTACATCTATACAGAGAACCATTTAGTTTTCCTCCGTCATGGTATTTTTCAAAATGCATGATATGTTAATCAGAATGAAAAAGCAAGGAGTACGGAAAGACCATAACAAAACAGTTAACGTACAGGAAACAATTGTTACAATACATTGTGGTATACTGCGTTGTATGTTCTGGGAACAAGACCGAATCTGCTGCAGGGAGGTGAGGAGATGAGCGAATATGCTCCTGAGAAAAATGTTCACAGGGCTAAGAAGTCCATGGGACAGAATTTTATAGCAGATCCCACTGTGTGCCCTCGGATAGCAGAGATGGCAGATATAGACGGTGCTTGTGTACTGGAGATAGGACCGGGATTCGGTGCCCTTACGGTCGAGGCGGCTAAACGCGCGGAAAAGGTAGTAGCAGTTGAATTGGACAGTGACGTCATTGACGGACTGAAAGAGAATCTGAAAGGTCTTGATAATGTGACAGTCATTCAGGGTGATGCCCTGGAGGCGGATCTGAAACAACTGATAAAGGATAATTTCGGAGACCGAAGAGTCTCTGCGATCGGGAATATTCCGTACAATATCACCTCACCGCTCATCATGAAACTTATAGAGCCTGACCTTGGCCTGGATTCTGTGACAGTGATGATACAGAAGGAGCCTGCAGACCGATTCTGTGCGAGACCTGGGACTGACGGCTGTGGAGCAGTATCAGTGCCTATATGGTATTACGGTATACCGAAAAAACTGTTTGAAGTAGGCCCGGGGGCTTTCAGACCAAGGCCTAAAGTCAGATCTTCTGTGATCAGGATAGACTTGAGAGAAGAACCTGCCGTCAAAGTGCTCAATGATGAGCATTTCTTCCGACTGGTTAGAGCAGCATTCGGACAGAGGCGTAAGACCGCCATAAACTCAGTGTCCTCACTTATGGGCTATAAGAAGGAAGAGATAGCAGCTGCGATGGAGAAGTGCGGCATCGATCAAGGCATAAGGGCAGAGCGGATGACGATGGAGCAGTTTGCGGCACTTTCAGATGAACTTGCTGCATTATGAAACAGAAGCTGTACATATAGCGCATATTTGTTACAAGCGTGTGACTGCTTCCGTTATTATGCACATGGAAATCATGTAAAATTTGTGCAAGAATATTGAACCCTCGTCGAAAACCTTGTATATTGATAGTTAACATTATTTGTTTTTGTTGATTTTACCGAAACAAGGCGGAGAGTGAGAGAAATGGCCAGCAAACATTATCTATCAGTAGTACAGCATTTGGGAGAAGCGGTAGGAAGAGTCATCGGCGTTCTGGATGAGAACTCCTCTGTGGTCGCGTGCAGCGATATTTCCATGATGAACTCCACCAGGGTAGGCATACCTATGGACATGGCTGTGGATGATGTACTCAGACACGGTGGATATACCTACAGATATGTGGACCCGACCAGAAGAGGCGCGATAGTTTTTGTGGAAGGAGAAGATCCGGAAGCAGTGCGCTGCTGCAGTGCTACCGCTGTCGTCATTGAAGACATGATGAGAGGCGGAGATGACAGAGATGACATCACTACTTTCATCAAGAACGTTGTCACCAACAATATCCTTCCCAGTGATACTTTCGTAAAGGCAAGGGATCTGGACTTTGCGACAGACGTAAGGACTGCATCTCTTGTCATCAGATATGAAGATGCCTCCAACTCAGTCTCGGTACTCGATATAGTTTCCCAGCTCTTCCCGATGGATAACAAGGATTTCGTTTTCAACGTAAATGAGAACGAGACTGTCCTTGTCAAAGATGTGGAAGACAATATAGATATGGACGATCTGTGCAGACTCGGTGAGTCTATCGCCGATGTACTTGAAAATGAGCACAGAATCCATGTGAACATAGGAATCGGAAGCATAGTCAACGGCGTCAAGGAGATGTCAACTTCCTTCAAAGAAGCTCGTACTGCGCTCGAAGTAGGTAAAGTATTTGATACAGAGCATACCGTGATCTCCTACGAGAACCTGGGTATCGCCCGACTCATTTATCAGCTTCCAACTACTATCTGTCAGCAGTTCCTGCAGGAAGTGTTCAAGATCGGGTCAATTGATTCGCTGGATCAGGAGACGCTCTTCACGATTCAGAGATTCTTCGATAACAATCTTAATGTCTCCGAGACTTCGAGAGGACTGTTCGTACACAGAAACACTCTCGTTTACCGTCTCGAGAAGATTAAGAAGATTACAGGTCTGGATCTTCGCGAGTTCGATCAGGCTATCATTTTTAAGGTTGCTCTGATGGTCCGCAAGTATCTCGACAGTACAAAAAACGGGTTTTAATACGAGGTCGAAATGATAGAATTCCGTAATGTTACCAAGGAGTATCCCGGCGGAGTATTGGCTCTCGACGAGGTCGATTTCACTATCGATAAAGGTGAGTTCGTCTTCATTCTGGGACATTCCGGGGCAGGAAAGAGCACGCTTCTTAAGCTGATGCTCAAGGAAGAGGATCCCACAGACGGTGTGATCACTATCGCAGATTATAATCTCAACAAAATCAGGAGAAGGAAGATACCGTATCTGAGGCGTGAACTTGGAGTGGTTTTCCAGGATTTCCGCCTCATACCGACAATGACTGCTTACGAAAATGTGGCGTTCGCGATGCGTGTAACGAATGTTGCCGCCAGAGAGATACGCCGCAGAGTTCCGTATATCCTTAAGATAGTCGGTCTGGAAGATAAGAGCATGGCGTATCCGGAGCAGCTTTCCGGAGGTGAGCAGCAGCGTGTAGCGCTGGCGAGAGCTCTTGTTCACAATCCTAAGATAATTCTTGCTGACGAGCCTACGGGAAACATAGACCCGAAGCTCTCTATAGAGATCGTTGAGCTCCTTAAGGAGATCAACAGACTAGGAACTACCGTCGTCATCGTCACACACGATATCGGTCTTGCAAACAGATTCAAAGCCAGGACCATCATCCTTAAGGACGGCAGAGTGGTCAGGGACACCAAAGCTAAAGGAGGCAGTGCTACATGAGAGGCTCCAGCTTCGGTTATCTCGTAAAACAGGGTATCATCAACGTATGGATAAACAGGATGATGTCCATGGCGTCCATCGGTATACTCACCGCGTGCATGATCATAGTCGGAGGCTCCGGGCTTCTTGCGGTCAATGTACGTGATATCTTCAGGGAAATAGAAAATAAAAACGAACTCGTCGTTTTTGTCAAAGAGGAAACAGACGAGATCGTTCTCAATGAGATGTACAGCAAGATAGATGGGATGGAGCATGTTAGTTCCTACCATTATGTTTCCAAAGCTGATGCCCTTGAAGAGCAGAAGTCTTTTATGGGAGATAAGGGATATCTGCTTGAGGGACTGGAGGACGACAACCCGTTGCCCGCTTCTTTCCGCGTCAAGGTCGACTCTCTGGAGAATCTTGAATCCGTAGTGCTTGAATTGAATCAGATGAACGGCGTTGACAGTATCTCTGCGCCAACGGATCTTGCCAAGACTCTTACCGGGGTTGAGAAGGCGTTCCTGATACTGGGCTCCATTATCATAGGCATTCTTATAGTTGCCTCAGCAGTCGTTATCTCTAATACTATAAGACTTACTCTTTATGCGAGAAGAAGAGAAATACGCATCATGAAATATGTCGGTGCTACCGACTCATTTATCAGGCTTCCGTTCGTGGTCGAAGGTATAACCATCGGGGCGGTTTCGGCAGGTCTGGCTTTTGGTGTGCTCAGTCTAATCTATGAGAGTCTGGGCGTAATGTTCAGCAAATCAGGTATCACTTGGCTTACAGGCGTGTCGACATCTCTGATACCGTTTGCGAATCTGTGGCAGTATGTCTTGCTTGCATTCCTCGGCTTCGGAGTATTTATCGGAGCCTTCGGAAGCGGATCATCTATAAGAAGGTATCTTAGGGCATGATTACTGGTATGAAGCTTTCAAAGAAGATTACTGCGTTCATTCTGGTGTTCGCTGTATGCTTCAGCATGTTTTCCTTTTATGGAGTGCAGGAAGTAGAGGCTGCGACCAGAGAAGAGCTCAAGAAAGAAATGGAAGAAGCTCAGGCGCGTCTTGTTGAGATCAACAAGGAGATCGCCAAGGCAAAGGATGAGATCGCAGCTGCAAAACAGAGAGCTGCTACCTATGCAGAACGCATGGAACTTACAAAAAAGCAGATTGACCTGATGCAGCGGAGCATAGATATCAAGAGAGAGGAACTCAGAGTCAAACAGCAGGAACTGGATGATAAAGAACGCGAGCATGACGAAACATACGCCCTCTTCAAGAGAAGACTGCGTGCGATGTACATGAATAATAATGTCACGACTCTCGCTCTTATCCTGGGATCCAAGACCTTCTCAGAGTTTCTCGTTGCAGCTGAGATGCAGTCAAAGATATCCAAACACGATACTGAGCTCGTTCAGAAACTTCAGGATGAAGCAGATGCTATCGAACTGCAGAGGCAGGAAGTAGCGATGGAGCTAGAATCTCTGGAAGGCGATATGGATACCTTGGAAGACAAATACAATGAGCTTGCTTCACTGTACAGGGAAGCAAACGAAGATCTCTCCAACGCAGAAGCGTACAAAAAAGCTACAGAAGAGGATTATGAGAAAGTCCTCGAGGAACTGAAAAAGACCCAGGAAGAATGGAATGCATTGATGGGCACAGGTATGCCTACTTATGTAGGAGGCTACTTCGCTTGGCCGGTTCCGGGATACAGCTGGATCTCATCTCCTTTCGGATGGAGAACTCTTTACGGAAAACCTGATTTCCACACCGGAATCGATATAGCAGGAAGAAATATCTACGGGAAGCCCATAATAGCATCCAATACCGGTCAGGTCGTCAAAGTAGCATATTACACTACCGGATACGGATATCATGTCATGATAGACCACGGCGACAATAACTGGACAGTATATGCTCATATGAGTTCCATAGCCGTCAAACAGGGCGAATGGGTTGCACAGGGACAGGTCATAGGATATGTAGGGTCTACAGGTAACTCAACAGGACCTCATCTCCACTTTGAAGTCAGGATAAACGGCGAAAGAAAGAATCCGCTGGATTATGTATCGTATTCCGGCTGATCACAGGGAATTAAATGAATAAAAAGGTAACCATAGGAATCACACTGGCATTCATATTCATCGCAGTTGCGATCACATTCACTGCCACGATGATCTATTCCATGAATCTGTTCGATCAGAAGATCGTCAGTATTCAGGAGAGAGAGTCCATGTACGAGAAGATCTCGGAAGTGGACGCCACCGTTAGGCAGAACTATTACCGTGAGATCGATGACGAAGAAATAATGAATGCTCTTGCCAGAGGGTATATCGCTGGCACAGGTGATGACAGCATCAAGTATTTTTCCGCTTCCGACATAGCCCGTATAGAAGATACTAAAACCGGAAAGGTAAGCGGTATCGGAGTAGAGACTGAGGTCAACGCGAACGGATATGTACAAATCAAGGAAGTCTACAGCGGTACTTCTGCAGAGAAGGTAGGAATTCATGCCGGGGATACCATCGTAAAGGTGGAAGGAAATGACGCTCTGAGTCTGGGAGCAGATCAGGTCATCTCAAGCCTGTTCGGACCCAACGGAGAGGAAGTCACTCTTACCTATTCCCGTGAAGGAGTGGATTATACTTTTGCATTTGTTTACGGTATATATGAGACCAGATCTATTCAGGCATATGATGTGGAAGGATATACCTACTTCAGGATCATGCAGTTCAATGACCTCACGATGGAACAGTTTGAGGATCTTCTTTCAGCTAAGATGGCTGAAGGTACCACGAAGGGATTCATATATGATATCAGGGATACAGATGGCGGGTATGATATCAATATCATTGCCAACATGCTCGATAAGATCGTCGGTCAGTGTACTCTGATATCCGGCACATACAGAGACGGAATGACAAAAGTGCTGTTCACATCAGGACCGGACGAGATAGCGCTTCCTACTGCGGTACTTGTAAATGGAAATACTGTTGGTTACAGCGAACTGTTTGCCGCTGTATTAGGCGAGCGTGACAATGTCAGGATAATTGGAGAGACTACAGCCGGTGTCGGTACACACAGAGTACTGTCCAGATTCCCTGACGGAACAGGACTGTATATGCCAGTCTGTGAACTGCTTGCTTGCGGATCGACTAGTTACAATGAAACCGGAGTAACACCTGACTTTGTTACTTCTTCCTATGAAGGGTTTGTAATCTCCGACGAGGAACCGAGCATCATAGATGACCTCCAGCTCAGAAAAGCCGTTGAGGTACTGGATTCGGAGTTTTCCCCCGGTGAATGAACGGTAGTGAAAATACAGTGATACATATGGAATTTGCCAGCTATCGGATATCCTTGACTTTCAAATATCATGTGTTTATAATCCCATAGCATAGTGGTTTTTCTAGAAAGGTATTTGAAATGGCACAGGAATATTTGATCAGCAAGACAAAACTTGATGAACTTGAAAAAGAACTAGATTATCTGAAGTCTGTTAAACGCCAGGAGATGGCTGCAGTAATAAAAGAGGCCCTTTCGCACGGAGATCTCTCTGAAAACAGCGAGTACGACGAAGCAAAGAACGCTCAGGCAATAATGGAAGCTCATATCACAGAGCTTGAGAAGATGCTTCAGAATGCACGTGTCATCGACGAGGATTCCATCTCGACTGAATATGTATCCATCGGATGCAGAGTTAAGATCCTGTTCGTCGAAGATAACGAGGAAGACGAGTATGATATCGTCAGTTCCGGCGAAGCAAATGCAATGAAGAACAAGATCTCCGATGAGTCACCGCTTGGTGCTGCGCTTGTCGGGCATAAAGCAGGGGAGACTGTCATCGCGGAGACTCCCGGCGGGGAGATGAAGATCAGGATCCTCGAGATATCTAAGAGAGCTCTCTGATCCGAATAGTCTGAAAATGCTTTTTTGGCCTCCGTTTCCGACGGAGGCCAGTTTTTTGAAAATTCTGTATAATATATCTCCTCATGGAGATCGAAATGATCAGCAGAGAAAGGAATAGTATTTATGGCTGAGAACAGGGTCAACGGCGCTGCTCCGCAGGAACTCGATGAGAATGAGCAGATCGCCATAAGGAAGGAAAAACTCGCTGCCATGAGACAGGAAGGAAATGATCCTTTCCTTATCACTACGTATGACGCGAAAGACTGTGCCAAAGATATCCTGGCTAATTTTAATGATGATGCACCGCAGACGGAGGTTTCCGTGGCGGGACGCGTGATGACCAGAAGGATCATGGGCAAAGCGTCATTCTTCAACCTGCAGGACAGCAGCGGAACGATCCAGGTATATGCGAGAAGAGACGATGTCGGTGAAGATACATACGCCAGATTCAAAAAGTGGGATATCGGCGATATCCTCGGTGTCAAAGGATATGTATTCAGGACTCAGACAGGAGAAGTCACTATACATGCTTCCGAACTGGTACTTCTCAGCAAGTCACTCCGTCCGCTCCCTGAGAAATTCCACGGTCTAACTGACTCTGATACCATTTACAGAAAGAGATACCTTGACCTCATCACCAACCCTGAATCCAAGGAAGTGTTCCGCAAAAGGTCTGCGATCATTTCAGCAATCAGAAGCTTTCTTGATGCGGAGGGATTCATGGAGGTCGAGACACCTATGCTCGTCTCCAATGCAGGAGGGGCTGCCGCCCGTCCGTTCCTTACTCATTTCAACGCATTGAATGAGGATCTGAAGTTAAGGATCTCTCTCGAACTATACCTTAAGAGACTCATCGTCGGTGGATTCGACAGAGTATATGAGATCGGACGTGTGTTCCGTAATGAGGGAATTGACACACGTCATAATCCTGAGTTCACCCTTATGGAGCTGTATCAGGCCTATACCGATTATCACGGCATGATGGATCTGACAGAGCGGATGTATCGGACTGTTGCAGAGAAGGTACTTGGCACTTTAGTAATCACATATAACGGAAGAGAACTGGATCTCTCCAAACCCTTTGAACGGATCACGATGGTTGATGCTGTTAAAAAGTATGCAGGAGTCGATTGGAGAGAGATACATACGCTGGAAGAAGCCAGGGCGAAGGCAAGAGAGCTTAAAGTGGAGTACGAATCGTTCCACAGTAAAGGTGATATCCTCTGTTCGATTTTTGATGCTTATGCGGAAGAACATCTTGTACAGCCTACATTCCTGATGGATCACCCTGTAGAAGTTTCTCCTTTGACCAAGAGAAAACCTGATGATCCTGATTATGTCGAGAGATTCGAGTTCTACATGAATGGCTGGGAGATTGCTAATGCTTATTCAGAGCTGAATGACCCGATAGATCAGAGAGAAAGGTTTGCAGCGCAGGAAGAGAAACTGGCTCACGGAGACGAAGAGGCAAACCATACAGACGAAGACTTCCTTGAAGCCATGGAGACCGGTATGCCGCCTCTTGGAGGTATAGGATACGGTATCGACCGAATGATAATGCTGTTTACCGGAGCTGAATCGATCAGAGATGTTCTGCTGTTCCCGACACTGCGTTCCATCAAGACCGGAAGCGAAAGTGCGGCAGCTGAGACAACGACAGAAAATGCTGCCCCTGAACAGCCTGTAGCTATGCCCTTTGAGACTGCTGTAACAGAGCCGATTGACTTCTCCAATGTCCAGGTAGAGCCTCTGTTTGAGGATTATGTGGACTTCGAGACCTTCTCAAAATCCGACTTCAGGGTGGTGAAGGTACTCGCCTGCGAAGCTGTCCCGAAGAGCAAAAAACTGCTGAAATTCACGCTAAATGACGGTACAAGTTCACAAAGAGTCATTTTAAGCGGAATTCATGAGTACTATGAACCGGAAGAACTGGTCGGAAAAACATGTGTTGCGATCACCAATCTTCCTCCCAGAAAGATGATGGGGATAGACTCAGAGGGAATGCTGATCTCAGCGACTCATACTGTTGACGGAGCAGAAAGACTGAACCTTCTGATGC
>JAEEGL011631012.1_pt1 | contig 14540 bp, 9 predicted proteins | sample 9134231 | NCBI WGS metagenome assembly JAEEGL01 (sample SAMN16246548, study PRJNA631951) | gut metagenome | biome: gut microbiome; feature: rumen; material: fiber-attached | host: Bos | place: Iran: Karaj | collected 2018-10
CTTGCACCTTTATTATCCGTTTTATCAGTGGGCACTGTATTAGGAATATTACTTGCACCTTTATTATCCGTTTTATCAGTGGGCACTGTATTAGGAATATTACTTGCACCTTTATTATCCGTTTTATCAGTGGGCACTGTATTAGGAATATTACTTGCACCTTTATTATCCGCTTTATCAGCCGAACAACTTAATGCACCCATGCCTGAAGCCAAGCCAATAACACCAACCATCGCCAAAAATTTCTTTAAACCTTTTCCCATAACCAAAAATACCTCTCAAAAAAATAAATTCAACTTTGTGATTCTATCTTACCAAATTACAGTATTGTAATGCAAGAGTAAATTAAAAAAATCGTCATTAGTAACAAAACAAACTAATAGCAAAAGCAAATTAATGTAAAACATTAATAAAATCATAGGAAAAATTACACCGCTTTTTCAACATAACCAGACCTCAAACACTTAGTGCAAGCATAAGCTTTTCTCTTAACTCCATACACTACGGCTCTTACTTTCTGAATATTTGGTTTAATTGTTCTATTAGATCTCCTGTGAGAATGCGAAAGTTTTATGCCAAAGTTCACACACTTACCACAAAAAGAACACGCTGCCATAAAATCACCACCTTCAAAAAATTTCCAGGTTGCATTTTAACAAAAATAAAAATTAATGGCAAATGTTTTAAAACACGGCATCAGTGCTAAATCTTAATGGGTAGTTCAACATTTGTCTCTTCAGAGGTAGTCAAACCAAAAAAATAAGTAAAAATTGTTACTAAAAAATTGGTTGTTGAAATCTTTTTTTAACACGATGTTAGTAAGGTGTTATCTGTTAATCTACGTACTTTTAGCACTAACCTATCTTAGTATTGTTAAAGAAGCGTAGACAACACGAAAATACAAATCATGAAAAGAAAAATTGAATTTTTAATTATTCCTAAAAATTCGACTTACATTAGGTTTTTTATAGACCGAACTAAGTAGTATTGACTAGGCATAAATTTACCTGCTTAGCAGTATTAAAGGCGCTATTTTTATTAGTCCACATCTTTAAACTTTCAATCTTTCTATACCATATACTTTACTGTGTCTATCCGCTTTTAGCATTGCCCCAATCTTTTAGTTCTTTTTATAAAAATTCATTTATAGTATAATTCAGAGGAATGTTTTTTATATCCAAGGTAATTTTATGAGTTTAATAGATCTTTCTTTGGGCCAAAAAGCCAGGGTAATAAGAGTAAATAGTGCAGTAAAAAAATTTAAAATTCGGATGGTGGATTTAGGTTTTATACCTGGATGTATTGTATGTGTGAAGAGAATAGCCCCACTTAAGGACCCAATAGAGGTATCACTGCACGGTTATAGTTTAAGCTTGGGTAAGTATGAAGCTAGTATGGTAGAGGTAGCAATTTAGTGTTTTATATGGAGGTTTTTAAACAAATGTTATGCCGATTATTGGCAAAGCTTTAGGCAAAAAAAAAGGTGGTTGTTCTAAACAAAGTTCAAATTATATCCTTAAGAAGGGCTATAAAGATAAAAGTGATATTATAAGTGTTGCTTTAGTTGGCAACCCAAACTGTGGAAAATCAACTTTATTTAATTTGCTTACAAAAAGTCATCAACATGTTGGAAATTGGCCTGGTGTAACTGTAGAAAAAAAAGAAGGGACAATAAGTTATAAGAACTTTAGAATAAATGTTATGGATCTTCCTGGAGTTTATTCTCTGTCTCCTTGCTCTTTCGAGGAAATTATCACAAGAGATTATATTTTAGAAAATAATATAGACATAATTTTAAATATTGTAGATTCAACTAACCTAGAACGTAACTTATATTTAACTACTCAACTGTTGGAGTTTGGTAAACCTGTAATTTTAGTCCTCAATATGGTGGACCTGCTAAAAGAAAAAAATATTAATATAGATTTTGAAAAACTGCGTACTTTTCTAAAAGTGCCGGTAGTAGCCGTTTCTGCTAGCAAGGGTACAAATTTAGAGATTTTAATAGATAACATAGTTAATTATGAAAAAATAAATATTGATCGCGAAAAGATATATTCAGAAGATATTTTAAGGGTACTTAATTGTATAAAGAAAGTCATAACAAAAAATAGTAATTTGATAAAGAAAGAATTTTTATCTTGGGTCAGCGTCAAATTATTTGAGGATGATGTTTTAATTGAAAATAAGTTAAATTTAAGTGGTGCTGATTTATCACAGATTCAAAAATATAAAGATGAAATTCTATTAGAAGAAAATGTGGATAGACACACCCTAATTGCTACCAAAAGATATAATTACATAAGCGGCTTGTGTAAAAACTCTGTAAAAAAAATTGAAACAATAAGAAGTAGATTTACAGATATCTTAGACAATATTTTGCTTGATAGGATTTTAGCTTTTCCATTGTTTTTTTTAATAATGGCTTTTATTTTTTTTGTTACTTTTGGACCATTAGGAACTTATTTAAAGGACATTATATCTGATTTTATCTGCAAAGATTTTGGAGTAATGGTTTATAACTTTTTAAGTAGCTGTGGAGCATCGGCTTGGAGTAAGTGTTTAATAAGTGACGGTATAATTGTAGGAGTAGGGTCAGTTATATCTTTTCTGCCTCAAATTGCACTGCTTTTTACATTACTAAGTTTTTTAGAAGACAGCGGCTATATGGCTAGAGCCGCTTTTATTATGGACAAACCTCTTAAGCTTATAGGACTTTCTGGCAAGGCGTTTGTCCCACTCTTAATGGGTTTTGGATGTTCTGTACCGGCTGTTTTAGGAACAAGAATTTTGGAAAAAGATAAAGATAAAAAACTTACTATTTTTATGATTCCGTTTATGTCTTGTGGTGCCAAAATGCCAATATATGCTATGTTTATATCAACATTTTTTAGAGACCATCAGGTTATTTCTATAGTTTCTATATATTCTTTAGGAGTATTAGTTTCTATATTTACGGCGTTAGTATTGAAAGGTAAGTCTTTTGAGCAAACAGCATTTATTATGGAACTTCCAGATTATAAATTACCCACATTTAGAAATTTATTTATACATGTATGGGAGAAGGTTAAAGATTTTCTGGAAAAAGCTGGTACAGTTTTGGTTGTAGCGAGTGTTTTAATATGGTTTTTACAATCTTTTAATTTTGGACTTCAGATGGTTTTAGATAGTAAAGATAGTATTTTGGCCTCAGTCGGGGCTTTTTTTGCTCCAGTTTTTAATTTGTGTGGATTTGGTGACTGGCGGGCGAGTGTGTCTTTAATTTGCGGTATAATAGCAAAAGAGTCTGTAGTTAGTACCATGGCAATTCTTTATAACACTGGTGCAGAAAACAATTTACAAAATTTAATAGCACAAAATTTTAGCAGACTTTCTGCGTTTTCATTTATGGCATTTGCACTTTTATATACGCCTTGTATTGCGGCACTTTCTGCTATAAAAAAGGAACTAAATAATACAAAGATTTTTATTATTTACTTAATTTATCAATTGTTTGTTGCGTGGGGAGTTTCTGTTTTAATATTTCAACTTGGTAAGATCTTTTTTGGTGTATTTAATTAGAATATGAGTTTCCAAATTATGAATTAGTAGTTTTTGCGTATTATTAATGGTTATTATATTTTATAAACTAAAGAGCAGGACCTTATACAGTAAATAAGGACTTGAATAACGCTATTTTTTATGGCAGTGCTAAAACTGCATAGATAATGCGAAATTACGCTCCATGAGCATAAGAACTATGTTTTTAGTCATTTTACAAATATATTTTCTATCTATTAAATTCCATTTTTAGCTTTTCTACTAACACTCATTTTGGGCAAAAATTTTCCCTATATTTTAACAAATCTATTCACTTTTAGCACTGCCATTGATTTTAAGATTGGAACGAGAGACACTAGACATTTTGAAAATTTATCTAAAAAAACTTCACATGTTGATCCTGAAAAATATGCTATATACCGCTATACCTAGTGTAATCTTATTTTCCTGGCAAAAAGGCTTACAGGCAATGCACACACTTATACTGTCGAGCGTATTAATTGGTTGCTACTACTTAGCACGTTTTGCAATAAAAATTTACTGCCAAAATCAAAGAGTCCTATATGATTAAAAGCTCAGTTCTTCTTTTTATTAAGCGTAATCTTTTGTCTTCTCTTCGGTTTTAGCACTGTCTGAACTCAATCTTCGCAAATTCTGGTGTCATTGTACTGCAAAAATATAATCTTTCAATAAAAATATAAGATATATTCTATTTTACTAACCGGAGATCCAATTAACAAATCTTCTAATAAAATTACTTTTTTTAAAATTTAGCTTTAACTTATCGAAGTAATTAAGGGCTGCATAACCATCTAATGATTTCAGGCGTTTAATCTGCTCTACATTCATTGATTCTAACACTCCTGGATTATTGACTACCCATATAGTTTTTTTCTCATCTAATTCTTCCCAATACTTAATTTGCTCAGGAGTAGAGTTTTCCATTAAATAATTTTTATTGTAACTCATTGAAATAGCCACATCTAAACTCATTTTTTCCCATAAGTCAGTTCGTTGTTCAGGAATAATTATTTCCGGTGATTTAACTCCTAACAACCATCCAATTTTTTCATCACTCAAATTTTTTAAATAATTAGCCTGACTTGAATTAAGTTTCTTAAATAATCCTGGATGAAAAGAAAAACAATCTAATTTATATTCGTTCATTTTTTTTAAGTTTTCCAACTGTTGTGGATTAATAGTATTTAATAACTCCAGATTACGAAACAAAAATTTTACTTGGTACGGTTCTAATTCTTTTAAATATCCAATGTGTTCTGGTTTCAAAATCCTTAATAATTCTGCATTTCCTATACTAAATCCTTGTTTATTAAATTTTTTTAAGTACTCCAGCCGTTCAGGAGTAAGAGCGCTTAACAATTCTTTATTTTTAAGCAATAAATTTACTTGGTTACTATCATCCAATTTTTTAATATATTCAAATTGATCCTGAGTAATAATTTCAAGAGAATTTAAATTAGTAGTAAACACTCCTTTCTCATTTAATTGCTTTAAACGTTCAAATTGTTTAGGTGTAAGATCTCTGAATAATTCCCGATTCCAAATCAATAATTTTTCCTGATCATGACTTAGTTCTTTTAGATACTTAATCTGTTCCGGTGTGATAGTTTTCAAAAGATCTAAGGAATCAAGCATCTCAACTATTTTTTCATTGCTTAATTCTTTCAGAAGTTCAATTTGCTCTTTATTAATGGACGACAAATCATTTTTATTTAAATAACCTGGGTGCATTTTTAGAAAAAAAGCCGAGCCTGACTTACCTAGTATATCTTCAAGCACATTTTTTGATTCAGTATAATCTGATGCCAACGTATTGGATTGCCCAACTAAGCTAGAAAAAATCGCACCTAACGCAAAAACATTAGCGTATTTACGATTAAGCATAAGAAAATCCTCCAAAAAATAAACTAATTGTCTTTTAATAAAAAGAATTTGTATTTATTATATATTATTTTTATTCTAAAAGCAAGGCTTTGTATTAAATTAATTAGTAAAAATAAACAATTGTTATAACGCATAACACCAAGTTATTTTTATAAAACATAAAGAATTTGCTTTGTTTATAAAATATAATCCAAAAGTGTAACATAATGATAAAAATTGAACAAAGTTAAATGCTAAAGACTTAACAAATAGATTATATACACACTATATTAATTTGTTTTATTTAACTTTTTTTATCCAAATCTAAAAAGCTATTTTATATTTCTGCTTCAATTTGATATTTTTAATTTATAGGCTATTAAAAAGATAAAAAGTAACGCTTGTAGTAATAAGGCTGTGCTAAAAATAGATAAATTAACAAATAGCATTTTTTGAACTTAACAAAAAAAGAAAAGTTAAATCTGTAAATAACAGATGAGCAATTGAAATTTATAAAGCTTTTCCCCCAGATACTTTAATTACCTGCCCTGTAATCATTTTTGCCTGCTTACTTGACAAAAACAAAATCGTTTCGGCAATATCTTCTGGCATAATCAATTTCCCCATTGGAATTAACGGAACAACAACTTTTTCAAAAGTTTCATCAATCCAACCTGTCTGTGTTGGACCTGGTGCAACACAATTTACAGTGATTCCATACTTTGCAACCTCAAGAGCAACACTGCGAGTAAGCGCCTCTAAAGATGCTTTACTTGCCCCATAGATAATCTGACCTGCAAAAATTTGTGCTGCATCTGTAGAAATGTTAATAATTCTTCCATAATCTCCTCGACGCTTAATAAATTCTCTTGTCATTAAAATACTGCCACGAACGTTAACGGCAAATATATCATCAATAACATTTTGTGTGATAGTTTCTATTGTGTCGCAACCAGTTTCGTCATCTGCTGCGGCATTATTAACCAAGATATCAACATGACCATACTTTTTAATGACCGTAGAATAAATTCTATTTACAGCGTCTTCATTTGAGATATCGCTTTCTAAAATAACATAGTCAGCGTCCATTCCATTTAGTTTACTTTCTACAGCATCTGCTGTTCCTGCATTAGCTCCATAATATCTGTCTGTACCATTTTTATCCATCTTGGTCGCATCAAAAGGCCTAGATATTTTTTTATATACCAAAACTACCTTTGCACCTTCACGTGCAAAAGCGAGAGCAGTCGTGGCACCAATCCCCCAAGGGTTATTTGCCCCTGTAATTATGGCAACTTTATTTTTTAATCCGTAATCAACCACCTATTTTTTCTCCTTTAAAATTCGATTTATGTTACTAAATTATATTACAGCAACACAATCTTTGTAGTTTACTATATTCCAAAATAATTTTTACTAATTATTAAAAATCAATTACTATCTAATAGACTAGTTTTAGTATTTAGACTTTAGAAAAAAGCAATATAATATAACAAAACTATAATGTATGAAAAATTAATATAAAATATTTATTAACTAAATCGTAATTGTATATTTATTATAGCAATATTAGTGATTTTGTGTTTAGTTATTTCAGTAAATATAAATACTAGATTAATATGTAGGTACAAAATTTATAAATAAAAGGATGCGTAAAACTTAAAAATAATAAAGTTAATATTAGATTTATATTAATTTTTGTGTTCCGATAATATATTGCTAACAATTTTGATTTTCATTTAAAAAAAAGATAGACTAAATATAATTAATCAAATATATATGGTACGCCTAACAATTCTTTCCAAACTAACTAATTTGTTTTCAATCCGTTGGAAATTCATCAAAACTGTTTTTTTATGCAAAAATGAAAAAGAAAAGGTTATATTTAAAATGGTTGTTGATATAGTAGTCGCTTTATTATGCATATTTCTTATTTCATTTTTTATATTTAAAAAAATTAGATCCTTAAAGAATGGTAATAAATGTAAAAGCTCAAAAAAAGATTGTGCCAGCTGTAGTGGATGTATATTTAACAGAGAACAAAAATGATATTATTTCAACTTAAAGTAATCTATGACCTTATCCAAAATATCAAAAGACAGTCTTTCATTATTTGAAAACCAAGAATCGTAGTCTTTGTCTGAAAACAATATAGCAATTGTGATGTTCGCATCAGGAATCACATAGAGACACGCTTGGTGATTATTAGATACACCAGATTTTGCTAATATACCAAATTTTCTGTACTTATCTCCTATTAATTTACTAAAACCTAAACAATAACATTGCTCTGGAGTTTTATTTTCCACTTTTTTTGTATGAGTCTTTTTTATCTCTTTTAATAGATTGTCATTAAATAATTTATTTTCTGAATCGCTGCAAAATACTGTAGCAAATTTGCATAAGTCTTTTGAAGTAGATGAGATTCCAGCAGAAGTATATGAAGAAATCGCTAGAGGAGGAATATTTTTACCATTTTCGTATCCACAAGCAATATTGTTCTGTTTTAAATTACTTATTAACTCACCTAGGAAAACGTCAGTATTTTTTAATTGCAACGGATTTATAATTCTTTCTTTAATAAAATCTACGTATTTTTTTCCAGAAATTTTTTCTACCAAGATCTCCAAAGGTACAAAATTATTATTGCAATAGTTTACTGACTTTCCAGGAATAAATTTCAAATTCATAGTCTTTAAAGATTTTAAAAATTTTTGTTTATACAATGGGTCATAACTATCTCCTTCATAACCATCAAGAAATGTTCCTTCCATGCCAGATGTATAACTTAAAAGCATTCTTGTAGTTATCTTTTCATAGTCTTTATTCGACATTCTAAATTCCGGTATATACCCGTAAACAGGTTCGTCTAGATTTAATTTTCCATCTTTAACAAGTAACATAACTGCACATAATGCAAAAATTTTACTTACAGAGGCAATGTTAAATCGAGTTTCTTCGCTGACTTTACATTTTGTTTCTATATTTGAATATCCAAAAGTGTCAGAGGAAACAAGCTTGCCCTCTTTCATAACTGAGACAGAGGTACCGCCATTTTTAGATTTAATCTTTTTTCTAAAAAGCTGTGCATATCGTCAGAAAAGTAGCTTTTGGCCGTGACACTATTACCAAAAATAATTAATGTTATTGAAAAAAGACTTAATAATTTTTTTGCAAATATACCCACTGTTTTATAAAAAGCTGTAAAATTTATTGGTTAAGTAAAAAAATCAGAAAGTTTACCGACAAACAATATACTGACTCTTTTAATATGCAAATTTATATTCTAAATAGCAAACACCAGAGGTATTATACAGTGAGTCTTTTAGTGACGCAATAAAAATTAATTTATATTTAAAAACAAAATTTTAAAATATAAATATTTAATTTAATTGTTTTTAGTACAAAAATTCTTCAGTGGTCACAGTGCTAACTGCTTTATTAATAAGATTATCTACATCTATTTTTTTTTCTTCCTCTAAAACATCATCTAATACAGGTTTTGTTTTTGGATGCTTCGGTACAAATACAGTGCAGCAATCTTCATATGGAAGTATTGACGTTTCAAAAGTATTAATTTTTTTAGCGATAGTTACAATTTCTTCCTTATCCATACCAATTAGCGGTCTTAATATTGGTAAAATATTACATGCAGCATTAGTGCATAAAAGTGCACATAACGTTTGACTCGCAACTTGACCAAGACTCTCACCTGTTACAATAGCCTTGCAATTATTATTCAAAGCTATTTTTTCCGCTATTTTCATCATAAATCTTCGCATAATGATGGTAAATAAGTCTTCCTTGCAATACTTTTTTATAGATTCCTGAATTTCTGTAATACTTACTATATTTAGAACTATTTTGCTCATATATTTATTTAACTTTTTAGTTAAAGTTCTTACTTTATCTAAAGCTCTTTCGCTTGTATACGGCGGACTAACAAAATGTAACATCATGACTGTAGCTCCGCGTTTAGCCAACATAAAACTTGCTACAGGGCTATCTATTCCACCTGAAATTAGACTTAAAACTTTTCCACAAGACCCTGACGGTAGTCCTCCAAGACCTTTAACTGGGTTTGTACCGATATATGCACCAAAATTCCTAATTTCAACGTATACTGTCAAATCCGGTGAATGTACATTAACTGTTAGATTTTTAAATTCATTTAGTATAAATTCTCCAATTTCTGCACTAACTTCATAAGAGCTAAGAGGAAAAGATTTATCTGCTCTTTTTGTCTCAACTTTAAAAGTCTTAATGGCATAAAAACTAGTGCTTAAATATTCTTTTGCAGTTTTTTTAATATCGTCCATATTTTTCTTGCAAAACACAAACTTAGATATAGACGCAATTCCGAATATATTTTTTAAAACATCTAAAAGGTCATCAATTGGTTTTTCTTTGTTAAGTGGTTCAACACTAATTACAGATTGTGAACTTTTAACATCAACGCTACCGAATCCATTTATTTTTGCCTTTATATCTTTAATTAACTTTTTTTCAAAGTCTTTCTTATTAAGACCTTTTAGCATAAGTTCACCGGGTTTTATTAATATTATTTCTTTCATTTATATCCTTTAGCTTTCGTAAAATTTTATGTTTTTAATAAAATTTGACCCGCCAATTTATTTTAAAACTTTTAATCAACTATATAAAGTCTCATATTTAATTTTTAAAATGTAAATTTAAATAATATTTTTATAAAAATTTGCTATTAAAGTCAAAATATGATATACTGCAATAAGGTTGAATCTTAGCTTTATCTAAGAGCGGGGTGGTTTTCATGTTAAAAAATAATAAGTCTGTTGCAGCTTTATTTAGTTTGGCTTCGGTTAGTGGAATAGCGTCTAGTTTTGTATTTGCTAAAGAAAATGAAAACTGTAAGGATAAAAAACAAGGTGATAATCAAAATAATAAGGGAAATATAGATTTAACTTTTGGGAAAATTAAAGACAATATTGTGCAAAATAAAGTGCGCTCATCAATTATAGCTGGTGCAGTGATGGCTACTTCAGAAACTACACATGCTATTTATAAAATAAATTCTGTTAAAGATACTAAAGGATTAAACGTTCTTTTTATAGGTAAACCCGGAGCAGGAAAAGGAACCAATTCCAGAACATTTATGGATCATTATGATTTTGTACATTGTTCCACCGGTGACTTAATAAGAAAGGAAATAGAAAAAGGTACAATCACAAAAGAAGAACAGGAGCAGATGAAAAAGGGTAAATTACTTAGCGATGAAAGAGTTATTGAATTAGTAAAGAACTTTGAAAAAGACCAAACTAAGGGCATTATATGGGACGGATTTCCAAGAAATATAAATCAGGCGCAGAAATTAGATGTCGATATAGTAATTTATCTTAATGTGCCTGATGAATACTGCAATTATAGAATTCCTACTAGAATGTCTTGTACACGTTGCAGCGCCGAGTTTGACTCAGTTTATAAAAGACCCAAACAACAAAATGTTTGTGACTATTGTGGTCATTCCCTTAGTAAAAGGGTAGATGATAACCTTGAAACCTTAAAAGAACGTCTTAAGTCATTTAGAGAGGATACGTTACCAGTAATAGATTACTACAAAGAAAAAGGAGTATTGATTGAAATAAAATCTGATGATTACCCTGTTTCTGTATGGAAGAGAATAGAAACAAAACTAAAAGAGAAAGGAAAACTCAGGGATTATGAGGAAAATTTTTATTCAAAACTGTGGAAAAAATTTAAAAGTATTTTTTAGTTTTATTTCTAGAATTTAAGTTTATAAGTTAATATAAAAAAATCAATGTTATTGTAAATTTGCTAATGCTAAAACTTGGTAGTTAAAGCTGGGTTTTGCCTTTTAAGAGTTAGTCAATCCAAAAATCTTAGTTAAAAATTTTTACCCAAAGTTTAATTTTCTAATTCTATTTTGCCGCGAAGTTCAGAATAAATTACTTGTCAATCTACCTACTTTTAGAAGCGCATAGATAAAATTGAATTACTACTACTCATAAACAGAAAAATTTAATTTTCGACTGACACTAAATTTTTTTTATAGACCGAATTAAGTAGTAGTTAAGAAATGAGTTTATCTGCTTATCGATAATCAAGCGCGCGATTTTTATCAAAGCATACTTTGAATTTCATATTATATAATTTAATAATAACTATCTGATTTTAGCAATGCCGTAAATTCGAAATATTTTTGTAAAGAATAATTTTTTGTGGAAGTAATAAAAGCAAACAAAAATTTAAAAATATTGAGTATGGAAAAGTTAAAAAAATATCAAAAATGTATCAAAAAATAGATTTAATAGAGGAAAACAGAACAGTTCTAAAGCTTAATAGATAGCTTGAAGTTATAACCAACAAGAGGTAGTTAATTCAAAAATCTAATTAGAGATTTGTTATTTTTAAATTAGTTTTTGAATTATTTTCTTCTGTTATGTTTAGAAAATATTATTTTTTAATCTGTTTGTATCTACCCTTATTGCTGCTCTAAAAATCTAGTTTTGAACCTTATTTTGCTGTGAATCAAAGAAAATGTTCTTTCTTAATTTACCTATTTCTAGCACTGATAAAATAAACTAACTTACAAAGATTGCTAAATATACTATTTTTATTATATAAAAGAAACCAAAAACTTTGCCGTCTAGAAAATAAGACTAAATTATATAACTAATAACAATCTGATTTAACTTTTGCTTTCTATCACTCAAAATATGCCAACGATATTACCATTTTCGTCCACATCTATTGACTCTGCAGCCGGAACTTTTGGCAGCCCAGGCATAGTTACAATATCTCCCATGTATACAGTTATGAACCCGGCACCAAAACGTGGTTTTACATCCCTGACCGTAACTGTAAAACTCTCCGGAGCACCTAGTAAATTTTTATTATCTGATAGTGAATACTGAGTCTTTGCAATACAAACCGGCATTTTTTTTGAGGCGGGAAACATCTTATTTATTTCTTCTAAAGATTTTAATGCTCCCTCTGTATAAACAACATCTTTTGCACCATAAACTTTTGCGGCAACTGCTTTAATTTTTTCTTCTATGCTGTCATCCAGACTGTAAATTGGCGAAAAGTCCTTTTTGAGTCCATAATTAACTAAATTAATAACCTCATTTGCAAGTTCAAGACAACCTTCTCCACCATCTGTATACGCACAGGCTGTAACGCATTTTACTTTAAGTTTTTTGCAAAAACTCCTAATGTATTCAAGCTCATTATCTGAATCTTTAAAAAATTTATTTATGCAAACAACCATCGGCACATTAAACTGTTTTAAATTTTTTATGTGTCTTTCTAGATTACAAATTCCCTTACTCAGTGCATCAAGGTTTTCATACTCCAGATTTTTTAAATCTGAAATGCCACCGTTATATTTCAAAGCTCTAACAGTAGCTACCAATACTACAGCACTAGGTTTTAAACCGGCAAACCTACATTTTATATCAAAAAATTTTTCCCCACCAAGGTCAGAGCCAAACCCTGCTTCTGTTACGCAATAATTGGAAAGTTTTAACGCTAGTTTTGTCGCTTGCACAGAACTACATCCATGTGCAATATTTGCAAATGGTCCGCCGTGAATTATTGCTGCTGTCCCTTCTATTGTTTGCACTAAATTGGGTTTGAATGCATCCTTTAAAAGAGATAACAGTGCACCTGTAACTTTAAGTTCTTTAGCAAAAATAGGCTTATTATCCCTGTTAAACGCTATCAATATATTATCTAAACGTAATCTAAAGTCGTTAAAATCTGATGCAAGACACAAAATTGCCATAATTTCGCTGGCAACTGATATTATAAATCCATCATTTCTAGGAACACCATCTACCTCCTTGCCTAAACCAATTTTTATGCACCTAAGTGCACGGTCGTTTATATCTAAACAACGTTTTATTAAAATTTTATCCGGGTCAATATTAAGAGAATTATCTTGGTAGATGTGGTTATCAATTACTGCACACAAAAGATTATTCGCAGCCGTTATAGCATGAATATCTCCTGTAAAATGCAAATTTATTTCATCCATTGGTACAACTTGTGAATATCCTCCACCAGTTGCACCTCCCTTAAGCCCAAAGACCGGCCCAAGTGAGGGCTCCCTTAGTGATAATACGGATTTTTTCCCTAACATATTAAAAGCTTGAGAAAGCCCTATAGATACAGTAGTTTTCCCCTCACCCGCTGGAGTAGGGTTTAAAGCTGTAACTAAAATTAATTTACCGTCTGGTTTATCTTTTAGTCTTTCATAAATAGAAGGAGCAACTTTGGCTTTATATTTTCCATAAAGCTCGAGTTCATCCTCTAAAATTCCAATTTCAGAAGCAATGTCACGTACATTTCTTAGTACAATATTTTTAGAAATTTCGCAATCAGCTAACAAATCATTCTTAACCCCATACAACACGCAAATTGGCCTATTTGTCTAAAATTAGTTTACAGCAAGAACTAACTAAAAACAAGCCTCGTGTACCTTGGTTTTATAATTTTGATAAAGTTCTAGAACTTTTTTTAGATTACCGACACCAACTGGAAATATCTCGTATGTTTTTATTAATATTTTCAGGAACTTTGCAATCGTCTAGCAAATTATGTCAACTCACATTACAGACAAATTCGATTAATTTATTGAAATTAGATTACCGCAAGGATATTAAAACAAGAAGTTCTAAAATTAACAAATTGAACCTTTAAAGATAAAAACATAGACTATCTATTAAGATTTAGTACTGACTAATGTTAGAAAACTATTTTTGCAATACATATTTATTTTTGTATTCTAGTTAATTTTTATTTTTATTACATAAATTTTAGAGTGTTTTTATATTACCGTTTAACATTTAGTTTAATTTTATAATAAAACTAAAATAATCTTACTTGACACCCAAATTAAAATATTCTATAATGCTAGCATATCTTAATTTTACTTTATTTTTGTTTTCAGTTTGTATGTTTCTCTAAAAATTTAGTTAGAATTGATATATATATATATATATATATATATATATATATATGTTTTTTTGCAGTAGGAAGTGGAGTTTTTAGCATATGAATAAAGATAAGTTTGCAAGTTTAATATTGCTAGGTACATTTTCAGAGGGAGTTTCTTC